>Ga0070698_100002289_pt1 | contig 21205 bp, 22 predicted proteins | sample KBSK1502metaG_FD_65477 | JGI IMG/M metagenome (GOLD analysis project Ga0070698, IMG submission 65477) | Corn, switchgrass and miscanthus rhizosphere microbial communities from Kellogg Biological Station, Michigan, USA - KBS K1-50-2 metaG | ecosystem: Host-associated > Plants > Roots >...
GTCGCCGGTTTTGTGGGCCGTCATACGCCGTTTCCGGGCGGATGTCAAGCCGACCTGGTCCGTCTCCGCCGAGGTGGGAGCCCGGCGCCTCGGGGGCGAATCGGAATGGCCGCCGAGCCCGATCGGTCCGCTGATCCTTCTAGGAAGGAGGCCATAGACTCCAGGCGGTCGTCCCGCTTGTGTCGGGAGGAGGTTGGAACCGTGGCGACCGCTCGATCCGTCGTTCGCGACCTAGCTTCGGTTCTCGGCGCGGGCGCAGTGCTCGCCGAGCCGTCGGCCGAGTACCTGGCGGACCAGACCGAAGGCCGCGGGTTGACCGGCCGCGCCGACGCAGTCGCGCTGCCGGGATCGACCGCCGAGGTCGCCGCCGCCGTCGCATGGTGCTACGACCACGACGTCCCGATCGTGCCGCGCGGAGGCGGGACGGGCTTCGCGGGCGGTGCGGTGCCGATCGACGGAGGCGTCGTGCTCTCCCTCGAGCGCCTTACTCAGGTGCGCTCGTTCGAGCCGCTGCTCTGGCGCCTCCAAGTCGAGGCCGGCCTGCGCACGGCGGAGCTGCGGCGAATCGTCCGCGAGAGCGGGCTCCTTTTCCCGCCCGACCCCGGTGCTGCCGAGCAGTCGCAGATCGGCGGCAACATCGCCACGAACGCGGGTGGCCCTCACGCCTTCAAGTACGGCGTCACCGGCGCCTGGGTGACGGGCCTCGAGGCGGTCATCCCGCCCGGGGACGTGGTCGACGTCGGAGGTCCGATTCGCAAGGACGTCGCCGGCTACGACCTCAAGAGCCTGCTCGTCGGCTCCGAGGGCACGCTGGGCATCGTCACCGCTGCCTGGCTCCGGTTGCTGCCGGCTCCCGACGCCGCCCTGCCCGTCGGGGCGTTCTACGCAGACACGACGGCTGGCTGCGCCGCGCTGGAGCGCGTGCTCGGCAACGGGTTGGCCGTCGCGGCACTCGAGTTTCTGGACGCCGCCACGCTCGAGCTCGCCGGGCGCGCCTTTCCCGGCGGCGTTCCGCGGGGAGCGGGTTTCCTCGTGCTGGCGGAGGCGGACGGAACGTTCGAAGAAGCGGCGCTACTGCGCGACGAGCTCGTCGACGTTCTCGGCGAGGACGCGCTCGACGTCGTCACCCCGGAGGGACGGGCCGTAGCCGACCTTTGGCGCTGGCGCGACGGCGTCTCGATCGCCGTCGGCACGGCCCGCGGCGGAAAAGTGAGCGAGGACATCGTGGTCCCCTTCGACCGGCTCGGCGAGGCGGTAGAAGAGACGGTTGCGATCGGTCGCCGCCACGACCTCGTCGCGTGCAGCTGGGGACACGCGGGCGACGGCAACCTGCACTCGACGTTCCTCGTCTCCCCGCAGGACGAGGACGAGCTCGCCCGTGCCGACGTCGCGGCCGGAGAGCTGTTCGCGCTGGCCGCGCGCCTCGGCGGATCCGTTTCCGGCGAGCACGGCGTCGGCTGGCTGAAACGGGGGCAGCTCGAGCGCCAATGGTCGCATCGCGCGCTCCAGCTCCACGACGAGATCAAGCATGTCTTCGACCCGAAGGGCCTGCTCAACCCCGGCAAGAAGCTCGCTCACGCCGCCAGGAGCCGATGACGGCGACCGAACTCACGCAATGTACGGGCGAAGCGCGTTACGCGCGATCAGGAAGCCGCGCTTCACCAGCTCGTCGTCGCCCTCGAACGCTCTGTCCTCGTGCTCGATCGAGACGACGTGGTCGTAGCCGATCGCGTACAGAGCGCCGAGGAAGCGGTCCCAGCGCACTTCGCCGAGGCCGGGCAGCCTGGGCACCTGCCAGCCGATCCCGAGCGAGAGGACGCCGTTGCGGTACAGGCCCTCGCGGTTGATCTCCATGTCCTTGGCGTGGACGTGAAGGATCCGGTCGGCGTAGTCGTAGACGACGCGTTCGTAGTCGATCATCTGCCAGACGAGGTGAGAAGGGTCGAGGTTGAGCCCGAAGCTTGCGGACGGGATCGCCTCGAACATCTCGTCCCAGAGCGCCGGCGAGCGGGCGAAGTTCGTGCCGCCCGGCCACTCGTCGTACGAGAAGATCATCGGGCAGTTCTCGATCGCGATTTTCACGCTGCGCTCCTCCGCGTGGGCGACGAGCGGCGGCCAAACCTCGCGAAAAGCGATCAGGTTGTCGGGCGGCGACTTCGTCTGATCGTTGCCGGCGAACGTCCCGACGACCCCGACGCCGAGGGCCTGCGCGGCGTCGACCACCTTGCGTAGATGGGCGTTCACCTCCTCCCGGTGTGCAGCGTCGGGATGGAGGTTGTTCGGGTAGTAGGCGAGCGCCGAGATCTCGAGCCCGTGCCCACCGAGCAGCTCGTGCACCGCGTCGGGCTCGAACGAGTCCACGTCGATGTGCGTGACGCCGGCGTAGCGACGCCGCTCGCCGTCGGCAGCCGGCCAGCACGCGATCTCGAGCGTCTCGAACCCTGCCGACGCCGCCCAGCCAGCCACCTGCTCGAGCGTCAGGTCCGGAAACGCAGCCGTCAGGAATCCGAGCTTCATCAGTCCACCTCCACTTCGATCCACCGCCTCTCTCGCGAGCTCAGCGCAATCGCCTCGCCGAGAACGTTCTCCCAGTGACCGTCGGCGAACGTCGGATAATCCAGTTCGGCCGGCGGGCCGCCGCTCTCGACGGCGCGGTACACGCGCCTGTACAGCTCGCGGAATGTCTCCGCGAATCCTTCCGCGTGGCCGCCGGGTAGCGTCGTCGTCTCGCGAGCTGTCGGCTGGAGCAGGCTCGGATCGCGCATGAGCACCTCGTTTGCCCGGTCGCGATGGCCGAGCCACAGCTCCTCGGGGCGCTCGGAGCTCCACGCGAGCGCGGCCTCGGCGGCGTCGAGCTCGAACGCGAGCATGTTCTTCCGGCCGGCGCTCACCTGCGAGACCGTGACCGCACCGCTGGCTCCGCCTTCGAAGCGGAGCAGCAGGTGCGCGAGATCCTCGGTCGCGATCGCCACGTCCTCGCCCTCCGCCTCGGTCTGCGCGAAAGTCTGTACCGCGCCGACCGGCCGGCGGCGAACCGGAATCACCGTCTGCAGATCCGCGAAGACCTCGACGATGCGCGAGCCGGTGACGAACTGGACGAGGTCGAGCCAATGGGAGCCGATGTCGCCGATGGCGCGCAGCTCCCCGCCGCGCTCGGGCTCCAGCCGCCAGTTCCAGTCCGTGGGGCGCAGCAGCCAGTCCTGGAGATATGAGCCGTGGACGTTCCAGATCTCGCCGAGCGAGCCCTCCCGCACGAGCGAGCGCGCCTGTTGCACGAGCGGATAGAAGCGCGCCATGAAGTTCGTGCAGTGGACGACTCCCGCGGCATCCGCGAGCTCGGCCAGCTCTCGCGACTCGGCCGCAGTCAGGGCGAGCGGCTTCTCGCAGACCACGTGCTTGCCGGCCGCGAGCGCCTGTTTCGCCTGCGGGTAATGCAGATGGTTCGGCGTCGTCAGGTGCACGACGTCGACGCGGTCGTCCTCGAGCAGCTCGCCCAGGCTTCCATACACCTCGCCGAACCCTGCTTCTGCCGCCCGATCCGGGCTCGAGCCGACGACGCCGAACACGTCGACGCCGAGCCGCCGCAGCGCGTCGAGATGAACCGCTGCGATGAAGCCGGTGCCGACGAGCGCGGCGGATGGTCGAGCCGCCAAGGGCTACCGCGCCTGGGCGAGGACAGCCGGAAGGGCGAGGCCGGCGGCGCCGAGCTCCGACGTCACCGCCTCCGGAAGTTCGCGCTCGAGCAGCTCCAGCCCGAGTCGCGCGCGGCGGACCCGTTCGCGCGAGAGCGCCACCACCGTCGCTTCGAGATGACTGCCGGACGGGTAGACGTCAGGCGCGTTGCGCAGGCCGAACTTGACGTACACCGGTGCTGCCACGCGGACGATTTCCGGCACCTCGTAGATCCGCACGAACCCCCCGAGGTTGTCCGGGGCCTCGACGTAGAAGTCGATCGGCACGTCGACGGCCGCGCGGATCGCCGCGATCTGCGCGAGCGACAGGTCGGTCGGCAGGTTGAGCGTGTCCGCGCCGAGGTCGACGAGCACACGCGCCGAGGACGGGTTCGCGGCCGGAAGCATCACCGAGACCTTGGCCTGCATCTCCGGCGGCAGTTCTCCGGCCTTCCGCATCGCAGCGAAGCTCGCGAGCAGGCCGATGTCCGCGATCAGCACGCTGCGGAAGCCGTGCGCTGCGGCGCGGCGGACGTCCTCCAGGGCGTGCACCAGCTGGTCGCCCCCCCGAATCGCCGGGGCCAAAGCCGCCCCTGCGGTGGCCCGCGCCTGCGCGGAGGTGTCCCAGCCGGCGTTCGGCCGCGTGAACAGGCTCACCTCGACCGTCGCCGCGACCGCGAGCTGCGCCATCTCGTCGAGCTCCGCGTCGGAGAGCATGAAGACGCCGCTTCCCTGGGAGACGCGATGGACGCGGACGTCGAGCCGTTCCGCCTCTTCGACGACCGCCTCGAGCGCCCGCGGGCCTTCGGTGCTGGGGATCTCGACGCGGTACTGCGCCCCGTCCGGGAAGCGCTTGTCCGAGGTCGGCAGCTCGTGCAGGTCACCGCCGGGCAGGCCGGTCGAGCGGAGGAACTGGCGCGTCCGCTCCACGTCAGGCGAGAGTGACCTCGACCGCAGGGGCGTTCGGGACGATCGCCGCCGTCTCGCGGGCGTGCAGGAGCGTCGTCGTCACGATCAGCTTCGCCCGCGCGAAGTTGTCGAGCTCCGTCGGCACGGGCCCGACTGGCTCGCCGACCGCGTAGCCGGCCGCGTTACGGCCGATCGCGCGGTAAGAGTCGAGCGTCAGGAGCGGCGCCATTCCGAAGAGCTCGAGGTTGTCGAGGGGCTGCAGGTCGGCGCGGTGGATGACGGCCGTGCCCTTCGACTGCAGCCCGACTCCGACCCCGGAGCCGGAAAGACCGGCCGCATCGTGGGCGATGAAGGCGACGTCGCTCGTGCGGCGGACGCGGACGAGGCGTGGCTCGGCCCCGGCCTCGCGCGCGCCGGCGACGACCGCGGCGAGAACCTCTTCGTGCCCGAGGCCGTCGATCGTCTCCAGCAGGCCGTCTCCGAACGCGGGCCCTACGCCGATCACGACCTCGCGGCGCGAATCGCCGCGCTCGGCCTCGGCCAGCTCGACGAGAACGGGCGGCGCGGAGGCGTCGTGACCGTTGCCTAACGCGCGTGGGTCGAGCTCGTGCGGGAGCGAGGAGAGGCGCGCCCAGCGATCCCCCTCGAGCCGGTAGCCCGTCCCGGGCCCGGAGTACTGGTTCGGGTCGTTCACCGCCGCCTCGACCGTACCGTCGGGGGCGATGATCGCCGAGGTTTGGAGGTAGTCGGCGGCGATCCGCTGGCGCTGCATCCCGAGCACGGCCTCGGCCACATCGGCGAAGCCTGCGTCGGCCAGCGCGACGGCGACATCGACGCCGGAGATTCGTTCGGCGAGGACGCGGTCGCCCGCGGCGACGTCTGCCGCCCGGTCGCGGTCCGGCAGCGCGCGGGAGTCGGAGCCGTGCGTCGCCGCCTCGACCTCCTCGTCCGAGACGCCCGGAAACCCGAAGGCGGCAAAAACGGCCTGCACCGCCCTCGCCGCGCGACGGCGCACCTCGAGCAGATCCTCCTCGCCGACGGGTTCGATGCCGCCGTCGACCTGCCAATCCCGCTGGACCGTGAGCCACTCGTCGAGGTCGTCCGCGTCGTAGTTACCCCCTCCGAAGGTGTTGTCGCGCCGGGGCATTACCGAGTAGCCGGAGGTGACGAAGTCGGTGCCGGGGAGGAACTGGCCCATCAGCTTCGCGGTCTTGCGGATCTCCGAGTGCGAGGCGATCGCGTCATTTCCTGAGGCGACCTCGAGATCGAGCCAGGCCGCGAGCACGTTCTCGGCCAGGATCTCGCGCGTCCCGCCCGGGACGCTGAGCGCCAGCGCCACGCAGGAGATCGACCCGTTCTGCACGCCCTGCGAGCCGGCGGCGCGGATCGTGGCGAGGCAGCGCGCCTCGAGGTAGAGCATCGACTTGCCCTCGGCGTGCCCCATCAGCGCCTCGGAGCCGCCGCCCGAGGTGAAGCGCACCTTGACCCCGCGGGACGCGTACGCCGCGGCGAGTAACGCCTTCGACCACGGCGTGTCGTCGCCGTCGACGAAGACGGGCTCGGTGCCGTAGACGGAGAGCGTTTCCGCGTAGGTGACGAGGCCCTGGATCGCGAGCTGGAGGTTCCGCCGCTCTTCCACCGCGCACTGCGTCAGCACGCCTGGGCGCCCGGTTTGCGAGCCCACGAGGATCGCGACCGAATTCAGCGGCGCGTAGCGAGCGACGCCGACCGTGGTCTCGACCTCGGCGAAGCCCCGCGCCGCGGCCTCGGCCGCGTCCGCCGCGAGAAGCGCAGGGTTCTCCTTCAGATTCGTCACGTGCGCCTGGTTGGCCGGCCGCCGCCGCGCGCGCAGCTTCTTGAGCGCGAACATCAGCTCGACCGGGTCGAGCATCGCGACCACGCGGGCCAGCCGGGCCGGCGTCAGCCCGCGAGACAGCCGGACGAGCTTTTCGCGGGGGACGTCGACGTCGACGAGTCCGCGAGCGAGCTCCTCGTCCGTTAGTGACGCCGCCTCGGCCGCCGCGTCGAGGTCGAGGCCGTGCAGGGCGAGGAAGTGGTCGATGACGTCGAACTGGTCCGCTCCCCGTCCGTCGATCCGCGTGACGTGTCCGTCTTCGACGACAAGCTCGGGCCGCGGGTCGTTCGGGCCGGCGAACGCGACGAGCCCCAGCTCCGGCCAGGGCGAGATGAGCAGCTCCTTGCGCAGTTCGCGCGCCTCGCGCGCGACGAACCGCTCAGACCTGCGCGGGACTTCGTTCATCGACAGCCAGCAGCCCGCGGTGGGCGTAGACGGCCAGCGCTTCCCGAACGAACGCCGCCGTGCGCGGAGCCGCGAGCTCGCGCTCGAGGCGGTCGGCCCAGGCTTCGAGCTCGGCGGCCGTCGCGCGCCGGGGCCTCAGCGCGGTGTAGATCTCGAGCACGGTGTCGGCAGGAACGGACGCGAGCTCGGCGGCGCGCAAGAGGTTCTCGGCGAGCGGCTTCCTGCCGGCCGCGAGCGCCACGGCGGCCTGCCGCTCGATCGTCTCCGCGGTCGCCCGAACGTCGTCTCCGTCGACCGTCCCGGCGCGGAGGGCGTCGAGCGTCACCTCCTCCTGACGAAGGCCCGCGGGCGTCGTCACGAGGTCCGGTCGGCGACGACCCAGCGGGTAGTCGCGCTTCGAGTCGAATTCCACGGTCTCAGCCTATGCCATCGAGAAGCGCATGATAAGAACGCGCCTGTGAATCGCTACGACTTCGTGGGCCGCGTCGCGCTCGTCACGGGCGGCGCGAGCGGGATTGGAGCGGCGACGGTCACCCGGCTGCGTGAGGGCGGCGCCCGCGTGGCAGTGTTCGACCGGCAGCAGGCCGACGGCGACGTGCTCGCTATCCAGGGCGACGTCTCGCGCGCAGCCGACGCCGATGCGGCCGTCGATCGCGTCGTCGACGAGCTCGGCGGCCTCGACGTTCTCGTCAACTCGGCCGGCGTCCCGGGCCAGTCGCTGCAGACGCTCGACGTCCCCGACGAGGAATGGGAGCGCGTCTTTGCGATCAACGCGCACGGAACGTTCTGGTTCTGCCGCGCAGCGGCGCGCGTGATGGTTGACCGCAGCTACGGCCGGATCGTCAACGTCGCCTCGATCGCAGGCAAGGAAGGCAATCCGCAGGCCGCCGCCTACTCCGGCTCGAAGGCGGCGGTGATCGGCTTCACGAAGTCGATCGGCAAGGACCTCGCGGGCACCGGGGTGCTCGTCAACTGCATCGCCCCCGCGGTGATCGCCACGCCGATCCTCGAGGGGATCACGCAAGAGCACATCGACTACATGGTCGAGCGGATCCCGCTGGGTCGGCCCGGAAGCCCGGAGGAGGTGGCGGCGCTGGTGTGCTGGGTCGCGAGCGAGGAGATGGCCTTCTCCACCGGAGCCTGCTACGACATCTCCGGCGGCCGGGCCGTCTACTGATGGCGAAGCTCGTCCGGACGGCCGACGGCCGCACCGGCTGGCTCACCGAGACGGGGCTCGAGCCGGTCGACGACGCTCTCTCGGCGCTCGAGGAAGGCGGTGTGCCCGCTGGTAATGCGCCCGTTCCTGACGCGCTCGCGCTCCCGCTCGACCCACCGGAGGTCTGGTGTGCCGGCGTCACCTACGAGCGCAGCCGCAAAGCCCGGGTCGAGGAGACGCAAGTGCACGACGTCTACAGCCTCGTCTACGACGCCGACCGGCCGGAGCTCTTCCTGAAGGATGCGGGTGGCCGCCGGACGGTCGGCCCCGGGGAGCCGATCGGGGTGCGCGAGGAGAGTACGTGGACGGTGCCGGAGCCGGAGCTCGCGCTCGTGCTGGGCCTCGGCGGCCGCATCGTCGGCGCCACGGCCGGCAACGACGTCACCTCGCGGGACATCGAGGCGGCGAACCCGCTCTACCTCCCCCAGGCCAAGGTCTTCGCCGGCGCCTGCTCACTCGGCCCCGTCGTCCTGACGCCGGACGGGTGGCCGGACGCCTTCGAGATCCGCTGTCGCATCCTCGGCGCCGACGGCGCCGTCGTCTGGGAGGGCGAGACGTCGACGGCGCGAATGAAGCGCTCCTTCAACGAGCTCGTGTCGTGGCTCGTCCGCGACAATCCCGTGGCGCCCGGGACGGTGCTTCTGACGGGGACAGGCCTCGTGCCGCCGGACGACGTCGCCCTCGCGCCGGGTCAGCGCGTCGTGATCGACGTCTCGGGGATCGGTAGGTTGGAGAATCCGGTTCGCGCTGCGAGCGAGCTGCTGCAGAAGGAAAGGAGCACGAATGTCTGAGACGGCCGAAGCTCCACCCAGACTCACTCTCGGCAACCTCGTCGGCGGAGAGTGGCGCGGCGCCCGCTCCGGCGCGACCTACGAGAAGCGAAATCCAATGCGGCCGGACGAGGTCGTGGCCGAGGTCCCGGCCTGCGACGAGAGCGACGTCGACGCCGCCGTCGCCGCCGCACTAGCGGCGTTCCCCGGGTGGGCCGCGACTTCGGCCCCGCAGCGTGGAAACCTGCTTGTCAAGGCGGCGGAGGTCATCGACAGCCGCGTCGAGCAGATCGCCTCCGAGATGACCCGCGAGATGGGGAAGCCCATCCGCGAGGCCAGGATGGAGACGGCGCGCGCGGCCACGATCCTTCGGTTCTTCGGCGGCGAGGGCTACCGCCCGCTCGGCGAGTTGTCCCAGCAGTCGCTGACCGGCGGGCCCGTCTTTACGGTGCGACGTCCCCTCGGCGTCGTCGGCCTGATCGCGCCGTGGAACTTCCCCGCCGCGATTCCCGCGTGGAAGCTCTCGCCGGCGCTCGCGTACGGCAACACGGTCGTGCTGAAGCTCGCGACGGATGCGCCGGTCACCGGCCTGCGCCTGGCCGAGGGTCTCGCCGAGGCCGGGCTGCCCGCCGGCGTGCTCAACGTGCTCACCGGCTCCGGCTCGAAGGTGGGCGACCCGCTCGTCCGCGATCCACGCGTGCGTGCGATCTCGTTCACCGGCTCGATCCCCGTCGGACAGTCCGTGCGCGACGAGGCGACGAAGCTCGGCAAGCGCGTTCAGCTCGAGCTCGGCGGCCACAACCCGCTGATCGTCCTCGCCGACGCGAAGCTCGACGCCGCGGTCGAGGCCGCCTATGCCGGCGCGTTCTGGTCGGCCGGCCAGAAGTGCACCGCCACGCGGCGGATCTACGTCCAGGACGCCGTCTACGACACCTTCCGTCGGAAGCTGCTCGACCGGGTCGCGAACGGGAAAGTCGGCGATCCAGCCGATCCCGAGACCGAGGTCGGCCCGATCGTGAACGAGAGACAATTCAACGAGATCATGGGGGCGATCGACCGCGGACGCAGGGAGGGCGGCGAGGTGATCGTCGGCGGAGGCCGCGCCGACGACACCGGGTACGTGATCGACCCGACGGTCTTCGAAGGCGTTCGCGACGACGCGTACCTTTCGTGCGAGGAGGTGTTCGGGCCGGTGACGTCGCTCTACCGGATCGGCGATCTGGACGAGGGGTTGCGCCGGGCGAACGCCGTCGAGTTTGGTCTTTCAGCCGCGATCTTCACCCAGAGCCTGGAAGCGGCGCAGCGGTTCGCGAGCGAGGCCCAGGCCGGGCTTCTCCATGTCAACTCGCAGACGGCGGGCGCCGAGGTGCACGCTCCTTTCGGGGGGATCAAGGCGTCCGGCTTCGGGCCGCACGAGCAGGGCCGGGCGGCGCTCGAGTTCTACACGGAGGTCGTCACGGTCTACCAGGACGTGTGACCGAGTCCTGGCTGGTAACTGGCGCCCTCGGGTGCATCGGCGCCTGGGTGGTGCGCACGCTCGTACGTCAGGGGACCCAGGTGGCCACGTTCGACCTCGGGAACGACGTCTCACGTCTCAGCCTGATCATGGAGCCGGAGGAGCTCGAGCGCGTGACGCTCGTCCGCAGCGACATCACGAACCTCGCGGCCCTGGGGAACGCCCTGGACGAGCACGAGGTGACGCACGTCGTCCACCTCGCGGCGCTGCTCATCCCGCTCGCGCGCGCCGACCCGCAGCGCGGCGCCCTCGTCAACGTCGTCGGGACGACGAACGTCTTCGAGGCCGTCAAGCAACGGCGCGTGCGCATCCGCGGCCTCGCGTACGCGAGCTCCGCCGCCGTCTACGACATCGTCGACCTCGAGGCGGCTCGCGACGAAGCCGCGATCGGCCACCCGACGACGCTCTACGGCGTGCACAAGCTCGCGAACGAGGGCACGGCGCGCGTCTACTGGAGCGAGGACAGCGTGCCGAGCATCGGGCTGCGGCCGTACATCGTCTACGGGCCCGGACGGGACACCGGGATGACCGCCGGGCCGACGCTCGCGATGGCGGCCGCCCTTCGCGGCGAGCCGTACACGATCGGCTGGTCGAGCCGCTCGACGTTCAACTACGCGCCAGACGCCGCCCGGGCGTTCATCGACTCGGCGCGGGCGGCAACGGAGGGCGCGCCTGTCTACAACATCCCGGGCGAGAACGTGCCGATGAGCGAAGTCGTCGCCGCGATCGAGGCGGCAGTGCCCGGTGCCCGGATCGGGATCGACGATGTCGCGCTCCCCTTTCCGGAGGAGTTCGCGACCGGCGGCTTCCCGATGCCGGTGACGCCGCTCTCACAGGGTGTCCGGGAGACCGTCGAGCTGTTCAGGTCTTACGGCTCGAACGTCTCGTAGGCGGCGCGCTCGGCGCTCTCTCGACGCGGGAAGATCTCCTCGAGGCCGTACGTCTTGAAGTGCTGCGAGCCCGCGTGCGCCTGGTAGGCCCACTCGTCGGCGTACTGCTCGTAGAGGAAGAGGACGTTCTCGTTCTCGGGGTCGCGGTGGGCTTGGTAGAGCAGGCATCCGGGCTCCCGGCGCGACGCCTCGATCAGCGCCCGCAGTGCTGGGAGGACGGCGTCGAGCTCGCCTTCCCTGATCGTCCATTTCACGGCCAGGCAGTACGCCATCGCTCCTCCTATTCCGCTGCGCGCACGGGATTCGTCAACGCCCCCACGCCTTCGATTTCGATCGTCACCTCGTCGCCGGGCCGAAGCCAGACCTGCGGGTCGCGGAACGCTCCCACGCCGGCAGGAGTGCCTGTCGCGATCAGGTCGCCGGGCTCGAGCGTGATCGCCTGACTGATGTGCGCGATGATCTGTGCGACCGAGAAGATCATGTTGGACGTACTCGAGTCCTGCAGCGCTTCGCCGTTGACGAGCGCGCGAATCGCGAGTGCCTGGGGGTCGGGAACCTCGTCCGCCGGGACGAGCACCGGGCCCACGGGGCAGAACGTGTCGAGCGACTTCCCGCGCACCCACTGGCCGTCCGAGAACTGGAGGTCGCGCGCGGAGACGTCGTTCAGGCAGAGGTAGCCTGCGACGGCCTCGAGCGCGTTCTCCGGGGAGGCCCCGCGGACGCGCTCGCCGACGACCATGCCCAGCTCCGCCTCGTAGTCGACCTGCTGCGTGACGGGCGGGATCACGATCGGCTCGCCCGGGCCGATCAGCGTGTTCGGCCACTTCGCAAAGAGCAGCGGCGCAGCAGGCAGCTCCGTGCCTTGCTCCTCGGCGTGATCCCGGTAGTTGAGGCCGACGCAGACGATCTTCTGCGGGCAGTCGATCGGAAGAGGCACGGTGGGCGACGCTACAAGATCAGCACGTGGACGTCGCCCGGACCGTGCACGCCGACTGCGAGCCGTTGCTCGATGTCGGCGCTGCGGCTCGGGCCTGTGATGATCGCGAGCGCGCTCGGCAGTTCGGTCCCCAGGCGGGCGAACAGCTCGTCGAGGCCGGGCAGGATCCGGTCACGCTCGACGACCGTCCAGTGCGTGAACGGGAGCAGCGATCGCGCGCGAGGCTCGTCGGGCGAAGCGGCGAGGACGACGCTGCCGGTGTCGGCGAGCGCGTAGAGGGCTGTCGAGAACCCCTCAGACGGGTCGCCCTCCCGGTGGACCGTGAATCCCGCTGCGGCGGCGTTTTCCGCGAACAGCTCGACGAGATCGTTCACCGGCGGCGGTCGCGGAAGCGCCCCGCAAGCTCGGGAAGCGCACGCTGCGACGCCCAAGCGCGGCCGGGGCCCGGCAGCCGCCCGGCCAACGGCGCCCCCAAGCGCGCGGCGGCGGTCGTGAAGCGGTAGCCGAGCGGCGTCGACCACGCGAGCGCCCAGAGGCGGAACGCGAGCCGCTCCCACAGCGGGGCGACCCGCTCCGCGACGAGGTCACGGCGCAGGTCGAGCAGGAGCTCGTGGAGCGGAATCTTCACCGGGCACGCCTCGGTGCAGGCGCCGCAGAGCGACGAGGCGTGCGGGAGCGAGGGCGCGTGCTCGAGGCCGACCAGGAGCGGCACGAGCACGGCTCCCATCGGCCCCGAGTACACGGGCCCGTAGGCGTCGCCGCCGGACTTCCGGTACACCGGGCAGACGTTCAGGCAGGCTCCGCAGCGGATGCAGTTCAGCATCTCGCGGTAGCGGCCCCGCCTCAGCTGCGAGCGGCCGTTGTCGAGCACGATCACATGGAGCTCGTCGGGCCCGTCCTGCTCGCCCGGGCGCCGTGGGCCGGTGAGGACGGTGGTGTACGACGTCAGCGGCTGCCCGGTCGCGCTTCGGGCCAGCAGCTGCAGCAGGACGGCGAGGTCGCGCGTCGTCGGCACGAGCCGTTCCAGGCCGAGGATGACCACGTGCGTCCGCGGCAGGGCGCTGACGAGCCGGCCGTTGCCCTCGTTCGTGACCAGCACGATCGAGCCGGTCTCCGCGACGGCGAAGTTCGCGCCCGTGATGCCCACGTCGGCGCTCTCGAACACGGCCCGCAGCTGGCGCCGCGCCGCTGCCGTCAGCTCCTCGAGCTCCGGCCGCAGCTCCTCGCCGTCCACGGCTCCGAGCAGGGCCGCGACGTCCTCCACCGTCTTTTCGATCGCCGGCGCGATGATGTGAGCTGGGTGCTCGCCGGCGAGCTGGAGGATGTACTCGCCGAGATCGGTCTCGACGACGCGGAGGCCGTCCCTCTCGAGCGCCTCGTTCAGGCGGATCTCCTCGCTCGCCATCGACTTCCCCTTCGCGACCACCTTCGCCCCGCGCTCGCGGCAGATCTCCCGGATCGCGGCCGTCGCTTCGTCGGCAGTCGCGGCGAAGCGAACGTGGCCACCGCGTGCCTCGAGTGCCCGCGAGAACTCGTCGAGATAGCGATCGAGGTCGGCGATCGTCAGCTGCCGGATCTCGCGGCCGCGCTCGCGAAGGTCCTCGACGTCGGGCAGCAGGCCCCACGCGGCGAGGCGCGCGTCGCGCAGGCGGGCGGTCGCGGCATCGAGCGCGCCCTGCGTGTGCCGGTTGTCGAGCACGCTTTCGGCCGAGGCCCGGAATCGCTCGCGCGGCTGGCCGAGAGCGCTCACGCGACGCCCCGCGCGAGCGCGGTCGCGAGGTGGACGACACGTGGCCCGCCGGTTCGCGCGGCGCGTCCTTGCAGCTGCATCAGACAGCCTGGATCGGCCGTGACGAGCGCGTCGACGGCGCCGGCGCCCGCGAGCTTGTCGTCGGCCATCGCAGCGGAGATCTCGGGCTGGCGCACCGAGAAGGTCCCACCGAACCCGCAGCAAAGGTCCGGGCGCAGCAAAGCGGAGACCACCGCGCCCGAGCGCCGGAGCAGGCGACGCGGTGGCTCGGCAATGCGCAGCTCGCGCAGCATGTGGCACGAGTCGTGGTAGGCGACCGTGCGGCCATCGTTCGTCCTCGGAGGCTCGAAACCGGCGGCATCCAGGAATGCGGAGAGCTCCCAGACCTCGAACGGGTCGACCTCGACCAGCTCCGGCAAGTAGTGCGAGAGCATCGTCGCGCACGAGCCGGAGGGAACGACAACCGGAGCGTCGCGCGCGAAGGCGCGGACGAAGCCGCGGCCGATGCGCCGCGCGGCGGCGTGGTGGCCGCTGTTGAAGGCCGGCTGACCGCAGCAGACCTGTCGCGGCGGGAACTCGACCTCGTAGCCGGCTGAGCGAAGCAGCCGCTCGGCGTCCTCGACCGCGTCCGGAAAGATCAGGTCGCCGACGCACGTCGCGAAGAGCTGGACGCGCATCCGTGGTGCGGTGGCGCTACCGCTCGACGTGCTGGGAGCCGCCGTCCGCGCCGAGCACGAGGTCCCGCTCGCGGTCCGGCACGTGGTCGAGCGGCACCGGCGCGAGCGCCTCGAAGAACGTCACGCCGCCTTCCGAGTAGAGCTCGTGCTCCACGCCGCGGTTGATCACGCAGACATCGCCTGTGCGTAGGTGGCGGCGGTCGTCGCCGATCGTGACGTCCACCTCGCCGTCGACGATCACCATCACCTGCTCGGTGTGCTCGTGCGCATGCCTGACGACCGACTTGCCTGGGTCGTAGGTGACCCGGCAAAGCAGCACCTGGTCGCCGCCGATCGCGTGCAGCTTGACACCCGGAAAGAGCTCGAAGGAGTCGAGCCCGTTCCAGGTCCGGAAGGGCGAGACGTCCTGCGCTGCGCTACTCATCCGGGAGCAGGAAGCCTTCGCCGTCGCCTCCCTTGCCGCGATTTCCCGAGACGGCTGCTATCGAGATCTCCTCGTCGTAGACGACCCGCTTGCCGTCGCGCTGCGGCTCCTTCCGCTCCTGGATTGCGTTGAGGACCCTCTCCGGCGTCGCCGGCGCCTCGGTGACCCAGACGCCGAGCGCGTCGTGGATTGCGGACATGATCGCGGGCGGCTGGGCGTTGTTTGCCATCTCGCCGATCGCCTTGGCCCCGAAGGGCCCGTCCGCGGAGGGGTGCTCCAGGATCACGTTGTCGAGATCCGGCAGGTCCTCGAGCATCGGCGCGAGGTACGCGCCGAACTGCTCGCCCCGGTGCTCGACCGACGGGTAGTACGGGTATGAGCTCTCGAGCAGGCCGAGGCCGAGCCCCATCAGAGCCCCACCCTCGATCTGCCCCTCGACGAGCGTCGGGTTGATCGCCCGGCCGACGTCGTAGACCTGGACGAGCTTGTCCACCCGCACCTCGCCGGTCTCGTCGTCGACCTCGACCTCCGCGACGCAGGCCGCATACGAGATCGCCGCGTGCGGTTCGCTGTCCACCTCGCCGGTGTCGTCGTCGACCGTCGAGTACGGCTTGAACGCTGCGCCCGTGCCCGTGAGCAGGTCGCCGTGGGTCCAGGTCGCGGCCGCGGCGACATCCGCCAGGCCGAGCTTGCGGTCCGGAGCGCCCTTCGCGAGCACCTCGCCGTCCTCGATCTCGAGGTCGGCGGCGTCGATCTCCATCTCCTTCGACGCGATCTCGAGGATTCGCTCGCGCACCTGCTCCGCCGCGAAGCGCACGGCGTTGCCGCCGATGAACGTCCCTCGCGAGGCGAAAGAGCCCGTGCAGATCGGCGAGGAGTCGGTGTTCGAGACGTCCATCGTCACCCACTCGTAGGGAACGCCGATCGTGTCGGCGACGATCTGCGTGTGCACGGTCTTCGAGCCCTGTCCGATGTCGACCGTGCCGGCGAAGACGTCGATGCGACCGTCCGGCTTGACCTTGATCCACGCCTGGCTCGGGTCGCCGTTCTGGTTCATCCCCGTCGGGTACTCGATCGTCGCGATGCCGCGACCTCGATGCTTTGCCATCAGGCCCCCCTCCCGTCGGTCTCGGCACCGCCGCCGCGAGTGACGGACGTCAGCAGGTGGTCGGGAAGCAGGTCGCCCGAGCGCGGCTCGCTCGTCATCTGCTTGAACTCGGGCGCGAGCTTGTAGCCGATCCGGTCGGCGGCCGCGAGCACGACGGGGACCGTCGACGGATCGCTGAGCCGGACGCGGTTCGCTGTCAGGTCGCCGATCCGGTTCGCGTTCTTCAGGCGGAGCTCGAGCGGGTCGATCCCGAGCGTCTCGGCGATCCGGTTCATCTGGATCTCGACGGCAAAGGACACGGACGTGACGCCGAACCCGCGCATCGCCGAGGTCGGCGAGCGGTTCGTGTAGACGACGTAGCCGTCGAAGCGCAGGTTCGGGATCGTGTAGGCGCCCGTGTGGTGGAACGAGTGCTTCGTGACCCCGTACGACGAAAACCGCGTGTACGCGCCGGCGTCGTGGAGGGTGATCATCTTCCGGCCGAGCAGCCAGCCATCACTCGTGACGGCGTCGGCGAGCTCCATGTGCCATGGCGCTCGCGTCGACGAGCAGAGGAACTCCTCCTCGCGCGTCCAGCGCCACTTGACTGGGCGCCTGGCCTTCAGCGCAAGCAGGGCGGTGATCGTCTCCGTAGCGGTGTCGACCTTGCCGCCGAAGCCGCCGCCGACGGTGCCGCCGACGAACTTCAGCTTGTTGAGCGGCCACTCGAGGTGGGCAGCGACTACGCCCATCGAGAAGTACATCGCCTGCGTGCACGAGTAGATCGTCAGCCGGCCATCCGGCTCCGGCACCGAGAGCCCGACCTGCGGCTCGATCGGCAGCTGCTCGATCGCCTGCGGGCGGTAGACGCCCTGCACGATCACGTCGGCGCGCTCGAATGCGTCGTCGACGTCCCCCTTGCGGATGCGGCGGCTCGTGTAGGGACCGAAGTGTGGATACGCGGGCCCCCACTGGTGGAACGGCTTGACGTCGGCGTCGAAGGCCTTGCGGATGTCGAGGACCGGCTCCCGTTCCTCGAACTCGACCTCGATCAACTCCACGGCCTCGAGCGCGGTTGCCTCGTCCTCCGCTGCGACTACGGCGATCGGCTGACCCTTGTAGCGAACGTCGTCCACGGCGAGCAAGGGCTCGTCAGCAGGGACGCCAAGCGCCTGGAGGTGGCCGTAGACGTTCTGCGGGACGTCCTCGTGCGTGATGACCGCATGCACGCCCGGGCGCCTTTCGGCCTTGCTCGTGTCGAGGCGCGTGATTCCGGCGTGCGGGTGCGGTGATCGAAGCGCCTTCGCCCACAGCGTCCCGGGAATGCGGACGTCGTCGACGAAGCGTGTGCGGCCCGTGACGTGGCCGACGCCGTCGTAGCGGGGCAGGCGCGCGCCGACTGCTTTCATGCTGGGCTCACTGGGACGAGGACTTCGGGCTCGCGCCGGCTGGGGCCGCTCGCGCCGGCCTCGAGGGCGGCCTGGGAGACGTCGCCCTTGGCGGCCGCCTCGACTGCGGCGACGATCTTCACGTAGCCGGTGCAGCGGCAGACGTGCCCTGCGAGGTCCTCGAGGATCTGCTCACGGCTCGGATTCGGGCTTCGCTCGAGCAAGGCCGTCGTCGCAAGGACGAAACCGGGCGTGCAGAACCCGCACTGGAGCCCGTACTGCTCGTAGAACGCGGCCTGCACCGGCGAGAGGTTCCCCGGCTCTCCGAGCGCCTCGACAGTCGTCACCGTCGCGCCGTCAACCGCGACCAAGGGTGTCAAGCACGACCTTCGCGGCTCGCCGTCCACCAGGACGGTGCACGCACCACAGCCTCCTTGCTGGCAGCCGGCCTTCGGGCTCGTGATCCCGAGCTCTTCCCGCAGCGCATTCAGCAGCGTGTCCAGCGGCGGCGTCGAGAGCTCGCGCTCGATCCCGTTGACGGTCAGTCGCATCGAGCTCCTTTCACTACGAGAGGTCTCCGAGCGCCCGGCTGACCAGAGCAGGCAGCACCTGGCGCCGGTAGCCGGCCGAGGCGACGGCGTCGTCCTGCGGGTCGACATCGTCGAGCGCCTTCTGTCCGGCGTCTTCAGACGAGGCGCCGCCGGCTAGCGCTTGCTCGACCGAGGCCGCGCGCACCGCGCGAGGCCCCGCGCCGGCGATACCAACCCGAATTCCGTCCGCCGTCTCCGCCACGGCGACCGCGAGGATCGTGTAGGCGTGCGCATGCGGGCGCCGGACGTACGCGGTGGCGGCACGCTTCGGCTCGTCGATCTCGATCTCGATCACGAGCCGTCCCTCCGGGCCGGCCGCGAGGAAGTCGTCGACGGAGTCGGTCCGTTCGCCGGCGGCGCCCGTCGAGCGGATGCGCGCGTCCAGCGCGAGCAACGGCGCCTGGAGATCGCCGCGGGAGATCGTCGCGGCCGCCGGCGCGCAGAGGTTGCCGCCGATCGTCGCCTGGCCGCGCACCTCGCGGTCGCCGACGCGGGCGGCGAACGTGGCCAGCGGCTCGGGCGCGCCTTCGACGAGCGCGGAGATCGGCGTGGCCGCGCCGATCCGGTACGTCCCGCCCGAGCGGTCGATCCGGTCGAGCCCGGCGCGGCCGAGGTAGAGCGTGCGCTCCGGACGGAGGCGGCCGAGCGTGATGTCGGGCATGACGATCGTGCCGCCGGCGACGACGGTCATCCCGGATCCGTCACCGAACGCAACCGCGGCGTCCTTTGCCGAGGTGGGGATGAGGACGTCGGTGAGGTTCGTCATTTCGCGCGTTCGAGAGGCCTGGGGTCGACCCGAGCGATCCTAACCCTTTGAAATCGCAAAGGCACTATCGAGCCGCTCGCGGATACGATTTGCCGGCCATGACGGCGCGCACCTTCGCGACGATCGATGACCTCCAGGCGGGGCTGCTGGACGCGTCCTATCTCGCCGACCGCGGCCTCGCAAGCGTTCTCTTCCTCGCGCTCAAGCTGGAGAAGCCGCTGCTGCTCGAAGGCGAGGCCGGCGTCGGGAAAACCGAGGCGGCGAAGGCGATGGCGCGTGTGCTGCCGGCGCGCCTGATCCGTCTCCAGTGCTACGAGGGTCTCGACGTCGCACACGCCGTCTACGAGTGGAACTACTCGCGCCAGCTGCTCCACATCCGGGCGGCGCAGGAGGGGACGGTCTCCGAGGCGGAGCTCTTCGGGCCGGAGTTCCTGATCCGCCGACCGCTGCTGGAGGCGATCGAGAGCGACGAGCCAGTGGTCCTCCTGATCGACGAGATCGACCGGGCGGACGACGAGTTCGAGGCCTTCCTGCTCGAGGTGCTCTCGGACTTCCAGATCACCGTGCCCGAGATCGGCACGATTCAGGCCGTACGGAGACCGGTCGTCATCCTGACGTCAAACAGGACGCGCGAGCTCCACGACGCGCTCAAGCGGCGCGCGCTCTTCCACTGGATCGACCACCCGTCGCTCGAGCGCGAGGTCGAGATCGTGCGGCTGCGCGTGCCCGGCGTCCCCGAGCGGCTCGCCCTGCAGGCCGCGGCGTTCGTCCAGGGCCTGCGGCGGCTCGACCTCGAGAAGCCGCCCGGCGTCGCCGAGACGATCGACTGGGCGCAAGCGCTCGCCGCGCTCGGGAGTCACGAACTGGATCCGGACCTCGTCGAGTCGACGCTCGGGTCGGTGCTCAAGCACCACGAGGACCTGCAGGCGGTTCGCGACGCCGCGCTCGCCGATCTGCTCGAGGAGGCGCGGGTTGCCGCAGGCTAGCGGCGTCGTCAGTCACGTCGTCACGTTCGGCCGCGTTTTGCGCCAGGCGGGATTGGAGGTCGGCCCGAACCGCATCGCCGACGGGCTCAGCGGCCTCGACCAGGTGGACCTGACGCGTCAGGACGACGTCTACTGGACGCTGCGCGCCAACTTCGTCACGCGCCGCGAGGAGCTCGAGATCTTCGACCGCGCCTTCCAGGCCTGGTTCCTGCGCGCGCCGGTTTCGCCGCTCGGGCTTTCGCCGCCGACGCCGCGGGGCGCGGTGCTCCGTCGCGCGCACGCCGGCGGCCGCCCCGACGATGCAGCCGGGGACGACGAGTCGCCGAAGGCACGAGGCTGGAGCTACGAGGAGATCCTGCGGACCAAGGACTTCGGCGCGATGACCTCCGACGAGTTCGACCGCGCACGAGCGCTGATCGCCGACATCGCCGCCGAGCGTCCCCGCCGCCGCTCCCGTCGGCTCCGCCGGCACCATCGCGGCCGCGAGCTCGACCTGCGCAGGACGATTCGAGAGTCGCTCGGCGCCGGCGGCGATCCGGTGCACCGTCAGTACCGCCTGCGCGCCCGTGTGCCGCGCAAGCTGGTCGTGCTCTGCGACGTCTCAGGGTCGATGGAGGCGTACGTGCGGCCCCTGCTCCTATTCGTGCACGCGGTCCGAGGCTCAGGCAAGGGCGTCGAGGCCTTCGCGTTCGGCACCCGGTTGACGCGGCTGACGCGGGCGCTGGAGACGAGCGACACCGACCGCGCGCTCCAGGACGCGGCGAGGAGCGTAGCCGACTGGTGCGGCGGGACACGCATCGGCGCCTCGCTCAAGACCTACAACGACGACTGGGGCCGCCGCGCCCTCACCCGCGGAGCCGTGGTCGTGATCGCGTCCGACGGCTGGGAGCGGGAGGAGTCCGGCGCCGGGCTGCTCGAAGAGCAGATGGCGCGCCTGTCACGTCAGGCCTACACGGTCGTGTGGGTGAACCCGCTGAAGGGACATCCCGGGTACGAACCGCTAGCCGCCGGAATGCGGGCGGCGCTCCCGCACGTCGACAGGTTCCTGCCCGGGCACAATCTCGCCAGCCTGGAACGGCTGGGCGAAGTGCTGATGGGCATCGAGAGGAGGCATGCCGCATGAAGGAAATCCTCGCCGACGTTGAGCGCTGGCGCGCGAAGGGTGAGAAGGTGGCGATCGCGACGGTCGTCGCAACACGGAGGTCCGCCCCCCGGCCGGTCGGCGCGAAGCTCGCGGTGTCGGAGAGCGGCGAGCTCGCCGGCTCGGTTTCGGGCGGCTGCGTCGAAGGAGACGTGTTCGAGCACGCCTGCGAGGTCCTGCGAAGCGGTCAGCCGAAGCTGCTCAGCTACGGGATCGAGGACGAGGAA
>Ga0070698_100002291_pt1 | contig 21186 bp, 14 predicted proteins | sample KBSK1502metaG_FD_65477 | JGI IMG/M metagenome (GOLD analysis project Ga0070698, IMG submission 65477) | Corn, switchgrass and miscanthus rhizosphere microbial communities from Kellogg Biological Station, Michigan, USA - KBS K1-50-2 metaG | ecosystem: Host-associated > Plants > Roots >...
GGGCCCCTGACGTTTTCCATGCGCGCGTCTTTGACCCAGAGTTCTTCGGAATAATTGGGATCGATCGAAATCGCCGTCGGAACATTCTTGAATTGCGGACGGATGAGCGTAAGGCCTGCTTCATGTTCACGGATGGCGGCTTCGCTCTGGTCTTCAAACGTGCTGTCCATTACGGTGAACTGCCAGCCGGGTGAAGGCTTGCGCGTCCAGATGCCGTACTTGCCGCCGAAAAAATGTAAGTCATAAGCGACGTTGCCGCCATCGTGAATTCCGGCAAGCCCGGACCCGATGTGGAAATCCATGTGCGCGAGGAAACAGTGTTGCGCGTAGTGCGCGCGAACTCCGACGGCTCCGGGATTTCCATCCTGAATTTCGATATCAACGTTGCTCATCGCGGAGTAGAAGGTTCCCGGACTGGCGTCTGGTGGAGTTTCTTTTTCGCCGGGCTTCGCTTCCCTCCGAGAGCGTCCGGTGCCCGGCAGGCCACCGGCAAAGAAAATCATATACGTTGGCCCTTCCTGAAAGCCAGGCGTGTTGCGACCTAAGACGAGGACAGGGCGCGTCTTGCCGTAACCGATGACGCGGATTCCCGGCCACAAGTAAATGGTTCTTGTGACGCGGTAGCGGCCGGACGGCAGGAAGAGAATCCCCTGGTTAGTCGTTTGCTGGACCTTGTTGATGGCTTGCTGTAGGACGTCCGAGTCGTCAGCCACGCCATCTCCCTGAACGAGGAAACTCTGGTTAGTCAGGTAAATCGCTTTGGCGTCGTCAAGACGCGCGGGATAATAGGAGGACGCGAAAAGAGAAGTAGAGAGCAGCAACGCCCCAAGGACTGCAGAGAGCATTTTCACGTCGTTCTCCTAAACATGTAGTGATGCTGGTCCGAAACGCTCATGCTAAAACGATTAGGTAACCAGGCCTTTCGCTGCGCGGACGGTCAGTTGCGCGAGTCCTCGCTAGGTTCTTGTTTGCCCGGCTGCAGACGCATCTCCTGATAAATCTCTCTGAGTTTTTCTTTGATGTCTTTGTACTTCTGGTAGGCCTGCAACTCACGTTCCGCGTCCGCGGTGCGCCTAGCTTGCCGGTAAAGCATACCAAGACGAAAATGGCCTACGGCGCTCGTGGGGTCAATTTGGAGTGCGTGTTCGAGGACTGCCTGCGCTTTTTGAGGCTCCTTCATTTCAACCAAAGCTTTCGCAAGGCCAAGGTTGGCATCTGCGTCATTAGGTTGGAGCTGTACGGCCCGTGAATAGTGGGTGAAGGATTCCTTTAGATCGCCCCGCCGGTAAGCGATTTCCCCAAGCTTGTATTCGGACTTCTCATCGAATCTATTAACAGCCAGGGCTGCTTCGTATTCCTTTTTGGCTTCCGCCCGCCCATATTCCGTCCCCGAGGCGTTCAACATCTCGGCCATTTCAAAATGAAGCCCAGGAAGCTGGGGATCAATCTTGAGAGCCTCACGGTAGTTTCTGATCGCTCCCGCGGTGTCTCCCTGCTTCGCTAGCTCGTGCGCCACGACTTGGTGCATGAGCGCGGATTTTGGAGCCACCATGGAAAGGCTGAGCATCGCTTGCGAGGCAAGATCGGAATGAATTCGATAGGACGTGTACTGAACCTGTGGATTCGTTGGATATAGATTTCCCAGCGCGTCGACGACAGTCGCGGCCTTGTCCAGATCGCCCGTCGCGGAATACAGCTCGATCAGCTCCATGCCCGCTTCAATTTTGATTTTCTCCTCTTGTATCTTAGGGAAAGCGCCTTCCAGGTCCAGTCGGGCCTGGCTGTAGTTGCCACTACGTTTCTCTGCCATGCCCAGAAGCGCGCGGATCTTCGATAGAATGGGCTGGAGCTTGAGCGCAGCCCGAAGTGGTGGAATCGCTTGGGCGTAATCGCCCTGAAAAAATAGCAACACGCCCAGGTTCCCGAGAGCATCCACATTATTCTGGTCCAGGTCCACAATGGCGCGAAATTCCGGTATGGCCAGATCGGGTCGGTTCTCTCTCAGAAAGGCCTGGGCTTGGCGTTTGTGTGACTCGATTTGCTGCTGATGAGACGGCGTGGATTGACCGAGGGAGCGGAATGAGAAGAGAAAAAAGGAGATGAACACCAGGAGGCGGACGGCACTTTTCAAACTCATAGTCACTTATGATAAGGCCAGATTGCCGGTTTGGGTTGCGAGAATAAAGGGCTGGCGATATTCCACCGCCCTTCGACTGTTCAGAGTTGCCGGTTTTAGAATGACACGCGCGCATTCAGTTGGAATGAGCGAGGTCCTATCGTAGTGGTAGTGATAGTGGGCACAGTGGTTGGCGTTCCCGTCGAATCAAAACTGATCTGGGGATTACAATTCGCCCCACCGCAATTGGGAATTCCGAAGCTAGGATGGTTCAGGATGTTCGCAGCATCCACCCGAAGCTGCACACCAAGTCGCTCGGTGAACTTAAAGTTCTTGCCAAGCGAAAAGTTGATTACAGATAGTCTGGGTCCAACCAAGGTGTTCCTGCCTTCGTTGCCGAAGGTTCCGGCGGCTGGCTGGGCAAAGGCAGCAGTGTTGTACCAGTTCAGAATGCCGGGATTGCTGCTGTGCCAATCACCGATCACATTGGGAAACTGGCTGCCACCATACGGAGACGAGCCGCCACCAAAGGCTCGGGAGTTACTCGAAGCCATCGTTACCGTAAAGGGCTGCCCACTGTGGGCAACAAGGGTAGCCGAGGTTTGCCATCTCCCAAGGATCGCATCCACAATCGAATTATTGTTCAGATATGTCCTTCCCTTTCCGAATGGCAACTCATAGACCACGCTTCCTTTGACTGCGTGCCGCTGATCAAAGTTAGAGTTGCCGTAGTTAGCGGAATGGTCGTACGCATTTTGATGAACCTGCGTGCCGCCTCGGCTACCCCAACCGGCTGAATCTTGATCATCCAGGAAATGCGACCAGGTATAGTTTCCGTTGAAGCTTAAGCCGCCACTGAAGCGCTTCTGTATCTGTGCTTGAAATGCGTTGTAGTTGGAAATGGCGTTGTTGGTGCTTCCAGTTATGTCTCCGAATTGCGCGTACGGACGGTCGGCTTGACTAGCGGTTGCGGATAATCTGCTTAATGGTACCTGGTTGATATTCACCGGGAAGTTGAGGTTGCTTCCATGACTGCCGACATAGGCAAGTTCGGCCGCCATATTCGCTCCCAGTTGGCGCTCAACGCTGAATGACCACTGCTTCATCGTCCCTACGGGCGTATTATATGGATTGTAGTTTACGTTTTGACCGTTATACGCCGAAGGAGACTTGGATGCCGACAGATACGGCAGAGGCGCGCCGGTCTGCGCATTGGTTCCCGGACCGGAAAGAATCGTAATCGGACGTTCGTTAGGCGTCTTGTCGCTGGCGTTTCCGGAGCTATTGGAACCAAACCCTACTCCGTTCCCATAAGTATCCAGACTCCAGGTGAAGACGTAAATTCCAAACCCGCCTCGAATCACTGTGTTGCCGCGCGGACTCCAGGCCAAACCCACTCGAGGCATGAAGATATCATTTACGGGTGCTTGCAAACTATTGCGTGAGCTGTCGCAGCAAAACCACATTGCGCCCAGGGTGTTCGTCGCAGGATTCATGAGGTTTGGATCAAAGGTTCCGATGTGATTCTGGACCTCGCTCCAGCCGCCCTGCCGCTCATACCGAAGCCCAAGATTCAAGGTGAAATTTGGACGCAGCTTGAAGTCGTCTTGAACGAAGAGCTGTGGACTCTTCATCCTCATGCCGGACTCGGGCTGATTGTTCGCCCCCCAGTTATTTGCATAACCGAGCAGGAAATCCGCATAACCGGATCCGGTTGTTGTGTCATTTGGCGTTTGCTGAGTATAAGCTCCTGTGAAGCCGAAAACACCGGACTGCACATTCCCCCAAGGGGTGTAGTTGGCTTGATAAGCCATCAGTTCACCACCGAAATGCAGGATGTGCTTGCCCCGGATCATGGTAACAATGTCGGACGGTTCAAATTGGTTCTCGATGTAAATCGCGTTCGTTCCAGGCGTCAGAAGGCCCCCGATGCCCGTGATATTCATCTGCGGGAACACGTCCGCCTTTGCGAATTGCAGACCAACCTTCTCAGGAAAGCCCTTGTTGAGGGTTTGGGGAATAAACCAGTTCCCTTGACGTGTATAGCCAAAGTGGGCTTCATTTATGGTTCGCGGGCTGAATGCGTACACGTCCGAGACCTGGGCGTTGTAACGATCCACATCTCCCGAATAACAGTTGATGGGGCAGTTATTTTGATTCGTTGTGATGCCGGGATTGTCCCCTTGCGTGATGGAGAAGTTTACCCGATGGTTCGTTGACACGTTGTAGTCGATTCTTCCGAAGAACTTGAGGAATGGATTCGTTGTTGGCGATAGGTAACGATAGTTATTTGTCACCAATCCGGGAAATTTGGGAGAGGGTGTGCCAACACCTGGGGTCGGCGCGGGGAAGTACGCTTGAAGCGCTTTAGCCACGCTATCGATCCTATCGGCAGGGATCTTGTTGTTGGGAAAGGGTGTCCGCACGCAAGCCGCGCCCTTACAACCGGCGAGCTGTGTAGTGGAGTCATATATAGTAGGCATTCCGGTAAAATCGCCGAGTCTCATCGCGGCTGTGGGCACCGTAGCGAAGCCGGGATTACTTTGTCCGTGATTCACAATCTTATCGGTATTAAAATAGAAGAACAATTTATCCTTAAAAATGGGACCCCCAACCGATCCGCCATAATTGTGGTATCGCAAGGACTGTTTAGGTTGGGGCGTCGCTGAAAAGTTATAGGGTTTCGCATTCAGGTAGTCGGCTCCAAAATACTCATAGGCTGCGCCGTGCCACTGATTAGTGCCGCTCTTGGTGATCTGGTTGAAAACCACTCCACCGATGCCATACTGCGCCGAGAAACTAGAGGTACTGATTTGCAGCTCAGAAATGGTTTCGAAGGTCGCGATATCTACGTTGGCGCTAATCGGCAAGTTCGTGGAGGCGCCATCCTGGAGGAAGTTGCTATAGAAGGGGAGGTTTCCATTGACCGCGACGGCAATCCCCGGGTCGCCGGATTTGCCCGAAGAGGTGGGCTGGGAAGGAGATCCAGAAGCACCAGGAAGCAGGTTCGCGAAGCTACCCCAGTTCTGCCCGTTTGTGCTGACCTGGGGCAAATTTACCAGGGTTTCTGCGTCGAACGTCGTTGATTGCTCAGGGGTCTCGGTTTTCAGCAGCGCAACATTTTCAGAAATCCTAACCTCTTGACTTACTGCGCCGACCCGCAATTCCCCGTTCACCGTGACGATTCCGACCTGCACCGTGATCGGTCCGCGCACCAGTTTCTCGAAGCCGTCTTTTGCGAAAGTAATTAGGTACTTTCCAGGCAGGATCGAGGCCGTGTCATACAAGCCTTCGTTGTTGGTGACGAGGTGTTTCGTCATGCCGGTATCAAGGTTCGCGACGGTGACCGCCACTTCCGGTACCACCGCCCCCGAGGGGTCAGTCACTGTGCCTCGAATGTCACCGGAGTTTGTATTTTGCGCAAAGGATAGGCTGGCCGCGATTGCCAAGAGGCAAAACGCAAAGGCAAAACGAACCGGTGCATGAGACACACGAAATCGTCTTGCAACAAAGGTAGCCACACGAGAAGACAGAGAAACAAGGAAGTTCATTATTCGCCTCCACACCCCATTTTTCGTTTTGACCGGAGGACAATCGAAGAAAGACTAATCCACCACTAGGACTTAGTACCTTTCCTATGGCGCAGAGGTATAGTCTCGTTTATGAGCCTTGTCAAGCAAAAATATTGATATTTAAGACGAAGAATAATGATATTCCGCGTGCACGGTGAAACGCAGAAGGAACCAAACATCGAGGCTTTGGATCTCTCACAACGGCAGAAGAAAGTTGGCTAACGATTCGAACTTTTCATGGATTCGTGAAGTCCATGTATACCTTGAATCTTTTTCGATTCGCCTTATGTCCGTCGAAGAGACCGACGCCGTTGATGTGATCAGCGTCGATAAACAGACTGGCGAGGTGATCCTTACAGTGAGCGATCATCTGGAATGGTCTGACAATCTGAAGCACCAGATCGTCCTACAAGCTAAGCTGAATGCATACTTACGGTTCGTGGAAAGCGGTGAAATCTTGGAGCGCTACCCAAAGGCCAAGGACCGACGGGTCGTATTCCGCGTTGTTTTCAAGTTCGCACCGGACCAGGAGGCGAAACAGTTTCTTGCGCGAGCGCGACAAGTTGTCGAGTTGGCAGGCATCGGCTTTCGTTACGAGCTATTCGCCGCTTCGTATGACAACTGATCGGTGTCGTAGCGGTGAGGCTGCTGCCACCAACGGTGACCACCGAACGCTTACTCTTTTCTACCTTCACGCATTTGAATGCCAAAAACTCCGCAAGGCCTTGACTTCCGGTTCGCGTAACAATGTTACAGGCCACTCCTGCATGCTCTTCATTTCAACCCCGTTTTGACTCCTGACGAGGAACAGGCAGGAGGGCGGCCGCTATGTTATTGATTTCAAAGCCGACCAGAATTTTGGCGAACCACAGGACCAAAAGTGCCGATGCGATTCTTAACAGCATTGGACGGTTCGCTTCCCGTACTCTGGCTGCACATGGCACAAACAATATGCAAGAAATCAGTGACTCAGGAGACTAGTCTAAAGGAGGTGCATTTCACTCTATGGTCTGGGCGATCTTTTTCTCTCCCGAACCGACAACGATTGTCGTACAAGACGTCGACTGCCCATTTGGTCCCGCGCCGGATGGCTTTGCTTCCACAGCCTTCCCGTTCGCCAGTAGCCTTCCATGTGAGCCTGGGAAGCAGGCATTCCATATCAATGCGGGCCCGCCAGCATTAGTCAGCGTCGTCTTGCTCAACCCGTCGTGCCGCACGCTGATCTCGTTTGCCCGGATCGGCACATGTCTCAATTCCGCCCATTTTGTCTTCACCGTTAAGCGCGGCAATGTCCTCACCGTCCCTTCGACATACAGAGGCTCCTGCAACGCTTTCTGCGGTTCTGCCAAGACCACTTCAATCCCCATCATTCCCGTAACAATCGCTCCAACCACCGCGTACGACACTTCGGGATACTCGCGACGCTCTTTTCCCTCTCTCGTTAAATCGAGAACCTCATCGTAGGCAGCGTCTTGTCTTCCGTAACGGTACAAAATCTCTGGCAAATGCGATTGTTCCTCAATACCCCTTGGGTCCTTGTTCCCGATGCTTCGCAGTACGGCGTTTACAACCGATTCCGATTTCGGCCCGTCTTCCGCCGCCCCGTAGTAGAGAACCGCCAGATTTGATCCGTGCTTTCTCAATTTGTGATCCAGTCCCAGAGACGAGTAATAACCGGCGGACTCCTTGTCCCACCAAACTCGATTCATAAACGTTTTCACGTCATCCGCTCGCCTCAGAAACTCCCGGGACTCCTCATCATTCCCGAGACGTTGCGCGAATCGCGCATACGCTAGGTATCCAGCGTACTGCACCGCAATTTGGTCGATGGCGACCACGAGGTTCGTGTCGCTCTCCTCGTAGCTTGGGATTCCTCGGTTTGCCTGGAATCGATTAGCGGGACTCGACCGGCCGCGAACGTTCATGATGCGCGGCCTCGTCATGATCCGATCGAGCCCCAGGTCCCAGCGCGCCACGTACTCATGAACGGTTCTTTTGTAGAGGCTTAGAAACGCTCCATCCGCGAGATATGCCCGGTCACCGCTCCACATATACATGCGAAAGCAGGCGTCCAGAACGTCGAAATTGGCCGGCAGGTTGTACCAGAAATCCGCGTCATCGCGATAGTCCACCGGCGCGGGACGATTCTCCCGGTTGATTTCCCAATAGCTGCACCAGTCTTTTTCCTCGGAGATGTTCTCAGCAAATTTCGTCAGCATGTTCCGCGTGTGCCGCCCCAGCCCAAGCGCATGAGCGCCCATGCATTGGTGGGACACGTCGCGCATGCAGAAGGCTTGCCGCCCAGGCAGGGCCGCTTCGTACCAGTCGCCCACGGGATCGCCGCTGAATGCATATGCCAGCGCCTGCCGGCGTGCCCATCCAAATGCCGCCGCGAGATTCGCGTCGGACGTGTCCAAATCGAGCTGGCCTATGGCCGACGAGTCCCTAGATTTGCGTTCATGCGTTCCCAATCCTTCTTGGCAAGTCGCCGCCATCGTAGCAACAGCAACAAGGGCGACGCACGCACAAATAAACGCGATCGACTCGCGGCGACCTAAATAAATTAGAGTTTTCACCCACGTCATTCTTAAGGTGTGCAGAGGCACAGCATCGCTGCGCCCCAGTTCAGCAACCTGTAAGCCTTCTGGTGCCGGTCCGCTTTGCAGGGATGCCCCTCGACGCTGCCTGTCAACCTTGCGCTTTACGCAATTCAATCAGAACGAAAGCTTCAGTCCAAACTGAATGTACCGCGGCGGCAGCCGAGTACTGCTGATCACGCCGAAGTTACTTGCTCCGAACGTCGTGCCCGGGTTAGAAAAATGAGGACTATTGAACAAGTTAAAGAAGTTTGCTTCAAACCGCAGCTGCCGGCTCTCGGCGCCCAGAGGCGTTGATTTGGCGATCGAAAAATCCCAGTTGGCAATGCCCGGCCCGCGAGCATGTCCAACACCGGAATTGCCGAACGTGAAAGCGGATGGATTGGCAAAGCAGCCAGTGTCAAACCATTCGCTGACTGTTTTCGGCTCGGACACACTTTTGCAAGTAAGGTTCGCAGGATTGCTTCCGCCTAAATTGTTGAGAAGGTTTTTAGCAACGGTGATCTGCAATGGTACACCCGACTGAAACGTCGTAATTCCACTGGCTGACCATCCGCCCACTATATAGTTCATCGCTCCCGATGCATCGCTGAGCCAGCTGCGGCCACGCCCGAACGGGAGATCGTAGTTATAGCTGATGGTGAGATTCTGCGGGATATCAGACCCCTTGAACCCGCGGGCTAGGCCGCGGTTGAGGCTATCTCTGTATGGATACACGACGGTGTCTGTGTTATCGATCATTTTCGACCAGGTGTAAGAACCAATGAGAGTCAGACCGATATTTGTCCGTTTTTGCAGTTCAAATTGTCCGGAGTTGTAGTGAGAATAGCCGTCCCCGTTGCGCTGATGTATTTCTGTGATGGTCGGAGCCACGGAAAAGAATGGAAGGCAAGCGGGAGGCGGTGTGATCGCCGCAACCGCCGGATCGCACTGGTCGAGCTGAAGGTCTCGATACAGGTGCGTCCCGTGCGTTCCAACGTACGCGGCGCGGAAGAACATATTAGTCATAAGTTGGCGTTCCACGCTGACGTTCCACACCTGCGCTGAATCCTGCCGAAAGTTCTTGGATACTACGAAAACCGCGAAATTCGGCGGTGGCGTCAGCGTTCCACCCGGTGTCGCCGTCACTTCTGGCGCGACCGGCAATCCGTTGCTCAGCCTCAAAGCTTGCGCAGGATCGGTCTGCGAATTCGCTTTCTGTGTAATAATCAAAAAGAATGGATAATTTCGCTCGAGAGTGCCTCCCGTCGCACCGAAATTATCGGGGAAATAGCTGATGCCGTAAGCGGCGCGAAAGGCCGTTCGTCCATTGTCGGGAGAGTACGCAAAGCCGACGCGCGGCCCCCAATTCCCGTAATACGTATCGACGTTCGGGCCGCGATTGCTCGAGGACGCGATCTGAATCAGGCCCGTGGACGGCACGAAGTTGCTCTGGTGGTTATGGGCATCTACGGGCGTGGTGTACACATCCCACCGCAGGCCCACATTCAGTGTCAGCCTCCGCGTCACCCGGAAGTCGTCCTGTGCAAAAAAACCTGCGAACGTCATCCGCACCGCGGGACGCGTCACGACGAAGTCGCGTATCACTTGATTCGGCAAGCCCAACATGAAGTCTGCAAACTGATAGCCTGTGTAGCTTCCTTGAAAATTGAAGATTCCGCGTGGATCATTCTGCGAGTTCGTCAATGTTGATTGGATTCGCTGGATGTCCCCGCCAAATTTGATGCTGTGCTTTCCGCGGACCATGATCACATTGTCTGAATACTCGAAAATATTGGCGATGCGTACCGCATTTGTCCAACCAGGGTCGCCGGTCAGGTGATTATCGACATTCCCGAACCCGGGAATATTGAATTGTGCGATTCCGGATGTGTTAGGAAACGCCGCCAGATTCCCATTCGGAATTCCGAGTTTATTGTTTGCATCGACGCTATTTGAAGTTGCCGCATCACTCGTAAAGTAGCGATTGAATCCGATACGCAGCGCGTTCATGGTCGTGCCCGAAAAAATGTGGTCCCAGGAAATGACAGCGTTGTGGTTGGCGGACGTTGAGTTGGGGTCGCTAAACATGAAAATAGTGCCCGGAGGCGGGTTGGTGAAGTCGCGATGTGCGTACGACTCGCGAACGAAAAATCGGTTCTTGTCCGACATTGCATAATCAGCTCGCACATCAAATTGCGGCACATTTTGAGTGTTGACGGTGCTAACCGTAAAATTATTTACAAGCGCTCCAGGCACATTCGGCAAGGGAATGAAGCTGGGATCCAAAAGCGCCTTCGAAATCGGGTTGATATCGCTTGCCGGAACGGTATTGCTAGTGCAAGGGTTCGGCGTGCAAGCAGCCGTGTTCGTAATCGGAGGCTGCGTTCCCTCCGTAAAAATGCCCTGCCGCTGCAGCGCCGTAGGCACCGTGCGGGTATTCGTCACGCCATTGTGCTGCAGCAATTGCTGGTAATCCCCAAAAATAAATATCTTGTCCTTCTTGATCGGCCCGCCAATCGCCCCGCCGAACTGATTCGCGTGATAAGGAGCCCTCCTGCTCCCGGGACGATGATTGAAGAAATCACGCGCATTAAACGCATCGTTTCGAATGTACTCGAACACTTCTCCATGAAACTCATTGGTCCCTGACTTGGTCGTCAGGTTCACCACCGCGCCTCCGAAAGAGCCGTACTCTGCCGTCGGATTGCTCGTCTCAATTTTGAATTCCTGAATCGCCGCGAGAGGCGTCGTGATGCTGATGAACGCGTTCAGCGGTTCTTCATTGTGAATCCCATCCACCATGTACAGGTTTCCGGACCACGGCAGCCCGTTCACTACCGCCTGCGTTGGTGTCACCGCGCCCGCTGCCGACGGATTCTCCGCGAAATCGCTCCACCCCGCCGCCGCCGCTCCTGGCGTAATCGTCACCAGCTGCTCGAATAGCCGTCCATTCAACGGCAGGTTGTTGATCTCCCTGGCTTCAATGACGGATCCAATGTCCGAAGACGTGCTTTGCACTAAGGGCGCTTCCGATGTGACTTGCACGGTTTGCGTTACGTCACCCGCAGACATGGTGAAATCGACCCGCGTGGTCTGCTGCACCTGCACCACGTTGTCGCGGGAAGTCGCCGTTTTGAACCCAGCGAATTTTACGGTGATACTATATCGTCCGGGAGCCAGGTTCGGGGCCGAATAGTAACCCTCCGGGCCAGTCGTGGTCGTCCGGCTCACCCCGGTATCCACATTTGCGACCGTCACTTCAGCACCCGCGACGGAAGCGCCCGAGGAGTCCAACACGGTCCCTAGCAGCGTTCCCGTAATCGCCTGACCGAACGCCACGCTGGTACAAGATCCCAAAAGCACCAGCAAAACGGTGACTGTTGTCATTCCCTTGATTTTACGCATTCCATCCTCCTCGGCGGCCCGCCTCAAGCGTCAACCCAATCACAGCACCACAGCTCCCCGACCTATTGCTAATCTTTGCAGAAATAGAAAAGCTGTTGACTTTCCGTTATCAAGCACTCCGGGCCGAGCCCCTGGCAAACGCATGTGCCCGGCTTTTCGTAAGTCAATGCATTCGCGGAACGGACGGCATATCCGCATACGCACTCGACCCGCAACGCCGCCTTTTTTTGGAACTACGCCCTGAGCGCTTAAACGTTGAAGGTGGGAAGATGATTCACTCGCCTTCGAGTCCACCCCTTGGACTCAAAGGGGCAGAGAGCACCTCCACACCCATGGCATTGCAATAGTTGAAGCTGGGCTTCTGTACAAGTACAATGGGGTTACAAAGGGGTAGTTGGTTCTGTTACAGCCACCCTCGTCGTCCGGCGAAGGCCGCAATGTGCTCCGCCATCAATTGAGGAGCCATGAAATCCGCTTACGATGTGGCAACCAATCAGGCTCAGACGCCCTCTTCCGAGCAAGTTCGAGAGCAGCTCGATCGGATTCTTCGGTCTGGATCCTTCCGAAACGCCCCGGCGTTACAGCGCCTGTTACAGTATGTAACCTCGAATGTAACCTCGAAATCAACGGAAGGACAACTCGCACATCTCAAAGAATATACGATTGGTATCGACGTGTTCGGACGCGGTGACAGTTATGACCCCAAGACTGACCCTGTCGTTCGCGTAGAAATGCATCGCATACGCCAGAAATTGAGGGAATACTATCAGCACGAAGGCGCGAACGATCCTATCGTCGTCGAAATTCCCACCGGGCACTACGTTCCCAGCATCGGGATTCGGACGTCGTCAGCACTTGCTCAAAATGGTTCCTCGCCAGCAATCGCCGATCCTTCGGCTCACGTGGGCGCCCTTCCAGACTCAGGAAATGGAAAAGCGGCGGCGACAAACGAAAGCTCCAAGCAATTTGGGCGACTCTTCCTTGCGCATCCAATCACCGCACTCGCGCTACTAACCATACTGGTTCTCTCGGGTGCCCTCATCCAAGCCCACTGGTCCGAAATTGCATCCTGGCATCGAACTGCTTCTTTGTCTGCCTCCGAATCCCCCGTGTTCAACCCGGACAGCGTCGTTCATGATTTCTGGCTCGCGTTCCTGGGCAAGGATCGCGCCCCCATCGTCGGATATGCGAATGCGGTCTTTTTAATCGACCGCACCAACGATCTGTTTCGTTTTCGGCGGGGGGCCAGTGACAACCGTGGCTCACCGGTAGACGCTCATCTGGCCCGTCAATTTGCGTCCAATCCTTCCCTTGTGGCTAAGGCCGGGCCGCTGTTCTACGAATATAGCTACACGGGTACGGGAGATTTGGAAGCGGTGTCGAGACTCAGCCGCCTCTTTTCACGTATGGGTTATGACACCACTCTGAAACGCAGTCGTCTGGTCAGCATTCACGATCTCCAGGAGCACAACGTCATCCTCATAGGCTCATCGTTTCAAAACGACGCCGTCGCTCAACTGCCATCCACGGGCCAGGACTTCGTCTACGAGCTTCCCAAAATCGATGACGAACTCTGGAACGGACGCATCGTCAACCGTCATCCTCTTCACGGTGAAGCGCCTTTCTACAAAACCGAGCGTGACCGGGTCACGCAAACGGTGAAGTCGGACTACGCCCTCATCACTGTAGAGCCTGGGATCATCGCCGGCCGGTATATCGCGGTAGTCGGAGGGCTGGACACTTCGGGGTGTTCCGGCGCAACGGAATTTCTCAGTTCCGCAGCCGGTGTTGCAGACCTTATGACACGGCTTACATCTTTGGGCTTAAAGAAAATCGAAGACCAGCCGCCCTTCTTCCAAGCGCTGATCAAAGTAGACCTGGAGAATGGCCTTGACGTTCTTGGATTTCACTTGGTGACCGTGCATCCGATCCAAACGGATGGCATTGCTGCTGATAGTTCGCGTCGCGGATCACGAGACCCTCGGCGATGAAGACCGAATTAAGGTTTTGGGGATTTTCTCTGACGGAAGCGAATTGGAACTAAACGAATCTTGTTGCCTCTCGTTTAGCGACGACCAGCATGCTATGGTCGGTTGCTTTCGTCAAAAGAGCATGCGTCAGACTGGCCTCTACCAGACGCTTACCATAAAGCCGCAGCCCACCGATCCTCGTCTCAAACAATGTTACCTCGAGGATCACCGCTTCCGTCTCCTTCAGCGTCCGCTGAGCCCCCGCCAGCACCAGCAATTCCGCCCCCTGGGATATCTACCTTAATAAGGTACGGCCCCGCGAGCCCCTTCTCCGCGCACACTCCGTCGATCGTCACCACCGGCACATCGCGCAGCACCCCATCCACGACCCCTTCCACCTCCTTTCAACAAGCTTGAGCCATACTGGCCTGGATGTACGTTCAGCGTGGCCGTCCCTGCCGCCTCGCCCGCCGCCCCCAAAACGTACCGCGCCTTGTACTTCTCGCAAATCTTTCGCAAAAACGGCTCGAACTCCGCCAGCGGCTCGATCAGCAAAAGCCGCGCATCCGGAACCGCTTCATACAGTTCGGCGGTTACGTATCCCACGCCCACGTCGATCACTGTCTTCGGCCGCAGCCCCAAACTCACGAGCTGCCGCAGCGCTCCGGTCATGCTTGCCCGAGGAACAGGCGGAGCCACTTCCTCCGCCCGCCTCTTCCGGATCTCCAGCCCGAAAGCCGCGAACAACTTCTTCCCCGCCTCCTTCACCCTCACTCCCAGCATTTCACCTGTTCTTGTCTGCTTCTATGAAGTATGTGAACGCGAACGGACTCAACATCTTTCGCACTGCGCGATGTGCCTCCAAAGACCGCCACCTCACAGGGTTGTGTCCCGGTAGCAATGGAAATTGGTGCACCGTGCCATCGCTCCGCAAAATCCTCCATGCTGCCTGCCGCACCCACTTGCGCACTTGCGCAAACCATTGTCGCCGGTCGAATGGCTGATCATCCTGTTGCCCAGGATGACGGAACTTCGCATACACTTCGTACAAACCCATAAAGTTTGCGTAGTTCGGCGTCGTCAGTAACAGCCTCCCGCGCGGACGCGTAACCCGGTGCATCTCCCGCAGCCCTGCCTGCGCGTCCGGCAAATGCTCGATCGTTTCGCAAGAGATCACCATATCAAAGGACTCGCTGGCAAAAGGCAACTTCTGAGCATCCCCCTGGACCACACCGGCGCAAAGCTGGCCCGCCGCCCGCAGCTTTCCAGCCGCTACCCGCACCGCTGCAGACGAAAAGTCGCACCCGGTGACATGGGCGCCCGCCTGCGCTAGTTCCCTCACGAACCCGCCGCGCCCGCAGGCCACTTCCAAAATGCGCAACCCTGCAGTTCCGCCAAGATACTCCCGCACGAGTTCATACCACGGGCTGGAGGCGTCGTCGTGCCCCGGGTCAGCCTCATGGATCCCCAGGTGCCACCTGTCGTACTCGCTCCGCAGGCTCATCTCTTTCCTGGATCGCCATTCCCAACCTGTAACATTCCGCCCACAGCTCTCGCCAGCCCTGGTGATTCAGGCACAACATCGAGCTGCAGTCGGTTGCGAGTTGACCATCGGGCCGGAGCTCCGCTTCGATCGTGGGAGCCCCATAATAAGAGGGCCCGTCCACTTTCCATTTATTGAGCGCATTCCGCGATGAGTTTGGTATAAACCTCGCGGGCGTGATCGTATGCAGCTTGGGCGTCGGCGAGTTCCGCCTTGGAAATTTTAGGAGCCTTCTGAGTCCAGCACTGGTTTACCGCGGCAAGACACCATTGGGCGCTCTGACGCGATGCGCGAATCGGTTTTCCGTCCACCAATAGGAAGATGGGGTTGGTGTGCGAAGAACCCAGAATACGCACTGCTAGCCAGCTGCTGCGCTCAACCGGCGCATCAAAGGCTATGTCCTGGACGGTTCCGTCCGCCAACATATTCTTGCGAGCGATTGGCTTACCATTTATCACGAGTTCCACGGGCACTTCGCGCGTGTTTCCGATACGCGCTCGCTCGAGATGCCAGTACGGTGTTTGATCTATCGGACGATCGTGGATATTGTCCGCTGAGCTATTGCGGTTGCTGAGAGCGGCCCTCCAGAAGTGATTCCCTCGGTCAGAAGGGATGCTGTCGGTTCCCGACGCAACGGGGCTGAGGTAAGCGGAGACCTTCACTCGAGCGTGCACTGTCCCTTTCCCCGCCAGCCTCACCTCGCTCGCATTCGTTCCCACTTCAATGTTGTTCACGCTGAAGTCCATCAGATGGCTCCTGCCATCGGACACGTAGCTTCGACCGGCGCGCAGCGCCTCCACCCAGCCCCCGTAACTGAGCGGCCCGTCAACCTTGGCATAGACACGACCCTGCCCGACGCGGGCGTCTGTAATGCAAGGGAAATCTGTCTCTCCGGAGACGCGCGTGCGGAACCCGACATTCAGCGTGTGATACCAAATGTTGAGTTCCCAGGGGTAAGGCGTGTCCATGGTGGAAATGAAATCGACCGCGTCGGGATGCGTCACGTCCACTATGTATTCGTTAGCGCCAATGGAATCAAAGCCCGGGATTTCATAATTTGGAAGCTCGTGCGACTTCACTGCAAGTCCCCAGCCAGAGTGCGCAAAGCCCGCCGAAGCTCCCTGCGATTTGGCCCATCGCAAAACGGGCAGATCCCACGTGGGCCACTGCTCGATTCGAACGCAATGCGGATAATCTTGATTCGTTAGCCCGAGCAACACCAAGTGCCCAGCGTGGCTCGATGGGAACCCGGAAACTTCCAGGTCGTAGTGCATCAGCCGGTCCGGCTTCGAGAGGGGATGATCCTTGCCGCTAAAAAACTGTTTCTGATAATAGTAACAGGGCCCCCAGGTGAGCACGGCGCCCACGTTCAATTTCTCGCCCTGGATTTGGCGCACCATGTCATCCGGTTGCACGCCTTCGGTGGGATTCTGGTAGTGCGAGCAGCCTGCCGCGTGCACGTGGTGGTCACCAGAATACCAGCGGTATTTCGCGGGGTCGATCCAGCGCTGCATGGCGAATGAAACTTCGTTTGGGCCCGTTGCGGTTACCTCGACTTGTTTCGTTTGCGCGTGATATTCAGGTCCCATTGAAGAGGTCACCGTGTAAGAACCCGCCGGCACCAGAATCGTGCCGCCGTTCTCACGATAGACCTGCGGCTGGAAAAACAGGTCGGGTGCCAGACGCTTCGCAGGATTCGGATAGAGGCGGCCCAAAGCGTCGCGGATAGTGAAAGCTGCCATCGATGGTGCGCCGTTCTCGTCGCGGACCAACAGCCGCAATGGGCGGGCCGGTAGCGCTGTGAAGACAACGACCATCTCACTGCGAAACCCGATGTCTTGCGTTCCCTGCCCGACGTTGAAACTGATCGCGGCTGAGCGTTGCCCTTGGTCGCGGCTATAGATTTGGAGGATTCGATATTCGAGCGGCAGGCCTGACAGTCGCGGGGACATAGGATCCTTGTCGTAGAGCTCCAGGTTCATCCACCTGTCACGCGTGTCGGCAGCTGAGATTTTCTTTGGCGGCTCTGGACTGGAATCCGATTGAACAAAAATAGGAAGCGCATTCGGGCTTTCCGCTATGAGCGGAGCCGTTACTCCAGCCTTGTTGATGACTTTCACCAGGAAGATGCGCGTCCCAGCTTCCATCAGTTCAGGCTTAGCGGGACCCGGCTGCACTTTGACGCGGCTCTCGGCATTGATGTCCACAATCGCCAGCGTGTACTTGTCAAGGATCTGCTCCAGACGCTCAATTGCGGCAGCCTCGTTGGCATTGGCCATAGCCTGGTTGATTGCGTCCCCATCATTCTGAGCAAGAGGCTGCCCGAGGTAAGCAAGGCTCGTTTCCACTTGACGCACCTGCTGTGCAAAGGGTTGAAGGGGAACCCGCGTCTGCGCCGCAACGGGCAAGGCAAAGAGTGCTTGAAGCACAATCCAAATCAGATAAGAAGTGACCCCGACGATGTTTGCTGGCCTAGGAAAATTTCTGTATTCCATGGCACGCCTGCTTCCTCCGTTTCGGGTCATTGTGCGCGGGAAGACGGCGCCAGACAAGCGCAACGAAACGCGTGTCCCTCACCCGAGCGTGTTGACTGGCAAATCGTAGAAGTGGTTGTATTCAGCCTTTCGATTCGCGCTGCCACGCGGTAACTCCCGAATTGTCGCTAGCCTTGATCGGAAACGCCTCGGCCAAGTAGTTGTTACTTGCCGGCGTGATGAGGAATAACCCTCCCCTGTTTCAAGCGCAGCCGGATTTTTTTGACGTTCGCGAAATTCTCAAGGGGATTGCCATCCAACACCAGGAAACTCGCCTCGTAGCCCTCCTGCAAATGGCCGATCTTGCGCTTGGGAAAAATCACTTCAGGTGTCGCCTCCGACCACATTTTGAGAAGCGTGAGGTTATCGAACACCTTCAATTGGTACAGGTTCATGGCCTCCGCCAACGACGTGACGCCATAGACGTCAGGTCCGATAGCCAGCTTAACTCCCGCGTTGTGTAGCAGGCGTAGATTGTGGATCTGAATCGCCTGCGACTTTTTCAGCTCTTCAGGTTCCTTGATTTCATCAGCGCTGACATAGATGGTAGTGACGACATCCACGCCTTTGCGAGCGGCCAGAGCGGCGTCCTCTTCCGTAATTGGAAGCCAGTCGGGATGCGCAGGATCGGCAACCCTTACCTAATCGCGTTACGTCAGAGTTGCCCGTCATCCGCTCTCAATCGAAGGCCGGCACCAAGCGAGCCTCCACTTCACACAAGCGGACCATCCGGGAACCGACTTAGCACAAGCGCGATTTCTCAATATTTCGTGCATGATGGTTCTTGATAGCGTGAGAGGAGTTGATCTCGTGCTCCGCCAAGGCAGTGACGGTCTAGGACGTCGCGGTCTACAACGCCGACCCGGGCCTATGCCATGCGCTTCGGATTTGCTTGGCATGTGACTCGCGCTGGCTTACTTTATCTTTGTTACCGCATGTTTCGCGTTGAGGTTGAGGCCGTGGGGAGGATATTGAGCAGCGGAAGAACAACGTATCTAAACGGCTCCCGTCCCACGGCCGAATGCAAATCGGAAAAGGCTATCTATTTGTCGGCAGATGTTGAAAAGAACATTAACGATCTTTGTATTTTGTACGATGGCGCTATCCATGACGCTGGCAGCACGAAAACTGTCGGGCCAGAACGCAGGTGGCCAGGCATCCGTGCAGGCCTACAACCCGTACCCGCCTGGGATCCTCCCCTCCGATTTGAATCCAGAAATCGAAAGGGTGCGGCGCGAACTTCGCATGCTCGAGCAGCGAGCCCTCGAACGATGGCACGCTCTAAAGCCACCGCTTCTGAGAGGCCAGCCCCTTACATTCCAGAACACCGGAACCGAGGCTATCGAAACGCTTGGCGAGCTCATGAATTATGACCAGAACATCTCGCCCAATAAGAATGAAGCCTGTTCTTTCTGCCACATGCCGTACGCGGCCTTCAGCGGACCCATCCCGTCCGTGAATCTCACGATGATCGCGTATCCGGGTACAGTTCACTTTCGGGCGGGCAAGAGGACAGCGCAACGGTACACATATTCACCGTTCTTCCCTGTACTCCAGTACAACCAGATACAGGGCCTTTTCTTTGGCGGAAATTTCTTTGATTCACGCTCGACCGGATATTTATTGAGGAATCCCGACGCCGAGCAGGCACAGCATCCTCCCGTCGATACCGCGGAGATGGGATTCCCCGACACGGCGTGCATCGCATTCCGACTTTCGCAGACTGAGTACAGGCCGCTGTTTGAGCAGGTGTGGGGCAAGGGCTCGTTTGACATCAAGTTTCCACTCGACACTGAACGTATTTGCGATACGCCTGGAGGGGCCGCAGTCTTCGGCGGGGGCGCGACCCCAATTCCGCTATCTCCAGAAGACCGCACCCGCGCCAACATCGTTTATGACCACTGGGGTCAGTCCATTGACGCATACGAGCAGTCCTTGCAGGTCAGCGCCTTCTCGTCCAAATTCGACGCCTTCCTAAAAGGCAGCTACAAATTGACAGCAGATGAAATGGCGGGTTTGAAGCTGTTCGATGGCAAGGGCAACTGCAATTCGTGCCACCTTGATGGAAGAGGCACCACCCTGAAGCCAGGTCTGGCCGACACCAGCGCGCCCGCCATCGTAAACCCTCTGTTCACCTGCTTCGGCTCGGCCAATGAGGGTCTACCCCTCAACCCCAGGAACGCGATCTATTACCAGACCACGCCGGATTCCTACGGGTTCACTGCGAACCCGTTCGGTTTCGGCTACAGAGACTTGGGTTTAGGAACATTCCTCAGGAGCGGTTTCGGTTCCGCCCCCAGCCCAAACTCGACGTGGACCCAATATGCCCCGAGTACCGATGGCCAGATGCAGGTGACTACTGCGCGCGATGTTGCTATGACGCCACCGCAGTGTCCGACGACCGAGGCGCCCGGACCCTACTTCCAGAAGGAGTTCTTCCATAACGGGTACATCAAGAGCTTGAAGCAACTGGTCCACTTCTACAACACGCGCGACAAATACAAGTACAACGTAACTTCTGGGCACTGCCCGCCGGGGACGACCGAAAAAGTAGACTGCTGGCCCATGCCCGAGATCTCGAACAACATCGACATGACAACCGGGAATCTCGGCTTGACCGACAAGGAAGAGGACGAGATCGTCGCCTTCTTGCAAGCGCTCACGGACGGTTACAGTAGACCTTACCCAAACCGGGATACCTTTACGGGTACGTGCATGACCGGTAGTTTGGCAAAGACCCAAGGCAACGAGCTGCTGATTCCGACTCCCAAGCTTCCGCCTTGCGCAATGGCTATCTGCGGTGTCCAGCCTGTCCCCAATCCTGCTATTCCGTAGGTGAATTTGCGGTGTCTCGATGAATAGATTGCTTCCAAGGCTGGCGTTGGTGGTCACGGTAGGTGGCCTGCTCCACTCAACACGAGCGGCTGCGCAGGCGAGTTCTACGACAACAAAAACCGCGCGCATCCGGATCACGCAAGGTCCAAAGATTGAGCGGGCTGACCCCGATTTTGCGATTATCACGTGGACCAGCAACAACCCTGGAGGCTCGCCCGAACATTACGGCATCGTGCACTACGGTACGGATGCAAAGAAACTAACCCAAACCGCGAAGTCCCCAATCAGGCTGAATCCGGGCCATTCGTATACGGTTTTCCGCGTGCGCATGGACGGCCTCAAGCCTCGGACGACGTACTACTACACCGTTGATTCGATCGAAGCGAATGGCAACAACGACGGCGTGAAGAGCACCGTTAGGCATTTCACCACACCTGAATGAGGTGAAATACGGGCTCTCCAAGCTCCACCACGCCTCAACAAAATTTAACAAGCTGCCTGCGAGTAGCGCCGCAGAAACGGTTGGAATCACCACCTTTCAACAGATTTCACGAGGTTCGAAAGGAGTCTGGTTCGGGATAGGGCCTCGCTGCGCGGCGTAGCGCTCGATACATCTTAGTGCCCGTATGTCG
>Ga0070698_100002292_pt1 | contig 21176 bp, 14 predicted proteins | sample KBSK1502metaG_FD_65477 | JGI IMG/M metagenome (GOLD analysis project Ga0070698, IMG submission 65477) | Corn, switchgrass and miscanthus rhizosphere microbial communities from Kellogg Biological Station, Michigan, USA - KBS K1-50-2 metaG | ecosystem: Host-associated > Plants > Roots >...
ACCGTATCGAAGATCATCGCGGTGCGCCCCGAGAGCAGGTCGGGATGCGCGGCCGAGCTGCCCTTGTACGGGATGTGCTGCATTTTCGTCTTGCTCATGCTCATGAAGAGCTCGGCCGCCATGTGCAGCGAGCTTCCCGGGCCGCTCGATGCGTAGATCGCCTTGTCCGGGTTCGCTTTGATCCAGGAGATCAGTTCGGGGACGGTCTTCGCTCCAACCGACGGATGAACCGCAAGCAGCAGCGGCACGACGTGCGTATAGACCACCGGCTCGAAATCCTTGACCGGGTCGTAGGGCAGCGTCTTGAAGAGGTGCTTGTTGGTTGCGTGGCTCGAGGCGACGATGACGAGCGCGTAGCCGTCCGGCGGGCTCTTGGCGACGAAATCCGTGCCGAGATTGTTGGAGGCGCCGGGCTTGTTCTCGACCACGACCGGCTGGCCGAGCGAGACGGACATTTTTTCCGCGAGCGAGCGCGCGATCAGGTCGATCGCGCCGCCGGTCGTCGCCGGGACCACGATCTTCACGCTTCGCGACGGATACGCCTGCGCCGCGGCTTCGTGCGCGCAGAGCGCCGCGCCGAGCGCGAGCACCGCGATCCTTGCCCAGCCTTGCATGGTCATTCGCTTCTCCCGGTTAGTCGTCGAGCTGGATTTTCCGTTCTTTTGCCATCGCGGCCCAGCGCGCGATCTCGGCCTCGATGAACCTGGCGAATTGCCCCGGCGTCATCGGCATCGGCTCGATCGCCTCCGCCGAGAGTCGCTCCTGCAGGCTGCGCGAGGCGAGCGCCTTGTTGACCTCGGCGTTGAGCCGGCTGGTGATTTCGGCCGGAAGCTTCGCCGGGCCGACGATGCCGTACCACTGTACGCCGTCGAAGCCCTTGAATCCCGACTCTTCGATCGTCGGCACTTCGGGCAGCAGCGGGTGGCGCTTCAGGCCGGTCACGGCGAGCGGACGCATTTTCTGTCCCTTGATGTGCGGCAGCGCCGCAGCGAGGCCCGGCATCATCATCATCGTCTGCCCGGCGCGAAAGTCGTTGATCGCCGGGCCGATGCCGCGGTAGTGCACGACGACCGCCTCGAATCCGGCTGCGCCGCGGAACTGTTCCATCGCCAGGTGATTCAACGTGCCGATGCCGCCGGATGCGTAGTTCGTCTTGGCCGGATTCTTCTTCGCGAACTCGATCAGGCTGGCGACGTCGGCCACCGGCATCGATGGCTGTACGACGAGCACATTCGGCGTGCCGCCGACCATGGCGATCGCGGTGAAATCCTTCACGGCATCGTACGGAACCTTGCGTACTGCCGGGTTGGTGCCGTGCGTGCCGACATAGCCGACCATCAGCGTGTAGCCGTCTGGCGCAGACCGCGCCACCGTCTGCGATGCAATGGTGCCACCGCCGCCCGAGATGTTCTCCACCACGAACGATTGCCCGATCGAGCGGCCGAGCTGATCTGCGAACGTGCGGCCGATCAGGTCCAGGCCGCCGCCGGGCTGGGCGGGCACCACGATGCGTACCGGCTTCGCCGGGTATCCCTGCGCGGCTGCTCCTCCGCAGACAACGGCGAGGAGGAGGCTAGCGGCGGAAAGGAATGAGATCGGGCGATCCATCGAAGGCGCTTTCGGCGAAGGCAAGAAACTGTCTTGCGAGCGGATCCGGCCAGCCCCCGTAAGAGGCATTGCCGCGGAACTTGCGCTCGATCTCCTCGCGCGCCAGCGGCTCGTGAATGCCGCCGCGAATGTGCGGCTGGCGCTCCTCGAGCACGCGTCCATCCTTGAGCTTCATCCGGATATGTCCTGTATACGCCCGCGGGTACGGATTCTGCGGATCCACTACGTAGCGGACCTTGCCCGCGAGATCCAGGATGCGCGCATCGCGCACGGTCGCTTCGCTGAACGCGTCGAGCCCCGCGCCGCCGGTGACGAACGCGACCGCAATGTTGAACGGCGTGCTGAACTTCGCCGCGTAGTCGTTCGGGGGGCGCTGCTTGGCCGCGAGCGGTTCCCACAGGCGCTGCACGTAGCCTTCGGCGGTTTCGCAGACCGCCTCGGCGACGTCCTCGGCGGCGAACCCGCGCTTTGCGAGGCGCAGCGCACAGTCGATGTACGGCTGGTTCATGGTGCCGGTCGCGTACGGCTTGAACGTGAGACCGGTCAGGTGCCACTCGTCTCCGAACCGATTCGTCAGCGCCGCGAAGTTGTCGCTGCCGTCCCGCGCAAAGGCGAAAAACAAGCCGTGCCTGCCCTCGAGCACGGTGCGCGGGCCGACGAAGCCTTCGCGTGCAAGGCGCGCAGCGTGCAGCCCGGAATGCGCGGCCCATCCGGCGTGCAGGCGCTTCGTCCAGGCACCCTCGGCGAGGTATTCGATGATCCCGCCGGCCATGCTGCCGGCGATGCCGAGCGCGTCGACCATCTGCTTTTCGTTTGCGCCGACCGTTTTCGAAACCGCGACGGCGGCGGCCATCGCGCCCAGCACCGCAGTCGGATGAAATCCAGCATCATGGATCCGCTTCGGTGCGACCAGACTCAGGCGGCACAGCGCCTCGACGCCGACCGCAATGCCAAGGAGTGCATCGCTGCCGCTGCGCCCAAAGCGCTCGCAGGCGGCAAGCACCGCCGGCACGATCACGGCGCCGGAATGCACCGGACCGCCTTCGAACGTGTCGTCGAAGTCCTCGCCATGCGCTGCGGTGCCGTTCAGCAGCGCGGCGTCTTCCGGGCTCAAGCCCTCCGTGTGCCCGAACGCGGTGCACGGGCCGCCTCGATCGAGGCTGGCTAGCAGCGAAGCCACGTAGTCGCGGTTGCGCGCGGCGACGCACAGGCCCGCGACATCGACCAGCAGGTCACGGCAGCGCTCGTGCACAGCCGGGGGGATGTCTTCCGCGCGCAACGCAACGACCCGCTCGGCAAGCGTTTGCCCCACGGATCTTACGTTCCCGCTCATGCCATGTACCCCCCGCCGCTCACATGCAGCGATTGCCCGGTGATGTAGCGGGCGCCGGGGCCGCAAAGAAAGCGCACGGCGCTCGCCACGTCTTCGGGCGCACCGCGCCTGCCCAGCGGTGGCAGCGCCTGGCGATGCGCAGGCCGCTCGGGCGCGCCGGGCAGGCCGCGAACCGTTTCGATCGTCCCAGGGACCACGCAATTGACGGTGATGCCGTGCTGCGCAAGATCGAGCGCGAGCGCGCGTGTCAGGCCCGTGAGGCCGGCCTTCGCGGTGACGACGTGGGCGCGGCCCCGCGCGCCGGTGTGTGCGGTAACGCCGCCGATGTTGACGATCGCGCCGCTTCCGGCGCGCGCCAGGTGCGGCAGGCCCGCTTGCGCGCAGAGGAACGCGCCGTCGAGCACAGTAGCGAGGACGCGCTGCCAGTCCTCGAATCGCATTTCGCCGAACGGCGTCTCGGCGCGGATCGCTGCGTTGTTGACGAGGAAGTCGAGCCGGCCGAACTCGCGAATCGTCGCATCGACCATCGCCGCGACCGCCGCTGGATCGGTGACATCCGCGAAATGCAGCGCAGCGCGGCCGCTTACGGCGCGGATCATGCTCGCGGTCGACTCCGCTTCTTCGCGCGAAGTGCGTGCATTCACCATCACGGCGGCGCCGCCCGCCGCGAGCGCGCAGGCAATCGCACGCCCGATGTTGCGAGCCCCTCCCGTGACGAGAGCGACCTTGCCTGCGAGCTCGGCTGCATCCGCCATGTGCCGGCGCAATGAAGCGTGCGCTACTCGCGCTCGCGCGCGAGGCTCTGCACGTCCGGCAGCCTGCGCAGCGCCCGCATCACGCGCGCGAGATGCTGGCGGCTCGCCACCTCGACCACAAGGTGCATGGTCGTGTAGATGGCGCGATCTTCTTCCATGCTGATCGAATCGATGTTGGACCCGGCGTCGGCGATCTCGGACGCGACATTCGCGAGCACGCCGCGCTGATTCGCCACCGTGACCCGGATCGCGGTCTGGAAGAGCCGCTCGATCGCGGGATCCCACTGCACGTCGATCCACTGGTCGGGCTCGTTGCGGTGCGATCGCGCAATCGCCCCGCACTCGAGCGCGTGCACCACCAACCCCTGGCCCTTCTTGATGGAGCCGATGATCTCGTCGCCGGGGATCGGCCGGCAGCACGTCGCGAGCTGCACCGCCATGCCCTCGGTGCCGCGGATCATGACGGTCCCGACGTCGGGGCGTGGAGAGGTCTTTGCGTCCTCTCGTTGTCGCAGCAGCCGTCGCGCGACGACCGCCGGCAGGCGCTTGCCCAGGCCGATGTCGGCCAGCAACTCCTGCTTCGAGTGCGCTCCGGAATCCCGCACCAGCCGCTCCCAGCCCGCGGCATCGAAACTCGCGATCGGAGTGCCCGCCGTCTTCAACGCCTGCTCGAGCAGGCGCTCGCCGAGCCCGGCCGATTCCTCATACTGCATCGTCTTCAGGTAGTGGCGGATGTTGGAGCGCGCCTTGCCGGTGCGCACGTACTGGATCCACGACGGATTGGGCTTGGCGTGGCTTGCGGTGACGATCTCCACGCGATCGCCGCTGCGCAACTCGGTGCGCAGCGCCACCAGCTCCCCGTTGACGCGGCACGCGACGCAGCGGTTGCCGATGTCGGTGTGCACGGCGTAGGCGAAGTCCACTGCGGTGGCGCCGCGCGGCAGCGAGAGGATCCGCCCTTTCGGCGTGAAGACGTAGACCTCGTCCGGGAAGAGGTCGACCTTGATGTGCTCCAGGAACTCGTGCGCATCGCCCGCCTGGCTCTGGATCTCGAGCAGCGATTGCAGCCAGCGGTGCGTCTGGCGCTGCACGTCCGACAGCGACACGCCTTCTTCCTTGTACATCCAGTGCGACGCGACACCGGCTTCGGCGATGCGATGCATCGGCTCGGTGCGGACCTGGATTTCCATCGGCAGACCGTAGGGGCCGAGCAGCGCGGTGTGCAGCGACTGGTAGCCGTTCGCCTTCGGAATCGCGATGTAGTCCTTGAACTTGCCGGGGATCGGCTTGTACAGCGCATGCAGCGCGCCGAGCGCGAGGTAGCACGCCGGCACGTCTCTTACGATGACGCGGTAGCCGTAGATGTCGTGCACTTCGGAAAACGACAGGTGCTTCTCGATCATCTTGCGGTAGGCCGAGTACAGGTGCTTGGCGCGGCCGGTGACGCTCGCCTCGATGCCGCTGTCGGCAAGCTTGGCCTTGATCGCCTCGAGCGACTTGGCGACCACCTCGCGCCGGTTGCCGCGGGCCGCGCGCGTGGCCTTGTCGAGGACCCGGTAGCGCAGCGGATAGAGGTGCGAGAACGCGAGGTCCTGCAGCTCGTGGAAGAGCGCGTTCAGGCCAAGCCGGTTCGCGATCGGCGCGTAGATCTCCATCGTCTCGCGCGCCACGCGCCTGCGCTTGGCGGGCGCGACCGCCCCGAGCGTCTTCATGTTGTGCAGCCGGTCTGCGAGCTTGATCAGGATGACGCGCACGTCGCGCGCCATCGCGAGCAGCATCTTGCGAAAGTTCTCGGCTTGCGCGTCCTCGGCGGACTGGAACTCGATCTTGTCGAGTTTCGACAGGCCATCGACCAGGTCGGCGACCGGCTTGCCGAACGTCTCCGCGATCTCCGCCTTGGTGACGGCGGTGTCCTCCATGACGTCGTGCAACAGCGCGGCGACGAGCGCCTGCCCGTCGAGGTGCCACTCGGCCAGGATTTCGGCTACTGCGAGGGGGTGCGAGATGTACGGCTCGCCGGATTGGCGAGTCTGCCCCGCATGCGCCGCCTCGGAGAAACGGTACGCGTCAGCGAGGCGGGCGATGTCGCCCGGCTTCAGGTAGCCGAAGCGCGACTCGTCGAGGGCATGGACCGCCGCCATCCGACGAGGGTAAGCCAAAATTAGGGACGGACCCCATTTTCGCTCGCCAGCAGAAAAAGGGGTCCGTCCCTATTTTTGGCCCTACGGCAACGTAGACGTCGTCATCGCGTTGCGCTTCAGCACTTCGTGGCCGACCTTGCCGCCGGCGATCTCGCGCAGCGCGATCACTGTGTTCTTGTCCTTGTTCGACTCGACCAGCGGCGTAGCGCCGGCGCCGAGCTGGCGTGCGCGGTACGTGGCGGCGAGCGTGAGCTGGAAGCGATTGGGGAATACTTTCAGGCAATCTTCGACGGTGATGCGGGCCATGGGTAATCCTTCGGGTCGGGCGATTCGGGACTGCGGCGCTCGAGCTAGCGCGCCTTGCGCGCCCGCTCGCTACGGATGACTTCGGTGAGCTTCTGCCGCGCCTCATCGAAGTCTTTGTTAATTATAGCATATTCAAATTCGTCGGCATGGCGTAATTCTTCCCGCGCATTGGCCATGCGCAGGCCGATCACCGTGTCGGAATCCTTTGCGCGAGCGCGCAGCCGGCGCTCGAGCTCCTCGACCGAAGGCGGCAGGATGAAAATGCCGATGCACTCCGGAAAGGCGCGCCGCACCTGCCGAGCACCCTGCCAGTCGATTTCCAGGATCAGGTCATCGCCGGCGGCGAGCAAGTCCCGAACCACGGTGCGCGAGGTGCCATAGCGGTTGCCATACACTTCGGCGCTCTCCAGAAACTCGCCCGCGGCGGCCATCGCCTCGAACGTGGCCGCGTCGACGAAGTGATACTCGCGGCCGTCGACCTCTCCCGGCCGTGGCGGCCGCGTCGTGTACGAAATCGAAAGGCGCAGTCCGGGATCCTCCTTGAGCAGCGCATCGATCAGCGAAGTCTTGCCTGCTCCCGAGGGCGCAGTGATGACGAAGAGAAGGCCGCTCATTCGATGTTCTGGACCTGTTCCCGGACCTGCTCGATCAGCAGCTTCAGTTCGAGCGCGCAATCGGCGATCTTCACGCCCGCCGCCTTCGAAGCGAGCGTATTCGCCTCGCGGTTGAGCTCCTGCGCCAGAAAATCGAGGCGCTTGCCGACCGCGCCCGCCTGGGCGAGCGTGCGCTGCACTTCGTCGAGATGCGTGTGGAGACGTGTCAGTTCCTCGTCGACGTCGGAGCGCATCGCGAACACGGCGACCTCGGCGCGGATCCGCTCGGCGTCCGCGGATCCGAGCGCCTCGCGCAATCGCTCGGCGAGCTTCGCCTGGTAGGCGGCGAGCGCTTCGGGCACGAGCGGGGCGAGTTCGGCCAGCCGCCGGCGCATCTCGTCGACGCGTGCGGCGACGATCGCGGCGAGCTTTGCGCCTTCGCGGATGCGCGCATCGCAGAGCTCCGCCACGACCCGGCGCGCAAGCTGCAGTAGGCTCGCACGCAGCGCATCGTCATCGAGCGGCGCTTCGGCGATGATTCCCGGCCAGCGCAGCACTTCGCCGACCTGCAGCGGCCCGGCCTGCGGGAATGCGCGGCGCGCTTCTTCGGCGAGACGCCGCAGGTTCTCCAGCGCCGCCGAATCGAGCGAGACCGGATGCGCAGAGGCCGCCTGCGCGGCGAACACGACCTTGCACTCGATCTTGCCGCGCGTGATCCGCGAAGCGATCAATTCGCGCAGTGCCGGCTCCGCGCCGCGCAGCTCCTCGGCGATGCGGCATTGAATGTCGAGGTAGCGCGAGTTCACCGAGCGCAGCTCGACGGCGAGCCTGCCGCGCGCGAGATCGGCGGTGCCGGCAGCGAAGCCGGTCATGCTGGAGATCAAAGGGAACGCTCGCGCTCGCGGCTGTCGTGCAAGGGGAGCGCGTATCATAGGGTAGATGCCCGAGCAAGCCAACCCGCAGCTGCGCAGGCCGAGCGGCCGCAGGCCCGAAGAGTTGCGACCGGTGCGCATGACGCGCGGGTACACGCGACACGCGGAAGGCTCGGTGCTCGTGGAATTCGGCGACACCCGAGTGCTGTGCACCGCGAGCGTGGAAGGCCGCGTGCCCGCGTTCCTGCGCGACAAGGGTGCGGGATGGCTCACCGCCGAATACGGAATGCTGCCGCGCGCTACGCACACCCGCGGTGAGCGCGAAGCGACGCGCGGCAAGCAGTCCGGGCGGACGCAGGAGATCCAGCGGCTGATCGGCAGAGCGCTGCGCGCGGTGATCGACCTCTCGGTGCTCGGCGAGCGCACGATCCATGTCGATTGCGACGTGCTGCAAGCCGACGGCGGAACGCGCACGGCGGCGATCACCGGCGCTTTCGTCGCAGTACACGATTCGCTCTCCTGGATGCGCGCGAAGGACATGATCAAGGTCGTTCCGGTAAAGGATTTCGTCGCGGCGGTGTCGGTCGGAATGCTGCGGGGCACGCCGCTCCTCGATCTCGACTACTCGGAAGACGTGGCCTGCGATACGGACATGAACGTCGTCATGACCGGCGCGGGGCGCTACGTCGAAGTTCAGGGCACTGCCGAGCGGGATCCCTTCGCGCGCGCCGACCTGGACGCGATGCTCTCGCATGCCGCGCGCGGAATCGCGGAGCTGGTCGCGCACCAGCGCCGCGCCCTCGGGCTGTGAAGCGGCTCGTCCTCGCTTCCGGAAACCCGGGCAAGCTGAAAGAGATCCGGGCGCTGCTTGCGCCTTTTTCGCTCGAGGTGGTGGCGCAGGCCGAGCTCGGCATCGCCGAGGCCGAGGAACCGTACCCGACCTACCTGGAAAATGCGCTCGCCAAGGCGCGGCACGCGAGCTACGCCGCGAATCTGCCTGCGCTCGCCGACGATTCTGGGCTGAGCGTCGAGGCGCTCGGCGGCGCACCGGGCGTGCACTCCGCGCACTACGCGGGAACGCAAGGCAGCCGCGAGGAGCGCGACGCGCGCAACAATGCGAAGCTGCTCGGCGTGCTCGAAAGCACCGCCGCACGCGAGGCGACGTTCGTCAGCGTCATCGTGCTGCTGCGGCACGCCGCGGACCCCGAGCCGCTCGTCGCCGAGGGGCGCTGGCTCGGAACGATCGCGAGAGCGCCGCGCGGCGCGAACGGTTTCGGCTATGACCCGCTGTTCGTCGCGGAGGGCCGCGACGTCACTGCGGCCGAGCTCGGCGATGACGAGAAGAATCGCATCAGCCATCGCGGGCAAGCGCTCGAGCGGCTGCTCGCACTGCTGCGCGACCGAGCCCGATGAGCGCCCTCGCACGCATTTCCGTTCCCGGCGAGATCCGCTTCGCCGTTCTTCCGCCGCTCGCGCTGTACGTGCACCTGCCGTGGTGCGTGCGCAAGTGCCCGTACTGCGATTTCAATTCGCACGAGCGGAGCGGGGCGCTGCCGGAGCGCGAATACATCGCTGCGCTGCTCGCCGACCTCGAAGGGATGCTGCCCTCGGTGTGGGGACGGCGCGTCGTCAGCGTCTTCTTTGGCGGCGGAACTCCGAGCCTGTTTTCTCCTGAAGCGATCGAGCGGCTGCTCTCCGAGGTCCGCGCACGCATCACCGTGGAGCCGCTGGCCGAGATTACCCTCGAAGCCAATCCCGGCACGGTCGAAGCCGCGCGCTTTCGCGGCTACCGCGCAGCCGGGGTGAACCGGCTTTCGCTCGGCGTGCAGAGCTTCGATGACGCAATGCTCTCCCGCCTCGGCCGAATCCATTCTGCGGATGAGGCGAGGCGCGCAATCGGGATCGCGCAAGAAACGTTCGACAACGTCAACATCGACCTGATGTACGGGCTGCCCGGTCAGTCCGTGGAGATGGCGCGTGCCGAGATCGCGGAAGGCGTCCGGCGCGAGACCACGCACCTGTCTGCGTATCAGCTGACGATCGAGCCGAATACCGTCTTCTACAGCAAGCCGCCGACACTGCCCGAGCACGACGCGTGCGCCGACATGCAGCTCGCGTACGAGGAGACGCTCGCAGCAGCGGGCTTCGAGCACTACGAGACGTCGGCGTTCGCCCGTCCTGGCATGCGCTGCCGGCACAACCTCAACTACTGGGAGTTCGGCGACTATCTCGGCATCGGCGCCGGCGCGCACGGCAAGATCAGCTTCGCCGACCGGGTCGAGCGGCACGCGCGTGTAAAGCAGCCGCGCGAATATCTGGAGGCGGCGATGCGCGGGGAGTCTGCGGCGGAGAATCGCCCAGTCGAGCCGCGCGAGCTGCCGTTCGAATTCATGTTGAATGCGGCGCGCCTGCTCGAAGGCTTCGCCCCGCAACTCTATAGCGCGCGCACCGGGCTTCCGGTCGCGACGCTCGAACCCGGCCTACGCAGCGCCGAAGCACAGGGTCTGATCGAGCGCGACCCGCGGCGCATCCGGCCTACCGATCGCGGGCGACGGTTTCTGAACGAGCTGCAACAGATCTTTCTCGCCTGAGCTCAGGCGTCGAACTCGACCGACAGGTGCACCGGAAAGACACTTAGGCGGTGCATTTTCCCGTCGTCGCCCGCGCTGCGGCGCAAGCCGCTTCGCTTCAAGAGCGGCTTGAACGTCTGCGTGATCTGCGCCCCGGCGATGTACGCCCCGATGCACCAGTGCAGGCCATGGCCGAACAGCATGTACTCGCTTGATGCGCGGTCCGGATTGAACTCGAAGGGCTCGTGGACCTTGTGTTCATCGAACATCGCCGACTGCGTGCTGACGAGCATGCGCGTCCCGGCGCGGATCGTCGTCGCATCGTTCCTTCCCTTGGCGATCGTGTAATCCTCGCGGCAGATACGGAACGGGCCGGGATTGATCGGCATGAAGCGCATCGCCTCGAACAGGCAGCGCCTCAGCAGGTCGTCGTCGTCGGCGAGTGCCGCGGCTCGCGCGCGCGCCATGAAATCGGGACGCCGCAGCAGCATCTCGAGCACGTTTCCGGCCGCGATCGTATTGGTCGGAACGAAGCCGGTGATCATGCCGAACAGGTGACCGCGGATGACTTCGTCGGTGAGGCCTTCTGCCCCCTGTTCCTGCATCGCCACGAACCGGGCAAGAATGGTATCCGGGCGGCTGGCCGCTGCCTTCGCATCGCGGATCGCATTGTCGATCACCGGACGGATGCAATGGGCGGCAATCACTGCCGTCTCCGCATTCTCGGGTCTCTTGCCGGGAGGACCGAACATATAGCCGCTCATTGCGATCGTCCATTGCGCGAACAAGCGCTTGTCCTGGATCGGCACGCCGTAGTAGCTCTCGCACAGCAGCGTCGGGACGCGCGTGATCAGGTCCTCGATGGCGTCGATCCGTCCGCCGCAGCCGCCAACGATGTCCGCGGCGAATTTCGCCGACAGCGGCGCGACGGTCGCGGCCACGTCGTCGCGGCGGAATGCCTGCAGGATCTGCGCGTGCTGGCGCTGATACTCGGGTCCGTCCTGCATGCCGAGCACGAAATTCGGGCCGGAGGTCATCTCCATCATGCGCTCGCCGAACGGCACCGGGAACACGTTTTCTTTTGCAAGCACTTCCTGCACGTGCTCGAAACGCGTCACCATCGCCCAGCCGCCGGGAAAGCGGGCGACCGGCCAGAATCTGCGCAGCAGCCCCATCCACCATTGGGGTTCGTCGAACAGCCACGACGCGATCTTGCCCTTCAGCCCGCCCGGATCGACGCTGGCGAAGTTGAAATTGCCGCCCGGAGTACCGTCTAGCGCGGATGAACGGACTTCGGCCGCTGCAACGGCTGACTGTGTAGCGTGCGTCTTCATGCTGGCCCCCCAAGCACGGATCATCTGCCGGGCCGTCAGCGATTGCAACTCGACGAACTTCGCGTTGCCTGCGCATGAGGCATACCATCCGCCTTGGGGGGGCCCATGCAGAGCACATCGAAGGGTAGCGACGCAGTCTCACCGCAGGTGCCGGTTCGGGACCGGGTCCCCGCGGATCGGCCAGGCGGCACGCGCTCCGCGCCAGCCGATTCCGTCGAGTGCTCGCTTTCCCTGCCGGATGTACTGGAGGACGAATTTCAGCAAATCTCCGGCGACGCCCCGGTCGCGCCGCCGCCGTGGGAATTCGACGCCACGCAGATCCTGAAGCCAGAGGACCTTCGCCTGCGGCTCATCGAAGGAAGGGACCGCGCGGCGCGCGGATTGGCCGACCGTGAGCTTCAGCCGCTGGTCAAGGAGCTCGTTGAAATGGGCACTCCGCAGGGCGAGGATGACCTCGGCGCGCTTTCGGCGGCCCTCGCTGCCGGATTCAACGGACTGCTCGAGCGGGCGGATCTGTATCAGGCCGGCGCGAACCGAAGCCCGACAGATTTCGGCGCTTCCCAGGACACGGCAGCGCGCTTCGCGGGAGTGCGCTTCCGGTCGCAGACGCGGGAACGCATGATCACGGGTCCGGTTCGACAGCGCAACCGCCTGATCCTGGAAGACGCGTTCCCGGAGATCCAGAGCCGCGACGACGCTCGCCTCGCCGGGATCTTCGCCCGTGCGCACCAACGCAAGCTCGCCGCGCTCTGCCTCTCGGGCGGAGGAATCCGCAGCGCAAGCTTCGCGCTCGGCGTCGTGCAGGGTCTCGCGCGCCTGGGCTTGCTCGAGCGCTTCCACTACCTCTCCACGGTATCGGGGGGCGGCTACGTCGGTGCCTGGCTGAGCGCCTGGATGCACCGCGCCGGCCGCGATCGCGTCGTCGAGGAACTCACCGAGCGCACTGGGCGGCCGCTTGCACCCGAGCCTGCGCCGCTCTTCCACTTTCGCAACTTCAGCAGCTATCTCAGCCCGCGGATCGGGTTGACATCGACCGACACATGGACGCTGGCGGCGATCTATCTGCGCAATCTTTTCCTCAACTGGCTGGTGCTCGTTCCGTTGCTGGCGACCGCGCTGGTCTGGCCGCAATTGCTGGTCGCGCTAACGCGCCTGCCGCTCGCACAGGGCAAGCAGTCCATCTATATCGACTCAGCCTTCATGGTGCTGCTGTTGCTGAGTGTCGTGCTCGCCGTCGCCGCGGTCCGCTATGTGCACGCCAATCGCCCGATCCAGGCGGCGAACCGTTCGGGCACAGTTGACGACCCCAAAGGCGACCACCGCGCGTTCGTCCGCTGGTGCTTTCTTCCGATGTTGGGCGCCGCGACGGTTCTGACCGTGATCTGGGCGTGGGTCGCGTCGGGCAAAGTGTCATTCCTTGTGCCGGGTGGACACGCCGGTGACTGGGATCTGACGTTGCTGCTCGGCGATTGGAGCCTTGCGTTGCATTCGGCGTGGGCCTGGGCAGCCGTCGGGGCCGTGGTGCACTTCGGCGGTTGGGCGCTGGCCGGCCGGCGGCGCTCCTGGAGCGAATTCCTGTTCATCCTTGCCACGGGCGCGTTCGGCGGCCTCGCGGCTGGCGCGATCGCGCATGGCCTCGTGCCCTTTGCGCCGCGAAATACTCCGGAACGGTTGGAACAATATGCCTGGTACGTCTCGTTCGCCGCGCCGGCACTGCTGGCAACCTTCCTCGTCTTCGGTCATATCTACGTCGGCGCAACGAGCCGTACGCAGGCGGAGGCCACGTTCGAATGGTCTGCCCGCTACAGCGCCTGGCTGCAGATTGCGATCGCTGCGTGGGTGGCGGCTTGCGGGATCGTGCTCCTTGTCCCGATCGGGCTCGGGTGGGCGCTCAGCCGTGTCGCAGATGCGGAGGAGTTGATCAAGTCCGCGAAGCTGATCGCGAGCGTGCTCGGCGTCGGCGCGGGCGCGTTGACGTTGCTGAATGCCTATACGGGACGTTCGTCAGCAGGTGCGCAGGGTGCGAGCAAGGCCGACCCGCGCGCTCGCATCGTGCAGGCTCTTTCGCTGCCGATCTTCGTGGTCGTGCTGCTGGCAGCATTGTCGTATCTCGTCGGCTGGCTCATGGACGTGCCGGAACAGCTGTCGCCATTCTTCGCCGACGATTCGTGCGCGGTTCCGGATCCCACACGTTCCGGGCGCCACTACTACTACCACTACGCGCTGAGCACTGTGATCTGCGGATCGGTGCCTTCCGTGCTGGTCGTGCTGGCGACGCTGGCCGGAGGTGGCCTGCTGCTGTCCACGCTGATCGACACGAACCGCTTCTCTCTGCACGGCATGTACCACGCGAGGCTGGTGCGCACCTTCCTCGGCGCCTCCCGCGACGAGCAGGAGCGCGACCCGAATCGCTTTACCGGATTCGACGAGCACGACGACATTGCGCTCGCCGACCTCGTGCGCGGCGACCGTCCCGGGCCGTTCCATGTCGTGAACGTGGCGCTCAACCTGGTGATGCGGGATGAATTCGCCTCGCAGCAGCGCAAGGCGATCTCGATGACCATCAGCCCGTTGCACAGCGGCGCGTCGCGCATGGGCTACCGTCCGACGCGCGAATATGGCGGTGGTGTAACCCTGGGCACCGCGATCACCATCTCCGGTGCGGCAGCGAGCCCGGAGATGGGCTATCACTCGAAACCGCTGCTGTCGTTCCTGCTGACGCTGTTCAACATCCGGCTCGGCTGGTGGCTGGGCAACCCCGGATATGCGGGGCGGCACAATTTCCGCGATTCCGCGCCGGCCTCGTCCGTGCTGCCGATCATCGACGAGGCGCTGGGCCGCACCGACGACCGCAATCCCTACGTCTACCTCTCCGACGGCGGCCACTTCGAGAATCTCGGGCTCTACGAGATGGTGCTGCGCAGGTGCCACTGGATCGTGGTGAGCGATGCCGGGTGTGATCCGCATGCCGCCTTCGAGGATCTCGGCAACGCGATGCGGCGAATCCGCGTCGATTTCGGGGTTCCGATCGTGTTTGCGAGCGTGCCGATCTCCAGCAGGGAAGAGGGGGGCGCCCGCAAGGCGGACGCGACGTATTGCGCGATCGGGCGGATCAAGTATTCGGAGGTCGACGGCAATGTGGAGGACGGTACGCTGATCTACATCAAGCCTGCGTTCTACGGCACCGAGCCGCCCGATATCTTCAACTACGCGCGCACCTGCCCGTTCTTCCCGCACGAGAGCACGGCGAACCAATTCTTCACCGAAGCGCAGTTCGAGAGCTATCGACGGCTGGGATCGTACATCGTCCAGCACATTGCGCGCGGTGAGCCGACCACCGGAAAGGAGAATCGACAACTCGCGCCGGATGCGTTTGCCGCGCGGGTCGATGCGCTGCTGCGCGGCAACGGCGCACAAGCTGGGGAAGGCCGCGCCGCGTCGTAGCCGGCCAAGCAGCGGCCGGCTTCAGAACGTCTTCATGTACTCGATCAGGTCGCCCACCTTCGAATCGAGGATGCGGCGGGTGATCTCGCGGCGGTCCGCTAGCGGATCGAGCCCGGTGAGATCGGGGCACAGGCTGCTGCCGTACGGATGTCCGCTGTTGCTGAAGCCGAAGACGCTCGTGTCGTACTCCTTGACGAGCTGCGTTTCGTGCGGGCTGTAGCGCTCGCGCGGCGTAACAGCCCATTCGAATCCGACCAGCGCTTCGTCATAGAACAGCACGCCGCGCAGGAACTTCTTCGGCCGCGCCTGCGGGCAGAGCAGCTGGCCTAGCGTCGGCACCGAGCCGTTGTGCAGGTAAGGCGCGCGCGCCCAGATGCCGTGCTGCATGTCCACCTTGTAGCCGTGCTTGCCCGCGCGCACGCGTCCGGGCGTGTCCTTGAAATAGTCGTCGTTCGCCGTCTTCCAGTCGCGGACCACCTTGTTCTGTGCGTCGTGGGGCAGGCACCACTCGTTGCCGGGGTTGTTGGCGATGAAGATGCGGCAGGCTTCCATCACGAGCGCGGCGAGTGCGTAGCGCGATACATCCGTGTTGACGCTCGCGCGATTTTCGTCCACGCCGAGATGGCTCGCCGGAACGACCTCGTCACTGTGCGGCCGGTGGCAATCGCTGCAGACTTCCGTCTTCTTGTTGAGGTGCTCGCCGTTGAAGATCGCCATGCCGCGGCGCGCCTTCTCGCGGTCGATTGCGAAGGGGTAAGGCGGCGGCGGCAGGTTGCCGATGAACGCGTTCAGCGGTTCGTGAATCCTGACGTTCACCTTGGCCGGGTCGCCGGTGGCGGACGTGCCGGACGCAAGCGTGCGCGCCGATGCGCCCTGGTTGCCGTCCCAGTTGGCAAGCACGCGGTGCCCGGTCCAGCTGAGGCTCGGGATGTCCGCCGGGCCGGGAACCGGCGGCGCCCATTTCGCGATCGTGTCGCGGATCGCCTGCCCTGCCTTGACCAATTCCGCCGGATTGCAGGACGGCCCCGGGGTCGTTCCGAGAATCGCGAACAGCGGGTTCTGCCAGTTGTCGCGGCAGATGAAGCGGACGAACGAGTTGTCCTTGCGAAGGGTGTGGATCGCGACCAGGCCGGAGGCGACGCCGAACGCATCCATCTGCCCGATGCGGTTGGCGATCGGATCGGGCACTCGCTGGTCGGGAAATTTGCGGTGTGCATTCTGGGGATTGAAGGCGTAGCGGGCGGCGACCTGCAGGTAGACGTACTGCGTCTTCATCGCGGTCGCGATCAGGTCGCCCACGTACTGCGGGAAATCCTTCGCCACCCGGTAGGTCTGCAGCTTCGCGCGATAGACCTCGTCGGGCTGCGCGCCGTAGATGGTTTTCACCGTCTCCGCATCGAGCGCCCGGTCGAGCATGCGGCGATAGAGCGCGGTGACGAATTCCGTTTTCGGCTGGATATCGGTTTTCTTCTCCGGCAGTCCGACCGTGTCGATGCTGAACCCCGACTTGATCAGCGCGAGCCCGGTCTCCATCAGCAACTGCGAGAAGTACTGGTTCTCTACCTCGGTGTTCGGCATGCCGGGCATGAAGTGCATGCGGCCGCGCTCGACGATGTGGCCGGCGGCATCCATGCGCCCGCCGACGAGCACTCTTCCCTGGTGGCAGCCCAAGCAGGAGAAAAACACCGCGTCCACCTCGGGCGGCCGCTGGAATTTGGCGCGGTCCTTGTCGTAGTTGACGTACTCGCCGTGGATCTTGTCGTGGATCTTGCCGCGCAGCTTGCCGCGCAGCAGCGTGGTCAGCGTCATGCGCCGCAGTCCTGCGAGCCCCGCGTTCAGCAGAGCGCGTTCCTCGCCCACTTTGACGTCCGGGTCGTAGACGAATCCGTTCGGCAGCCGGTGGCGGCGCTGCAGCGGGTCCTTGGCCACGCCATCCACGTAGTCGTCGGGGTGCGGTCCTACCCCGAGATGATCGAGGGTGTAGCGGCCCTGCGCTGCCTCGGCCGCGATCGACGATTTTTTCTTCCAGATATTGGCGAGGATCCTGAGCTGCGGATCGGTCTCGCTCGCAGGATCGAGTGAGAGAAGGGTTTGCAGCAGCACATACGGCATGCCGCCGTACCCGATCGGATGCTCGCTGAACCAGTTCCATGCGAGCGCCGGATGGTGGCCGTCGCGAAAGCCGTACTTGCGCGCGCGCACCGGGTCGGTGTCGCGCAGATACGCGTCGAGGTCGCGCTCGCGGCGGGCCTTTTCCTCAGCCCACGGTGCTGCGCTGTTCCGCACCCACTCGTCGGAGGCAAACCCGGCGGGCGGCGAAACGTCGTTCTGTGCCAGGGCCGCATGCGTCAGAACCGCCATGACCATCGCTGCTGCCGCCCCTCTGCCGATCCACGCTGCGATTCCCATGCGCCTCCTTTGAACCTAGTTGAGTCCGTCCAGCAATTCCGCCGCTTCCTGGTATGCGTGAAGTTCCGCTGCATCGGGGAATCCGGCGTGCAGCGGCGCGAGGAGGTCCACCGCCTTGCGCCGTTCTCCGCGCTCGGTCCAGTGGCGCGCCAGGCTGAGCGCGGCGTAGAGCTCCCACGATTTCGCCTGCTGCTCGCGCGCGCGCGCAAGCGCGCGGCCGTAAGCGGCTTCGATGTCGGTCGTGCGCGTGCCCGGGCACAGGCTCAGGTAGTCGCCGACCAGCCGCTCGCACTCGGGCCAGAAGTAGCGCTCCGAGCCTGATTGCAGCTCCGTACGCACGACCGCGATCTGCCGCTCGGCTTCGTCGAAACGCCCGAGCGCCGCGAGAGACCGCGCATGCAATGCGTGATGCAGCGGCACCATCGTGCCCGTCTGCGTCCGCACCATATAGCTGAATCCCGTTTCCATTTCCGGCACGGAGGCGGCCTCTTCCCCGGACAACGCGAGTGCGAATGCCTTCAGGATCGCGCCGTAGCCCTTCCACATCTCCAGGTCGTGCTTGCGGGCGAAGTCGATCGTCTCCGAACCGAGTGCGAGCGCCTGGGTCGCATCGCGACAGACGACCGCGAAAATCGTCGCATGCGCGAGCGCGTGACCGAGCGTATGGGCATGGCGCAGCGTGCGCGCTTCCGCAAGAGCGTCTGCGGCGAGCCGGCAGCCCTCGCCCACGCGGCCGAGGCTCCAGAGCGTCAGTGCGAAATGGAAGCGTGATGCGATTTCCGGTTCTGCGGCGAAGCGCTGCGCAAGGGCGAGCCGCTGTTCCTCGGTGCGTTCCTTCTGCGGGCCGGACAATTCCAATGCTTTGGTGAACGATTGCTCGGCCAGGACCGGCGCACCGGTGATCATCTGCGAGATCGCGAGCGAGCGCAGCGCGGTGATCATGTGCCCCTTGCTGGCATCGCGCTCGGCCCACGCGATCATGTCGTGCCCGGTCTGCAGCGCCTTGTCCTGATCGCCATGGATGTACTGTCCGACCCACACGGCGTGCAGGATCGAAAAGCGATGCGGCGCGTCGCTCATGCTGATCGCGAGCTCGTGGGCGCGCGTGAACGCGGCGACGGTCTCGGCGTGGCCGTAGCCGCGCAGCGGAATCGAAGTCTGGCCAAGCGTGAGCGTGAGCCGCAGGCGACGCTCGAGCCAGGAGCGGTCGTCACCCATCTGTTCGCAGAGCGCGATCGCCTGGTGCAGGTGCGAGATCGCCTCCTGGTAGGCCGGTCTCGCAACTGCGGCCGATGCAGCCTTCTGCCAGTAGTCGATCGCCTTCTCGGTGAGTCCGGCTTGCGTGGCGTGGTGCGCGAGAAGCTCCAGCGGTGCATCCGGAGTCCCTTCGAGGGCGACGGTCAGCCGGCCGTGAATCTCCTGGCGCTTGGATTTGAGCAGGCTCTCGTAAGCTGCATCGCGTACCAGCGCATGCTTGAAAACGTAACGCGCTTCGGGTGCCACGCCATGGCGGAATATCAGCTCGGCTTGCGCCAGCCGCAGCAGCGCGTCTTCCAGCACTTCATCGCGCAGCGGGACGACCGCGGCCAGCAGCCGGTAGTCGAACTCGCGCCCGATGCACGCGGCGGCTTGCGCGACTTCCTTGACCGGCTGCAGACGGTCAAGGCGCGCCATCAGGCTGTCATGCAATGAGGCCGGCACGGCGAGCCTCTGGTGCGCCTTGTCGACGACGAAGGCGTTGGCGGTCTCCTGGAGCGCACCCGTTTCCAGAAGGCTCTTCGTCACCTCCTCGGCGAAAAGCGGAACGCCGTCGGCCTTGGCTGCAATCTCCTGGATCAGCGCCGCGGGCAGCGCCTTGCCACCGGCAACGCGTTTCACGACCGCCTCGATCTGTGTGCGCCCGAGCCGGTTCAGCACGACACGGCTCACATCGCTGCGCTTGCCGAAATCGTGCGTAAACGCCGGCCGTGCGGTGATCAGGATCATCACCGGGCTCGTCGTAATGCGTTCCGCGGACAGTTCCAGCAGTTCCAGCGTGGTGGGATCGATCCAGTGCGCATCCTCGAGCAGGATCAGCAAGGGGCGCTGGCGAGCAAGCAGTAGTGTCTGGTTGATGAGCGCGTCGAACGTTCGCTGCCGCTGCTGCTGCGGCGTGAGCCGCATCGGGCCGTAACGCGACGTGCCGTCGAGCCCGACCAGCGAGGCGAGCAGCGCCATGTCCTCGGGCGCGGTCGTCGCCGCACCGCCGAGCAACGCCTCGAGGCGGTCCAGCTTTGCCGCGCTGCTATCTGCAGAGCCGATTCCCGCCGCGCGCTTGAGCTGCTGCACCACCGGGAACATCGCGTTGTCGCCGTGATACGGCGAGCATTGGTAGTTGATGCGTACGTGCGACTCGGTGGCCAGCACATCCTGCAACGCGCGCACGATGCGCGACTTGCCGATGCCAGCCTCACCGGTGAGCACCACGACCTGCCTCTCGCCCGCAACCGCCGTGCGCCAGCGCTCCAGCACCAGCGCAAGCTCGCCGTCGCGACCGACCATCGGGCCGATCCGTTCGGAGGCGCGGGCGTCGAAGCGGCTTTCCACCGGGCGCTCGCCGAGGATCGCATACGCAACGATCGGCACGACGATCCCCTTCAGGTTTTGCGGCCCGAGGTTCTGCAAATCGAACGCGTGTCCGACCAGCTCGCGCGTGCGCGCGCTCACCACGATCTGACCGGGCGCCGCAAGGCCTTGCAACCGCGCGGCGAGATTGGGCGTCTCGCCTACGACTGCATGCTCCTTCGCGGCGCCCTCGCCGACCAGGTCGCCGACTACGGCGAGACCGGTAGCAATGCCGATGCGCGCTGCAAGCGATTCACCGTCCTTCGCCTGCATGGCGGCAACTGCGGCCAGCACGGCAATCGCGGCACGCACTGCACGCTCGGCCTCGTCTTCGTGAGCGACCGGGTAGCCGAAATAGGCCAGCACGCCATCGCCGAGGTATTGCGCAATGTGCCCGTCGTAGCGCGAAACCTCGGCGGCGACGGTTTTTTGATACGCGCGGATCACCGCGCGCAGGTCTTCGGGATCCAGGCGGCTCGAGAGTGCAGTGGAGCCGACGAGGTCGACGAACATCACGGTCAACTGCCGGCGCTCGGCCACTGCGTCGCTCGGCCGCGCACTTGCGTCTGCCGCCGGCGCCACCGCATTCACCGACAGCTCGGCAATCGCTTTGAGCAGCTTGGCGCGCGGGCCGATGGGGATGCCGAGCTCTTTCAGGTGCGCGTCGGTGAGCGCGGGCAGCGCTTCGCCATCGATCTCGTTGGCTTCGAAAAGTTCGGCGTAGCGCCCGAAGCCGCGCTTCTCCAGCCACTGCCGGACATCGACTGTCACGGGCGCGCGTTCACAGACACAAGCAGCTCGTTTGCGAAGTGTGCTGCGCGCTGCGCATCTGGCCCCCCCGGGCATCTCCACGCGGCCCTGCACCGGGTGTGCCCCCGGTCCAAAGGCCGGCGGCTAGTCTACGCCTATCACCGGTTTCGTCAGGCGTCCTCGAGGCGACGCTGAGCCGATCTGCCACGGCTAAATGCGGCGGAACAAGAGATCCCGCACCGCATGGCCGAGGCCGAGGCCGCGACGCTCGAACTTGGTAAACGGCCGGTCAATGGCTTTTTGCTGTGAAGCTTCGAGAAGAGGCTCTGCCGCAAGCACGCGCTCGATTTGCGCCGCGTAGTCCGGCCAGTCCGTAGCTGCGTGCAGGTAACCGCCGCGGGCGAGCTTGCGCGCTGCGAGCGCGGCGAACGCCGGCTGCACGAGGCGCCGCTTGTGA
>Ga0070698_100002293_pt1 | contig 21174 bp, 19 predicted proteins | sample KBSK1502metaG_FD_65477 | JGI IMG/M metagenome (GOLD analysis project Ga0070698, IMG submission 65477) | Corn, switchgrass and miscanthus rhizosphere microbial communities from Kellogg Biological Station, Michigan, USA - KBS K1-50-2 metaG | ecosystem: Host-associated > Plants > Roots >...
GTGATCAGCGTTGGGAAGGCCGCGACTGGCAGGTAAAGATTCTAGAAACGTAATCCTAACCACCGTGACTACACGGACAGTCGTAACGCGACTATGATGTCGTCATTATGAAAGAGAAAACATCTGAAACCAAAAATATGAAAATAGTCGTCCTCGGCGGCACCGGCCTCATTGGAAGCAAAGTGGTAAACCTCCTTCGTGCACGCGGCCACGAAGTCGTTGCGGCATCTCCTTCGCACGGCATCAATTCGATTACCGGAGAAGGTTTAACTGAGGCACTGACCGGAGCACAGGTGGTCGTGGACGTCACGAATTCTCCTTCGTTCGAAGACAAGGCCGTACTGGAATTCTTCGAAACCTCGACCCGCAACGTGCTCGCCGCCGAAGCGAAGACCGGCGTTGGCCACCACGTCGCGCTCTCTGTGGTCGGCAGCGAGCGGCTTCCCTCGAGCGGATACTTGCGCGCGAAGGTGGCCCAGGAAAAACTGATCAAGGCTTCGCCAATTCCTTACACGATTGTCCGCGCGACGCAGTTCTTTGAGTTCGTTGGGCGCATCGCTGATGAGGCGACCAGCGGGCAGACCGTTCACCTACCCTCCGCGTTATTTCAGCCAATCTTCTCAGACGATCTCGCCGCGAACGTGGCCAGAATCGCCGCTGCGAAGCCGTTGAATGGAACCACTGAATTGGCCGGCCCCGACGCTCTCCCGTTTGACGAGGTCGTGCGCCAATACCTCGTGGCGCATCACGATCCCCGCACGGTCGTGAGGGACGAGCAGGCCCCCTATTTCGGCACGACGCTTGAGAAGCGCAGCCTCGTCCCTGACGAGAATGCGCTGCTCGGCTCCTGCCATTTCGCGGACTGGCTTAGCCGCACCGCTCCACAGCGCTGAACCCAGTGCTTCCAACGAAAGCGAGAATATTCACTTGAACGCCTGGATGACCCACGAGCGCGGAGCCGACAGTACCGATCATGAATTCATGATGGCTAAAAATATCAAGAGCGTCGATTTTTCGAGTTGTTTGTATCTGGACTCGACTCTTCAGTTTGCAATTAGCGATAATGAAATTGATGAAACGGCTTCATGTTCTTGCCGCACTCCTGATCGTAATCTCACTTTCCTGCAGTTGTTCCCGCAAGGCAGCGCAGACTGATCCGGCTCCTCCGGAAGTCCTAGTGACAACTGTCACGCCGCAAGATGTGCCACGTGTACTGGAACGCGTAGCCACACTGGACGGCTTCATCAACGCCAACATCAATGCGCAAGTACAAGGCTACATCGTCAAGCGGGATTACACCGAAGGCAGCATCGTAAAGATAGGCGACCTCCTTTTTCAGATCGATCCGCGCCCGTTTGAAGCCGCATTGGCGCAAGCCAAGGGAACGCTCGCAAAAGACAAAGCTAACCAGGTAAAAGCAGACGCGGACGAAAAACGCGCTCTCGATTTATTCACGAAGCAAGTCATCAGCGATCAGGAACGAGATACAGCCACTGCAGCTGCAGAGTCTACCAGAGCAAATGTTGAAGCCGATGAAGCGGCCGTGCAACAGGCGGCGCTCAATCTCGGATATACAAAGATCCTCGCGCCGATAGAGGGTGTGTCAGGGTTTGCTAACGCACAGGTTGGCGATCTCGTTAGCCCAACCAGCGGAGTACTCACCACGGTTTCACAAATCGATCCCATCAAAGCCATCGTCACTACCGGCGAAGGCCCCTTCACAGATTTCGTTTCGCGACATCCCGATCCAAAGGAGCGCGACGCGTATCTCAAAAGCCTTGAGTTTCAATTGATTCTCGGCAACGGCGAGGTTTATCCCCAAAAAGGAAAGTTTTATGCACTCGATCGCAGTCTGGATATAAGGACTGGCTCGATTCGCTACGAAGTGACGTTTCCAAATCCGGGAGATAATTTGCGGCCCGGACAATTCGGTAAGGTGCGTTTCGTCGCCGACATGAAAAAAGGCGCGATGGTCATTCCGCAGGAGGCTGTCACAGAGTTGCAGGGCAGTTATCAAGTCGCCGTTGTTGGCGATGACAACAAGGTCAGTATCCGCCCGGTACAAATGGGCGAACGCATCGGTACGATGTGGGAAGTGACCCAGGGCCTGAAACCCGGTGAAAAAGTCGTCGTTCAAGGAGTGCAAAAAGTTCGCGAAGGCTCGGCAGTCACCGTGAAAGAGTGGTCGCGTCCGGCCGATGCTTTGATTTCGAAATCCGATCAGGCCAAGGAGCACTAATTAATGTCGGAGTTTTTCGTCAGGCGTCCGATTGTCGCGATAGTCATCGCGATTTTGATGACGCTCATCGGTGGCGTCTGCATTCTCGCGTTGCCGATCGCGCAATACCCACAAATCGCTCCACCGGAAATTCAGGTGCAAACGCACTACACCGGCGCGGATGCGCTGACGATTGAGCAATCAGTCGCGGCGCCGATCGAGCAGCAAATGAGTGGCGTGGACAACATGAACTACATGTACTCGATCAACGCCAATAGCGGCGACATCCGACTGATCGTAGACTTCGATGTCGCGACGGATCCGAACATCGATCAAGTCCTGACGCAGCTCCGAGTGTCGCAGGCGCAATCGCAGTTGCCGGCCGATGTTATTAACTACGGCATCACCGTTAAGAAATCGACAACGGCACCACTGATGCTGGTCTCGCTTTATTCGCCCAAATCCAGCTACGACAATATTTTTCTCGCCAATTACGCCTACATTAATCTCGTCGATCAACTGACCCGAGTCCCAGGTATTGGCAATGTGCAGGTCTTCGGCGCGGGACAGTATGCGATGCGGCTATGGGTGAAGCCGGATCAACTCGCGAAGCTTGGCATTACTGTGCCGGACATCATCACCGCAGTGCAAAAGCAGAACACAGTGAATCCTGCCGGACAGATCGGCGGTGAGCCGATTCCGAGCGGACAGATGTTTACATACACGGTGCGCGCGCAGGGCCGGTTACAAACGCCGGAAGAGTTTGGTGAGATCGTCGTTAGGGCGAACCCGGACGGATCGTTTGTGCGCGTGAAGGACATCGCGCGGATTGATCTCGGCGCGCAAACTTACAACTTGAGAGGCAGGCTTAACGGAGAACCTGCGGCGATTATCGCCTTGTATCAATTGCCCGGAACCAACGCCGTTAAAGCCGCCGAAGGCGTCCGCAAATTAATGGCGGAAGCAAAGCAGCGGTTTCCTTCCGATATGGATTACGCTGTATCGCTGGATCAAACGCTCTCCGTCACCGAAGGTATTCGCGAAATTCTAAAGACGTTGTTCGAAGCGCTCGCGCTCGTCGTGCTCGTTGTTTTCATTTTCCTCCAGACCTGGCGCGCGACGCTGATTCCTTTGTGCGCAGTGCCGGTGTCGTTGATCGGCACGTTTGTGGTGTTCCCGTTGTTTGGATTCTCGATCAACACGCTTTCACTTTTCGGACTTGTGCTCGCCATTGGGCTTGTGGTTGACGACGCCATCGTTGTTGTCGAAGCAGTTGAGCGTCACATCGAAGAAGGAATGTCTCCGCGTGATGCGACACTTCAGGCGATGCGCGAAGTCTCAGGAGTGGTAATCGGCGTTGCGCTCGTACTTTCGGCCGTGTTCATTCCCACCGCATTTCTTCCAGGTATCACCGGCAGGTTGTACCAACAGTTCGCGCTCACGATTGCTATCTCCGTCATTTTCTCCGCATTCAATGCGCTCTCGCTGAGCCCGGCGCTTGCAGCCATGCTGCTTCGCCCCCGAAAGAAAACGCGTGGTCCGGTTGGCTGGTTTTTCGATCGATTCAATCGTGTCTTTGCAAGCGCAAATCGCGGCTATGTGAGTTTGTCGCGTTTCGCGATTCGAAAAGCCGTCCTCAGTTTTCTTCTGCTGGCTGTGATCGCAATCGGCGCCGGCCTTTTTGGATCGAGATTACCGAGCAGCTTTCTACCCGAGGAAGATCAGGGCTACATTTATCTAGCGCTGCAATTGCCTGATGCTTCGTCGCTGGAACGAACCGACCAGGCGTGTCGCAAGATCGAAGACTTTTTAAGCAAAACGCCCGGAGTGAAATACACCACCAGCGTGATCGGGTTCAGTCTCCTGAGTCTGGTGCAAAATACCTACAGCGCGTTTTTCTTCGTCACGTTTAAGCCGTGGAGCGAACGAACCAAGCCGGAAGAACAGTACGCAGCAATCAAGGCGCGATTAAATCAATACCTATCCACTCTCACCGAAGGTATCGCGTTTGCATTTCCGCCGCCGGCGATTCCCGGCGTCGGCACATCTGGTGGATTCACGTTTATGCTCGAAGATCGCGCGGGCAAAGATGTCGGGTTCCTTGCGCAAAACCTGAAGACATTTTTAGATGCAGCACGCAAACGGCCCGAGCTCGGCACACTGATTCCAACGTTTTTGCCGAACGTCCCACAGGTATTCGTAAAGGTGGATCGCGATAAGGCCATCAAGCAAGGGATCGATCTTGGCCAGGTGTATCAGACGCTTCAGACGTTCATGGGCGGTTTTTTTGTGAACTACTTCAACCGCTTCGGGCGAACATGGCAGGTTTACATAGAAGCCGAGGGCGATTACCGCGACAATGCGAACAACGTCGGACAATTCTACGTTCGCAATTCGAACGGCGATTCCGTGCCACTCGACGCCATTTCAACTATCCAGAACATCGCCGGTCCCGAATTCACGTTGCGTTACAACGAATACCGCGCGGCCCAGATCAACGGTTCCGCCGCGCCGGGTTATAGCTCGTACCAGGCGATGAACGCTCTCGAGGAAACTTTTCGCCAAACAATGCCACGCGAGATGGGTTACGACTATCTCGGCCTGTCGTTTCAGGAAAAGAAGGCGCAGGAAGGCGTATCCCCGACTGTCGTTTTCGGAATGTCGCTCATTTTCGTGTTCCTGATTCTCGCTGCACTTTATGAGAGCTGGTCGTTGCCTTTTAGTGTGCTGCTCGGAACACCGGTCGCAGTGTTCGGCGCGTTTGCGACACTCTGGTTACGCGGAATCCAAAACAATATTTTCGCGCAAATTGGTCTGATCATGCTAATCGGCCTGGCAGCCAAGAACGCGATCCTGATCGTCGAATTTGCCAAGGATGAATACGAAAAAGGCAAACCCCTCCTCGATGCCGCCCTCGAAGGCGCGCGCCTGCGTCTTCGGCCGATCCTGATGACTTCCTTTGCTTTCATTTTCGGCCTTCTGCCACTTTGGTTTGCCACCGGCTCCGGTGCCGTCGCCCGCCGTGTCCTCGGCTCAACCGTAATTGGAGGAATGATCGCCGCAACGGCTATCGCGACTTTCCTTATCCCGATGACGTTCTACGTAATTGAGCGGCTCTTCGCCGGGCGCAAAGAAAAAACGACTGCGCCGCAAGTTAGCCAAACCAAGCCTCAGCGAGAGCCTGCGAGTTGACGCCCAGTGCCTGCGGCTGATCGGGGCACAGGTACCTTACACCTGTTTCGCTCGAAGAGGCGCTTGGCCCCGATGGCCAACCGCGACGCCAGGCTGGTTTCCACCTTTATCTCGAATGAGGGATTGAGAACAGCCTCCCCAGTGGTAGTACAAAATCTTGCGAACGCGAAATAGCGGCGCTTTCTCGGGCGGATCTAACTTACAAGATGAATACAAGTGAGTCTCTGATCGCGTCCGATGACACTGGAGCGGCAGTCTTAAACCGCCGATTATTCCCGTTCCGGACGCTCATGGTTTGTTTCACAATCTGGCTCATTGCCACCGAGGTTCTCATCTTTGATCAAGTTAAGTTCAACGTCAGAACCGAGCTACTTGAGCAAGCTACGCGAGCGATTCGTGGACCGCAGCTATCGGTCCCAACAGAACGGCCATCCCACCTCTCAGGCGCCGCAAAAATGGAGAAACTGTAAAGGTAAAATTTCCCCGACGAATGAAAAGCTCCTTCGCTCCTGCGTCATGGCGCGAAAATGGGATAGCGAAAAATCTCTCGCACGCGCATTTGGCGCAATATCCACCCGAGCCGAGCATCTGTGAGGCGAAGCCAAAACGAAGTTGTAAGAGACAAAACAGTTATGAAAATCGGAATCATTGGAGCGGGCAACATCGGCGGCACGTTGGCCCGTCGTTTTAGCGCACTTGGCCACAAAGTTTTTGTCGCGAATTCGAGAGGACCCGAAACGCTGACCGATTTGGCTGCGGAGAGTGGAGCGACTCCAGTCACGGTCGAGCAAGCGGCCCAGAGTGGGGACGTGGTTATTGTGACGATCCCTTTAAAGAACGTTTCCTCTTTGCCTGCCGGTCTATTCGCAAAAAACCCGAAGGATGTTGTGGTCGTGGACACAGGCAATTACTATCCCCGGCAACGCGATGGTCGGATTAAAGAAATCGAAGATGGATTGACTGAGAGTCAATGGGTCGAAAAGCAGTTGGGTCGGCCGGTAGTCAAAGCGTTCAACAACATTTATGCAGAGCACCTTTACGAATTGGGGCGGCCGCCAGGGAGCCCCGGGCGCATTGCCTTACCGGTCGCGGGTGATGGGTCCGCGGCGAAGGCGGTTGTGCTGCGTCTGATCGACGAACTCGGATTTGATGGCGTGGATGCTGGTGGGCTGGATGAATCCTGGCGGCAACAACCCGACACGCCGGTTTATGCCACAGATCTTGACGCCAATGGTGTGCAACGTGCCCTAGCGAAAGCGAGCAAGGAGCGCAAACCGGAGTGGCGCGCTACTCCGAGCAGCCCTGGGACGTACGAAGCTCCGGCATGAAGAGTAAGAGACAACAGGCGGATTTATGAGCAGAACTATTGAGGCTATTAAACATCACATGGGGCCTACTGAGCCAACTCTTGCTACGAGCACTCATAAGCGCCCTGCCACAAGGAGCGGCATCTTTGCGATCGGCGGCGACCTTCCCGTTCACCGGCTGGGCTATGGTGCAATGCAACTAACCGGTCCTGGCGTTTGGGGCGAGCCAGCCGATCGAGCGCAAGCCATCGCGGTCTTACGCCGTGCAATCGACCTCGGTATCAACCTGATTGATACGGCGGATTCCTATGGTCCGTATGTGAGTGAAGAACTGATTCGCGAGGCATTGCATCCTTACCCAAAAGGAGTTGTTATCGCCACAAAGGCCGGCCTTGCTCGGACTGGTCCCGGCAGGTGGATTCCTCTGGGCAGACCCGAATATCTCCGACAGCAATGTGAAATGAGCCTGCGACGGTTAGCTGTCGAGCGCATCGATTTGTTCCAATTGCATCGCATCGATCCCAAGGTTCCAGCTAACGATCAGTTTGGAGCGCTGAGAGATCTCCAGAAGGAAGGCAAGATCCGGCACGCTGGCCTTTCGGAAGTCAACGTTGCCGAGATCCAGGCAGCGCGTCGCATCGTTACCGTCGCGACCGTGCAAAATCAATACAATCTCGCGAACCGCGATTCCGAAGATGTTCTGAATTATTGCACGCAAGAAAAAATCGGGTTTATCCCGTGGTTTCCACTGGCGACCGGACACCTCGCGAAACCTCACGGCGCATTAACAAGAATCGCCAGGCAGCTGGGCGCTCAGCCTGCGCAAGTAGCGCTGGCGTGGCTACTCAAGAAATCTGCTGTGATGCTACCGATCCCTGGAACTTCAAAGCTAAAACATCTTGAAGAGAACACTGCCGCAGCTTTGCTCGATCTTGATGATTCGACGATGGAAGAGTTAGCCAACGCATGACGAAACCCGAATGAAGAATAACGAAGACGACCCGAATCAACGGTACTTTGGTTCTATCTCGAACGAGGGATCAGGAATGGCCTCGTGAGTAGTACTGCAAAATCCCGCGTACGCGAAATGGCGCCTGGACTGAGCGTCGTCGATCGATCTAGCGATGAAAACGAACACTCTTTCAACCGCGTCTGATGAGGTTCGAGCTTACACCCAACTTCAGCAAGAAATACACGATGCGCTGCGTGTGCAGCATCCGGACTGGGTTGAACCGAATGGTGATTGTCCCACTTGCGAATCCTACGAATCGCGCCTTGCGGAATTGCTCAGCATTTCTCCACAGGCCGAACACCGTTCGGCTGCCTGATCAAACGCCATTAGAACAGTATAAAATATGAATTCAAACACTAAAAAACTAGACGGGAAAGTCGCAGTTGTGACCGGCGCGTCGAAGGGAATCGGAGCTGGTATTGCCAAACATCTCGCCGCCGAAGGCGCGGCCGTGGTTGTCAACTATTCCTCCTCCAAAGAAGGCGCGGACAAAGTCGTTGACGAAATTACGAAGCGCGGCGGAAAAGCCATCGCCGTGCAGGCCGACGTGGCGAAGAAGAAAGACATCGATCGCCTTTTCGCTGAAACGAAAAGGGCGTTCGACCGGCTCGACATTCTGGTCAACAACGCTGGCGTCTACGAGTTTGGTCCACTCGAAAACGTTACGGAGGAACATTTCCACAAGCATTTCGACGTGAATGTTCTCGGCCTGCTCCTCGCATCACAAGCGGCGTCAAAGTATTTTGGTCCGGAGGGCGCGAGTATAATCAACATCAGTTCGGGTGCCAGCACGCTCACTCCGCCTAATACGTCGGTTTACTCAGCTACAAAAGCGGCGGTCGACGCTATAACGAGGACGCTGGCCAAGGAGCTTGGACCGCGCAACATTCGAGTTAACGCCATCAACCCTGGAATGGTGATTACCGAAGGAGTCGTCACGGGCGGATTCGACAAGAGCGATTTCCGGAAACAATTGGAATCGCAGACCCCACTTGGCCGCATCGGACAAACGGACGATATCGCGCCTGCCGCTGTGTTTCTCGCCTCTCAGGATTCCGCCTGGATTACTGGCGAAACGCTGGTGATTGCGGGCGGCCTTCGCTAATCGAGACAGCCAGAATTCAGGGGCTTATGCTTGCGAACAGAGTCGCATTGATCACCGGTGTTTCTTCGGGGATCGGTCGAAAGACAGCGCAACTTCTGGCCGAGCGCGGAGCGCGCGTATTCGGAACGGTAAGAGATCCGAGTCGCATCGCTCCCATCGCCAGGGCCGAGTTCGTTCTCATGGATGTCACCGATGACCAGAGCGTAAAGAACGCCGTGAAGTCAGTCCTGGATAAGACGGGAAAGATCGACATCCTGATTAACAATGCCGGCTACTCGATAGCCGGGGCATTGGAAGAAACAAGCATTGAAGAAGCTCATCTTCTGTTTGAGACCAATTTCTTTGGTGTGCTGCGGGTCACCCAAGCTGTTCTCCCTTCTATGCGCAACCATGGTTACGGTCGCATTGTCAACATCAGCTCCATGCTTGGCGTTCTTCCCGGCCCTTACCGCGGGGTATATGTCGCGAGCAAGCATGCGCTGGAGGGCTACACCAAAACGTTGGATCACGAAGTAAGGATGTTCGGGATCCGTGCGATGCTAGTGGAACCGGTCTACACGAAGACCAAAATCGCCGACAACGAAAAAACTGTGGAAGCAGCTATTCCAGCCTACGCGGACCAAAAGCAGCGGGTGACCAAGATCATTGAGAAAGAAATTGCCAATGGGGATGATCCTAGCACTGTCGCCGAAGTCGTTTATGCCGCTGTGACTGCCAAGTCACCGCGTTTGCACTATCCGGTAGGTGAAGGCGTAATGCTGAGTAGGCTACACCGGTTCGCTCCAGAGCGGATGTTCGACAGTCAATTTCGGAAACGGTTTCAACTTGACCAGGCTGCATAAGCCTTCCGAAAGAAGAACAAACGTGCTGAGACATTCACATCTTTTCGAGTAACGCGTTACGTCACTCCTCCGCCGTTAAGGATTCATGCCTCCACATTTCTTCATTCCTGCGATTCGTGGGCTGAATGCGCCTGGCCGGCTTGAGATTGAAATATCTCTCAAACAAACTGTCACTCGAAAGAGGGAGTGTTGAACAGCTCTTCGGTGGCATCGCAAAATCCCACACACGCGCATTAGCAGGAACGGCATCATCACATCGACACTTCAAGTCATGAAATCGAGTCACTCCCTTGATCAATTATTACCGCAGGAAGCAGCCGGCCACTCAACAATCTCAAGTGCACGCTGGCATATCCGAAGACGAAATTCGCTGCCGTTGCGCGAGGCTATTCCGCTTTGGTTCGCCGTCTCCAGCCCGTTGATCGGACTAATACTCGGATTCCTTGGCGCCTGGTTTGTCACCTGGCTAACCAGCTAGAAACCGGCTCCAAAGCAACGCCGGAATAAATGTATGAATAAGGTAATCGAAGTAGACTTTCTTCCCAGGGAGACGGATGTCGCTTTTTCCTGGCTAGATTCAATTGGCGATTCCGCGCGGCGGATTCTGATTGTTGATAATGACAAGAACACGACTCATCTGGTCAAAATTCTTCTCGAAAAGACAGGTCGCTATGTGGTCTTCGAAGAAAACGACTCTACCCGGGCTCATCAGACCGCCCGAAATTTTCGGCCGGACCTGATCTTCCTTGATGTAGTCATGCCCGACCGAGACGGTGGCGAAATTGCGGCACAAATCCGGGCGGATCCTGAGCTGCAATATACGCCAATCATTTTTCTCACAGCGCTCGTCACGAGAGCGGAGGCAAGCACTGGTCTCCGCATCGACGAACATCCGTCTCTCGCGAAGCCGATCGATATTCAAGAGTTAATCAAGGCCATTGAAGGGCATGTGCCCGCCCGCGCAAAAGGCGTCGGCTAAAGCGCGCCGCGTGATTGGTAGGTCGTTACCCGCCTCAGGCGGCTTAAATCGCCCTGTTTCTAACGATTCAACGATTTAACACGGCGAAGCCTTGGTGAAGGCGGGTCACTTTGGACCAGCGCACCTTTGGGTAAGCCCCATCTCTCTAAAGAGAGACCACGAAGCAACTCTTCGGTAGCATCGCAAAATCCCACCGAATCGCAATGGCAGGGGAGCGGTCCGGCGCCGACTTTTATTTATGAAAATAACTACATTATTGGGTTTAATGGGTGTCGCTTTTTTTAGTCTTGCTCAACCAACATGGGCAGGTCCTCGCGGAGGCGGCGGTGGCGGTGGCTACTCTGGCGGTGGCGGCCGTGTCGGCGGCTTTGCTGGTGGGGGCTCTCGCGCCGCGCCAGCCTTCCACAGTGGCGGCTTTGGAGCAGCGCCGGCTTTCCGGGGTGCATACTTTACCGGCAGAAGTGTTGGCAGACCAACTGTCGCACCTCGATTCTATTATGGTGGTACTCGCATGTCTGCCGTGCGGCCGCAGGGATTCGCCCGCTCAGTTGGTCCGTCCACGAGGCCGTATGTCGCCAGGTCCGCTGCAGCTACTCGGCAGCCAAACCGAGCAAGCTCAATCACAGCCCCTAGCCGTGCCACAGATCCGCGGATTTCGACCGCGACAAATCGTCAGCCGAATCGCGTAAGCTCAGTTGCGGGGCGAAACCGGGTTTCGGATCCGCGGACGTCGACTGCCGCAAACCGACAGACTCCGGCAAACCGTCAGTCGTTCGTCAGAAATCATGCTTCCGAGAGGCATGATGCGAACTGGCACCGCGACTGGGACCGGCACCATTCACACTTCCACAACCATAAGGTCTTTGTCTTTGTCAATGGCTTCTGGTGGGGCCTGGATCCCTGGTTCTATCCGTACTACGCTTATGACTACTACCCAGCTGACGACTACGGCTCTAATCCGTACGATTACAACTATGGGTATCCCTACGACTACTCTGGCAACCCCTACGGTTACTATAACTATTCTTCTTACAACAATGACGACCAATCGCCTTACGGTGCGTCGGGTCAGTCCTCACCCAGTGCAACCGTGAGCGCGGTTCAATCGGAGCTTTCGAAGCTTGGCTACTATAACGGCGAGATCGACGGGAGTCTTGGCGACCAAACAGAGGCCGCTCTTGCCCGTTACCAGGAAGATCGCGATCTAAGTGTTACGGGAACTGTTGACGCGGCTACGCTTCAATCGCTGGGAGTCAGATGATCAGATTAGCCGTCCCTTCGTTACGCGGGAACGCGACATAAATGGTGGTGGGCGCTGCTCAGGGTGCTCACCTCCAGTTCCGTTGCCCTGAGCGTGCGGAGTGATGTCCACGTAGTTGCAACCCTAACTAATTCTGGAAGGACATTATTACCGGCTTGCTAACGCGGAGTTTGCGAAGACGTTTTGCACGGAGGCCTAAGGCTCATTGAATCTATGAATCTGCAACTAGAAGGAAAGAAAGCGTTGGTCACGGGCTCGACGGCGGGGATCGGCTTTGCGATTGCTCGCACCCTGGCGCGCGAAGGAGCGTCCGTTGTTATCACTGGACGCACTCAAGATCGGGTCGATGCCGCCGTCAAAACAGTTCAACAAGAAGTCGGCGACACAAACGTCACCGGCATCACTGCCGATCTCGCAACAACACAAGGCTGCGCGAAATGCATCGAAGCTGTGCCGTCAGTGGATATTCTTGTAAACAATCTTGGCGTGTACGAGCCGAAGCCGTTCGAGAAAATCACCGACGACGACTGGCGCGCCATCATCGAGACAAATTTTATGAGCGGGGTGCGCTTGTGCCGGCATTACCTGCCAGGCATGAAGGCGGCAAGTTGGGGTCGCATCATTTTCATTTCCAGCGAGTCCGCCGTGAACATTCCTGTCGAGATGATTCATTACGGTGTCACCAAAACCATGCAGGTAGCACTGGCCCGCGGCCTGGCAGAGACGACATTGGGCACCGGCGTCACGGTGAATTCAATCCTCGCCGGCCCGACGCGATCGGAAGGCGTCGAGCAATTCATAGCCGATGTTGCAAGAACAAAGGGGATCGCGCCTGAAGAAATAGAAAAAGATTTCTTTAGGACGGTAAGACCGAGCTCGCTCCTGCAACGCTTTGCCACAATCGAGGAAGTAGCCGCGTTAGTTGCGTTTGTGGCGAGCCCTCTTTCATCCGCTACCAACGGCGCGGCTTTGCGCGTGGAAGGCGGTGTGCTCCGTTCGATCGTCTAGAGCAAAGAGGCCAAGACATAAATAATTGCGTGTTACGGAGCCAAAGGCCCCGTTACGGCGAATTTGGAAAGACGCTGGTGCAATCTCGAAGTAATTCGCCGGGGAGATGAACAAATTGTAAACCAAGCGCATCGCTTGCCATTCCATTCTCGCGCGTGAGCCAACACAGCATAAGTTCTCGAGATGACTTCAGCGAAACAAACCTCTGTCACCGCAAAGTTCAGGAAGATGCACGAGTCAGGATGCTTCGTGCTTCCAAACCCATGGGACATCGGAACAACGATCTACTTGGAGAATCTCGGTTTCGAAGCACTCGCCACCACTTCGGCAGGCTTCGCCTTTTCGCGTGGAAAACGCGATGGCGCAGTGCCGCGCGATGAAATGCTCGCGCACATCCGGGAAATTGTGGAAGCAACGTCGTTGCCGGTAAACGCAGACTTCCTGGCTGGTTACGCTGATAAACCGGAAGGCGTCGCAGCGAATGTGCAACTTTGTGTCGACACAGGAGTTGCCGGTTTATCAGTTGAAGACAACACGGGTCGGACGGACACACCACTCTATGAGAAAAAACTGGCAATCGATCGTATCCGAGCGGCGCGCTCGGCGATTGACGCTTCGGGCAATGGCGTCGTTTTAACCGGACGCTGCGAAGCCTGGCTGGTCCACGACCCCAATCCGTTCCATACGGTTCTCGACCGGCTCGCTGCTTATGCAGAAGCCGGCGCCGATTGTCTCTATGCGCCCGGCGTCAGCAAACCTGACGAGATTGCGCAGATTGTGAAGAACGTTTCTCCAAAGCCTGTGAACATTCTTGTCTCAGGATTTAACCACCAGCTTTCACTTTCCCAATTAGCCGATCTTGGTGTACGCCGCATCTCGGTTGGTTCCGGCCTCGCCCTGGCTGCCTGGGGTGCATTCCAGCGCGCGGCGCAAGACATCAAAACAAACGGCACATTCAACCTTCTGGCCAATGGGGCAGCGTCGGCCGACCTGAACGAACTGTTTCGGGACAAATCATGATTGCCGTTGCACGCGTGCGCCCGTTGAAGAGCATCCCCGAAGCAAACGTCGCGGCAAATTTTCGTCGTTGAATTTCGCGTGCGGTCTCGGGATCGAGCGCGTCAGGGCGTGCTCGGAGTCGCTTTGAGCTTTCGTCTTCGAAGCTCCATCGCGCAAAGCGCGGCGATGGTAAGCAGGTCGCTGATGACGTGCGTGGCCTTTACGCTTCCAAAGGTGGCCGGCGTAAGAGTCGGCTCGAGCAGATCGCGCACTTGCTTCGAAGCAGTGGCGGCGACGACACCAGAATCAAATTGTTTGATCGCTTCAATCGTGGCGAAGCGTTGCGCGGTCGTGTCTTTCATTGCATCAAGATTCTTATAGGCAAACAGGGCGAATAAAATGCAGACCAGCGCGGTGGTAATTGCAGCCGGCTGTTTGCGCAGCGAGGAAAACGCAAGGACACCGCCAACGATGATGACGTAGAGGTTCCAGTATTGCTGCATCGCGTTCGAGCGCTCGAAGTAAAGCTGAATCAATTCGTTATAATTCATAAGAGTCTGCCGATTATGACGGCGCGCCATGATCCAAGGCGAGGAGAAAAGAGTCCGTCCCACCGGGGGAAGAACGAAGTCGAGAGTCGAATTCGGACAAGGCGGAGATTACTTCGGGTCGAATAACAACAGACGGTCGAGCCCGGCGGATGATTGCGAATGCTTCTTCCGCGGTATTCGCTTTCCCACTCATCATTAAATAAGCGGCGACCGCAGCTGCACTTCGCGAGTAACCGATCTTACAATGAACATAGACGGCACCGTTTCGGGAGTGATTGCCGATGAATTCGCCCATCTCTGCGAGTTGCGCCTGGGTGGGAGCAGTTAAATCGAGGACGGGGATGTTTCGATAATTGAGTTTGAGGAACGGTTTCGCTTCGGAAAACTCAGCGCTTAAATCGAGCACAGCAGTCACTCCAGCGCACAAAGCTTTGTTCGCGGAATGTGACCCCAGTTTGCCACCGATCCAGATTCGCGGCGTGACTTCATCCCAAGATCGACATTGCCTGCGGTAATATAGCAGCGAGAAGTACTGACCGAGCAAACAAGGCGCCAGCACAAACCGCGTGCTCCACGGCAACTTTCCTTTCGTCTTGTGAAAAACGATCGGACCCGCTCCGAAGTACGCGATCGCCACGATACCGAGCGCGATCGTTGGCCAAAGAAGTAAAGCACCCCATGGCCAGAAGATTATGCCCGTGACTAGAGCGATCGCCGCTCCTGCTACGTAGTACGAACCGATGCGGCGATTCACGACAACTGGCAGTGCGAGCGACGGTTCGCGAAAGAGGTAGAAGCAATATCCGGCCAGGACAAAACCACCGACGATGTCGATGACGTGATGCTGGTAAGTGAGTAATGGCGAGAGACCAATGAGAAAGAACCAAAGCATCGCCGCGAAGAAGAAAACGCCGCGAAGATTTCTCGCGTAGAGATCGACCAGGAGCAACAGCAGCGCGGCGTGCAACGACGGGAGAAGATTAAATGGCGAATCCATTCCGCGAAACCAATCAAAGATCGCGCCGAGCCATCCGCTGGCATGGGGGCGCGGGAAAGCAAAGCGCAGGGGAAAAAGCAAAAAGCAAAGGCCGGCAATAAGAATTGCGGCTACGACCCGCCGCGAAAAGATTCGCAACTCCTCATCCGTTCGACAAAGAAATGGGGCCGCGATGAAGAAAAGGTCGATCGACATATAAGGGAGAATCATGAAAGGAACGAATGGGATGGCATGCTCCCATTGAAAATAAAACGAGCCGACTTGACTGCGTTGCCCCGTAATCCAATTGCACCCGCTGTAAACGACCAGGAACAGGACCGACAATCCGGCAGAAACTCCGAATGCTTTAAAGCGAGAGACGTGCACGCGATGGTTAAGGCTGCGAGCGTCGTGCGATTGAGACGGTGAACATCCCCCACTGATCCACTTCCATCGCCATCTTCTGGAAACCGGCCACGCGCACCAATTCATCGATTTCGGCGGTTGTCCGGCGGCGCATGATCCAGGGTTCCCCTTCCCGATTACGTAAGACGCGCGCAATGAACTCGACCTGCGGATGCCAGGGCTGATTTGTGTAAATCAAATAACCGCCCGGCTCGATCGCTCCGGCAAGCCCGTGAAGGGAATTCAAGACCGGTTCATTCCTGGGAAACAATTCGTAAAGCCCGGACACGATTCCAATCGTTGCGCGCGGCACGATTGCAGCAATCGAATCGCGATCAAATGCGTCGCCTCGCTCCACGATCACATTTTCCAGTTCGAATTCCTGTGCCAACGCTCGCGCGGCATCTACATTCTCCTGTTTGTAATCGCACAAGGTGGCATTTATCGAAATATCTGGAAGCTCGTGCATTGTTTCCATGACGTATCGGCCTGCGCCTGCTGCTATGTCCAAAATGCGGACAGGTCGCCCTTCCCTATGAAGGTTTTCGATTGCGTTCCCCAACGCATTCTTAAGGTTCGCTTTGCGCTGCCGGATGCCACGCCAGCCGATGCTGTTGAGATACGATTTGTCGATCAAACGGCCGACGCCTAACGAGCCGCGCGGTTTATTTTCGTAAACGTAATCGAGCGAAAGTCCCGAATCGAACCCGTTCCGCCAGCCGAGATCTACGCCGTGGCTGAAGCGCCCTGCCGCTCTAAGTCCAGCGCGTGCCAAGGCAAACTTCATTCCGCCACGCGACTTCAGCCGCTCATATTCATCCCGCGTGTAGCCAGCCTGGTCCGCGTTCAAAAGGGAAGGCTGAATCACCGGCTCGGCGAAGCGCTTCCGAACAAACTCACGCACGCGGTGCACAGCCAGGCCTCGGTCTTGATCATGAAAGATGGCGTGATAAGCGGCGGGATAAATCTCCATTTCCTTTAACGGCGATGAAAGCCGGTTAAAAAATTCAAGCTGCGCCTTCAGGCTAACGACCCAATCACGGCCGGCTCCGATCATCAACGTTGGTGTTTGGATTGCGCCCGCGTCCGCGACCAATCGGTCAGCCGTATCGTTAAGGTCAAGCAAGACATTGACCGCAATCTGACGGAAGATAAGCGGGTCGGCGTCGTACTGCGCAGCCTGCTCCTGGTCCCGAGTCAGGAGCTTCGATTTGACGTAACTCTTCACCTGACCCGGGCCGAACAGTTTTTGTTTCATTCGCAGAAGCGGAACGGCGAAGGGAACGTAAAGCCTCACGCGAAACGCAGCTGTAGCCAGAATCATTGCGCGAATCGGCGGCGCGTAGTCGTGCACCCAAGCCGCAACACTGACCGCGGCAAGGCTGTGAGCGAGAACGATCATGTTCTCGATAGGGATTTTGTGGCGCTCGGAAATATGGCGCGCAAAGGCGTCCACATCTCTGATCACGTCGGTAAAATTGTTCGCGGCACCGCGTTCGCCCGACGATCGCCCATGCCCGCGTGCGTCCCACGCGAAAATGGCGATATCTTTAAGCCCGAGTAAATCGATTGTTTGCTGCCACCGGCCTGAGTGCTCGTGGCCGCGATGAAACAGCAAAATGGCTTTGTCAGTCGTTTCGCGATGAATCCACGCGCGATAGAACAGCTCGGCGCCGTCCCAACTCTTCATCGCATGCTCAGTCGCTTCCACTGCGTTGTCCCAATTCCTTCACCGCGCGATGCAATTCCGCTGCGATTGCGCAGATGTCGATCTTGTTTGCGTTGCGCGACGAATAATTGCGAGGCGCGCCAACAATGAGGCGAACTTTTTTTGGACACGGCAGATGCCGGCCCTTCGGCCACGCACGAAAAGCGCCCTGCAAATAACAGGGCACAACCGTGACGTCACGCCCGGCAACGAGCGCGCCGATTCCGGATTTGAATTCCCGGGTCTCGCCTGTTTTCGATCGGGTGCCCTCCGGAAAAATGATGAGGATATTTTCGGGATCGCTGAGAAGGTCCGAGCACATGGAGAGACTCCGGCGAACGCGAACTCGCCGCGCAAAGGGAAGCGCATTAGTGACCACGGCTGCGACGAAAGTGCGCGGCACGCTTCGGAAAAAATAATCCGCCGCTGCAGCAGGAAAAGCGCGATGCAATTTGCGCAAGGGCAGCGCGGCGAGAAGACAGAGCGTGTCGAGATGACTGGAATGATTTGCTACGATGACGAGCGATCGGTTGGTCCGAAGATTTTCATGCCCGATGATTTCAAACCGGTGATAGATGCGCAGCCATCCGCGGATGATCAATGCGATCAGCGCGCGTGCTCCGTAAACCAGCACGTCAGGCTCGCGCGGAAATCGGCGTAAACGATCGACCAATGGTTGATCGACATCGCAGGCGGAATCGTAATGCCAGGTATTCATCGTAAGCGGTAATAATATCCCGCCATGTGCATGAACAACGGCGCAACATAAATCAAGCTGTCGATGCGATCCAAGATTCCACCATGCCCCGGAATTGCCGCGCCCATGTCCTTCGTTCCGATATCTCGTTTGATCAAGCTGATGGAAAGATCGCCGAGCGGTCCACCAATTCCGACGATCAAACCGGTAAGAATCAGTTGCGTCGCGCCGAAAAATGGAAACGAGAATCGCAACAACCAGGGCAAAACCATCGAAACCGCGAACGCGCCAAGCGCGCCTTCCCAGGTTTTGTTCGGACTGATTTCGCTGCGAAGCGGATGCCGCCCAAACAATCTGCCAAATGTAAATGCGCAGACGTCATTCAATTCGGTCGCGAAGATGACATAACAAAGAAATCCGTAGGCATTCGCCGCATTCGCCAGGAAACCCAGATGCCCGAACATCCAGCCGATGTAAATAAAGCCAATGATGCTCAACGACATCTTTTGCAGTTCGCCTCGGGCCCGGTTGCGCAGGATCGGAATGAGCAGGATCAATGCGATAGCGAAAAGCGGCATGGCCATAAAGAATCCATACCAGCCTGCACCGGGTTCTTCGCCGCGTGGACGCGGTACCAAGGATGCAAAGCCAACCGCAACAATGCCTGCGTAAACGGCGCCCGTCGTCCACCAGTCGCAATACAATCCAGAAGAGCGCGCGAATTCCTTGAACCCAAAAATTGAAAGGAATGTCACCCCAACAATGACCGGGACGCGTCCCGCGAAAACAACCAGCAGCCCAATCGACGCCATTACAAGCCACGAACGATAAGTTTTCCAGATCGAGCGCAGCTTTTTCTTTAATCCCCAGTCTAGGAAACCGAGAATCGTGCCGCCAAGCGCGAGCGAAACAGGAACGATCACGAGGTACGCGCGAAACACGGGGTCGTGCAGCGCGGTCTGCGGAGAAATCATTGTGCTCCGCCTCGAAGCGTGGTCATGATCCGCTTCAAGCGAACGATTATCGTTTGCAAGGAGCCGGCAATTATGACCAGACAAGTCCAATCGAGGATGGTTAGCCTGCCAAAATCGTGTAAACCGCCCTGGTATGATCGACACACAAACATCGCCCAAGCCCCGAGGCTCAACGCAACCATCCGCCACGGCTTCGACATGATTCCGCCAAATTCGCGCCGCCCTCCGATCGCCTGGCCGAAAAGTCCAACGTAAGCGGTGAACAAGGAAAGGATCGCCGTCCAATAGCCAATTACAGGATTCATTAGACCGCTCTGCGCAACGCCGGCGAAAATAATCACATCGGAGATCCGATCCGGCAGGTCGTTCACAATCTCTCCGCGTGCACTCGCCTTTCCCGCTGCAACCGCAACCATGCCGTCCAGCATGTTGAACCAAAGCCGGAGATAACAAAAGAGCGGCGCAATGATCAGCAGCCGCGCATTTCTACCTGATTTCCAAAAACACAGCGCGGCGGCGAGCGCGGCCAGAATCGACAAGTACGAGATTGCATCGGCAGGAATGCCAAGCCGTACGCACAAATTCGTTGCCCCACTTCCAGTGCGACGGAATATCTGCGCGATTGGCCGGCGCGACGTCGGTTGGCCTTCCACCATTCTTTACGCTTAGCGAAAAGCCAGGCGCATTGCCCGACAAATCTGGCACTCTTCAAAATCCAGGCAGATCTTCATCGTTCCAAAACTTCGTCATTGGAATTCGTGCTTAAATCAACCTACCGTCACCGACATGAAAATCCTGACCATTATTGCCCGGATCCTTCTTGGATTGATGTTCGTCGTCTTCGGTTTGAACTTCTTCTTAAATTTCATTCCCGCGCCGCCGCCGTCGCCAGGCCTGGCTGCGGATTATTTCAAGGTTTTCGCCGCCAGTCGCTATATGTACGTGGTTGGCGCCCTGCAACTGCTCAGCGGATTACTCTTGTTGATCGGCCGTTTCGTGCCGCTTGCCCTAACTATTCTCGCTGCGATGATCTTCAACATTTGGACATTTCACATCTTGATGGATCCGAAAGGTCTTTTTCCGATGGCGATCATCGCCATCGTGCTGGAACTTTTCCTGGTTTGGTCATATCGCGATCGCTTCGCGGGAATTCTGCGCCCCTGATTTCGACGTGAGTGCACAACAGAGTAACAAAACACCGGACGTTGTCGTGCACGGCAGTGCGCGCAGCTTCAGACAAGAGGTTGTCACCGGTAAGCATAATCTTGTTGCTGATGAACCGGTGACTGCAGGCGGCAGCGATGCCGGCCCCGACCCGTACGATTATCTGCTAACGGCGCTAGGAGTATGTACTTCCATGACGGTCGGCTTATACGCGCGCCGGAAACAAATTCCTCTCGAGAACATCACGATTTCGCTCTCGCACTCGCGCATTTATGCACAGGATTGCGAGGAATGCGAAACGAAGGAGGGCATGCTGGACAGGATTGACGTTGAAGTCGAACTGACAGGATCATTGAGCGCAGAACAGCACGCGAAGCTAATGGAGATTGCCGCGAAGTGCCCCGTCCATCGCACGCTCACATCTGAAATCAACATTCGCTTGCGGCCGGCTCAGAAATCATCGTCGCCGTAAGTTGTAGCCGGCATCGGCGATGCTGGCCGCGAGGCTTGCGATCCTAATCACGGACCGGGGTCACCGACCCCGGCTGCAACGCCTCATAGGACAACGAAAAATTCCGGCCATTCAATCCGTTTCGAGCGAAACATTGTATGGGAAACGATGGCTAAGACGCGGCAGACATCATCGAAACGATGGTCGGCCAAGGTCACGAAACATAGTGACGCGCTCGATCTCGAACGGAGTGTTTTCAAATCGGAAGATCCCCACAAGATCGCGCTATCGCTGAAACGTTCCGCTCAAACCAGCAAACGACGCA
>Ga0070698_100002294_pt1 | contig 21169 bp, 22 predicted proteins | sample KBSK1502metaG_FD_65477 | JGI IMG/M metagenome (GOLD analysis project Ga0070698, IMG submission 65477) | Corn, switchgrass and miscanthus rhizosphere microbial communities from Kellogg Biological Station, Michigan, USA - KBS K1-50-2 metaG | ecosystem: Host-associated > Plants > Roots >...
GCCGAGCTGCAGGTCGGCGTCGATAAACCGGGCTTTTTGTTCGGCGAGCCCGATGCAGTCGATCGCGGTTCGGTCTCGGGCCCCGAGGCAACCGTGCAGGGGCAGTGGCTGATCCCGCTTGGCAAAGGCATCGAAGCGATCGCGTCGTTCACGGCGGGACTCGCCGTCTTCGCTCACGCCGACAAGCTCGTCGAGCCGAAGTCGAACGCGCAGCCGTTCGCGTCCGTCGAAGTCGGTTTGGGCTGGTAGCTACCGATACGGCCCGCCGCGTTTCGGTTTCGGATCGCGCCCCACGCGGGCGAGCGCCTCGCGCAAGACGAACTCGATCTGGGCGTTGAGCGAGCGCAAGTCGTCCGATGCCCACTTCTGGAGGGCGTCGAGAACTGCGGGATCGATCCGCAGCAGGAACGGCTTGCGCTCGGGCATCAGTACAACGTGCCGGCGTTGACGACGGGTTGCGTCGAGCGCTCGCCACACAGCACGACGAGCAAGTTGGACACCATCGCGGCTTTGCGCTCGGTATCGAGCTCGACGATGCCGCGCTTGGCGAGCGCATCGAGCGCCATCTCGACCATCGACACGGCGCCTTCGACGATGCGCGTGCGCGCTGCGATGATCGCGCCGGCTTGCTGCCGCTGCAGCATCGCTTGCGCGATCTCCGGCGCGTATGCGAGATGCGCGATGCGTGCATCGACGACCTCGACACCCGCTGCTTTCACGCGCTCGTTGATCTCCTTGACGAGCTGCGCGGCGACTTGATCCGATTGACCGCGCAAGCTCACCACGTCGTCATCGTGGCTGTCGTAGGGGTGATGCATCGCGAGGTTGCGCACCGCGGCTTCGGCCTGGATGTGAACGTATTGCGAGAAGTTCTCGACGTCGAACATCGCCTGCGCCGTATCGAAGACGCGCCACACGACGACGGCAGCGATCTCGATCGGATTGCCCTCGATGTCGTTGACCTTGATCTTTTGCGTCTCGAAGTTGCGCGCGCGCAGCGAGACTTCGCGCTTGTTCGTGAACGGGTTCGCCCAGCGCAGGCCCGGATCGCGAACCGTGCCGACGTAGCGACCGAAGAACGTCAGCACGCGAGCTTCGTTCGGCCCGATGACGAAGTTGCCCGACAGCAGGATCAACCCGGTGAGGACAAGCGCGATCCCACCTCCCGCGTAGAGACCCGGGTCCTGTTGGTGATGCCGGATCATCGCGAACACCACCGCGGATCCGACGAGACAGCCCAGACCGACGAAGATCGCCAACCAGCCCGAGCTCGAAATCGCCAGCCGTTCTTTCATTGCCATACGAGTTCCTCCGATGACAGCAAAGTGATATCACTTTGCTTGCACGTCAAGAGGACGCGGTATCGACAAGCGTGCCGGCTACATAGACGCGATCCACGAGGTTCGCGCCGTAGCGGTACGGTACGTGCGCCGGGTCGTCGCACTTCCAGATGATGAGATCGGCGGGAGCGCCGACGATCAGCGTGCCGGGCCCGGTGAGGCCGAGCGCCTTCGCAGCGCGCCGCGTGACGCCGAGCCACGCCTCATCGACGGTCATCCCGAAGTGCGTCGTGGCGAGCCACATCTGCACGGCGAGCGTCTCGCAGTTGCTCGAGCCGGGATTGAGGTCGGTCGCGATCGCGAGCGACACGCCGGCCACGCGCAGCTTCTCGATCGGCGGCACCGGCAACCGCAACTGCACGCACGCGCCGGGCAGCATCACGGCGACGGTGCCGACGCGCGCGAGCGCGGCCATGCCCGGTTCATCGATGTGCTCGACGTGATCGGCCGATAACGCGCCGAGATCGGCGAGCACCGGCGCGGCCCCGAGATCCTCGAACTGGCCGACGTGCCCGCGCACCGCGAGCTTCGCGCGCTGCGCCGCGCCGAGGATGAGGCTTGTCTCGTCGAGCGTGAACGCGCCCTTGTCGCAATACACATCGACCGAGGCAGCGAGCTTGTCCTGCGCGACGGCCGGCACGAGCTCCTCGCAGATTTCGGTGACGTAGTCGTCGCGCGTTTCGATGCGCTCGGGCGGCACGAGGTGCGCGAGCAGCGTCGGAACGATCCGCTGCGTGCGCCGGGCCGCTGCCGCTTGAATGCAGCGCAGCAGCCGAAGCTCACCGGCGAGCGTAAGGTCGTAGCCGGATTTGATCTCGATCGTCGTCGTGCCGCCCGCGAGCGCGCGATCGAGGCGCGCGCTCATCAGCGCGATGAGCTCGTCGTCGGTGGCGGTGCGCGTTGGACCTAGCGTCGCCGCGATGCCGCCGCCGGACTTCGCGATCTCGAGGTAGCTCTTACCCTCGGCGCGCATCGCAAACTCGTTCGCGCGATCGCCGGCGAAGATCGCGTGCGTGTGACAGTCGATGAGCCCTGGCGTGACGAGCCGACCGTTGACATCCAGCTCGTTCTTCGTGATCGGCCGTTCGCCATCGGGCCCGACCCACACGACCATGCCGTTTTCGATCGCGATCGCGCCGCGATCGAGAAGCCCGAGCCCGAACAGCGACGGATCGCACGTCATCAGGCGAGCGTTGCGTACGACAAGATCCATCGCCGCAACGGTATGGCGGTTGCTTGGTCTAGCGCAACGTGGTTTCGTCGCCGCATGAAGCGACGGAGGAGCATCGCAATTCCAGCGCTGTTGGCGTGGGCGCTCGGCCCCGGCGCCCATGCCGCGATGAACCGATGGGAACGCGGGGTTGTCTGGATGGTTGCGCTGTTCGGCGCATTCGCGTTCGTTCGGTATTCGGTGTGGCTGTTACCGGCCGCGATCGTGATTTACATCGCGGGCGCGATCGATGCGTTCGTCGCCACGTATCGTGCGCCCGAAGAGTCGGGCGTAAACGCGCTCGGCGTGGTCGTGGTGATCGTCGCGAACATCGTCATGGCGTTCGTCCTGCGGGCATTCGTCGTCGAGGCGTTCAAGATTCCGTCGAGCGCGATGTATCCGACGCTCCACATTGGCGACCACATCTTCATCCGCAAGACGAAGTCCGTCGAGCGCGCGGACGTGGTCGTGTTCAAGTACCCATGCATGACCGATCGCGACTACATCAAGCGTGTCGTCGCGAAGGCAGGCGATACCGTCGAGGTCCGCTGCGGTACCGTGTACGTCAATGCGAAGCCGGCGCCGGTACAGCTCGTGACCGCGCAGGAAGCCTATAGCGACTTCGACGAGAGCGCGGGCCAATCGTTCAAGCGAGACGTGTCGCGCTATCGCGAAACGCTCGATGGCCGCACCCACGAGATCTATCAGCCGGTCGGTGGTGCAGAGGCGCTCGCGATCCGCGATTTCCCGTCCGCTGGCGAAGCGCCACGTTGCATGGAAGGCGGCGCCGAGGACCGCGGCAAGATCGTCGTGACAAAACCAGACGCGACGCCGTGCGAATTGCAGCGCCACTATGTCGTGCCCGCCGATCACGTCTTCGTGATGGGCGACCACCGCGCGAACTCGAACGACTCACGCATCTGGGGCAGCGTGCCGGTGAGCTACCTCAAAGGCACCGTGATCGGAATCTGGCTTTCCACCGGCCCCGAGAACGGCACGTTCTCGCGCTTCGGCGACGTCCACTGATCGTGCGCGGTGGCGCAGCTGCGCCGACAAGCGCGATCCGATCGCGCGAACAATTCCGATGCGTGCATCGGCACGTGCGTTGCTGCTTGCCTGTGCATTCAAGGAGAAAGCCATGGACATGCAAGCAAAGCGGAAGGCCGAGGGCGATCGCACCAACATGGTGTTGGGCCGCGGCCTGGGCCTGTTCAGCATTGGTCTCGGCATCGCCGAGCTCGCTGCACCGAATCAGCTGGCGCGCTGGATGGGCGTCGATGATTGCGGTTCCACTGTTCCAATCTTGCGCGCGTTCGGCGCACGCGAGGCGCTGACCGGCATCGGTCTGCTTGCCAAGCCGCAGGCCGCAATGGGCCCGTGGGCGCGGGTCATCGGTGATGCGCTCGATATGGCGTACCTGACGTGGGCCTTCAACGAAAAGAGTGTCGGAAAACGCCGCACGGTGATCGCGCTCGGCATCGTCGCCGGCGCGCTCGCGATCGACACGTACGCTGCGATGCGGCGGCGCCGGATGTTCTTCGGCAATCCGATCCGGCGCACGATCACGATCGATCGTACGCCGCAGGAGGTCTACGCACTGTGGCGCGATTTCGAACGCGCGCCGGAGTTCATGACGTGGGTCGAGGCCGTGCAGGATCTCGGCGATGGCCGGTCGCACTGGAAGGTACGCTCGCCCGCCGGCGTCGCGTTCGAGTTCGACTCCGAGGTCATCGAAGACATCCCGGGCCAAAAAATCGCGTGGCGTTCGCTGCCGGGCGCAGCCGTGCACAATCGCGGGCAGGTGATGTTCGCGCCGGCGATCGGCGGTCGCGGCACCGACGTGTTCCTCGACATGCAGGTCACGCCGGTTCTCGCAAAGACCGTCGCGAGCGAAAAGGCAAAACAGGATCTGCAGAACCTGAAGACGCTGCTCGAATCGACGGATGGTGCGGAGATCGAGATCGTCGCTGACGAGCCCGAGCTCTTCCCGCCGGTCGTTTAGCGAATGACGTAGAATGGAAATGTGCGGGCGATCGGTCTCGTGCTGTTCGCGATGGCGTGCACTGCTGCGGACGTCAGTTTAGGCGTGGCGGTACTGGGGCCGTCGGATGTGTCGTACCAGTGCAGCGAGCAGTGTACGGACCGCAAATATGCGGAGAAGCTCAGCGCGCGTGAGCTTGGAGGTCTCGCGATCTGGCGGGCGAGGCGAGGCAACTGCACGTGCGGCTACGCGCTCGCGAATGCGACCGGCATGAAAGACTTGCGAGTGCGCGAGCAGGTCATCGCGGATCCCGCGCTCCGTGCATGCATCGAGCCGCGTACGCAGGAAGAGCGTCGCGTGCTTTTTTCCGAGGCGTCTCGTCCCGGCACGATCGCGGCGTGCATCGGCGATGAGTAACGGTAGGCTCGGATCTCAATCGCGACGACGCGGCACGACGACGCCGCGCTCGTCGGCCGCGCGCAGCGCTTCGTCGTAACCGGCATCGGCGTGGCGAATGATGCCCATGCCCGGGTCGGTCGTCAGCACGCGCTCGAGACAACGCGCCGCGCGCGGCGTGCCGTCGGCGACGACGACCATGCCGGCATGGAGCGAATAGCCGATGCCGACGCCGCCGCCGTGATGAAACGACACCCAGCTCGCGCCCGCCGCCGTGTTGACGAGCGCGTTCAAGATCGCCCAGTCCGCGATCGCATCGCTGCCATCTTTCATGCCTTCGGTCTCGCGATACGGCGATGCGACCGAGCCGCAATCGAGATGATCGCGTCCGATCACGATCGGCGCCTTCACCTTGCCGGTCTTGACGAGCTCGTTGAAGCGCAGGCCGACGCGATCGCGCTGCCCGTAGCCGAGCCAGCAGATGCGCGCCGGCAAGCCCTGAAACGCGATCCTGTCGCGCGCGAGCTTCATCCAGCGATGCAGCATCGGATCATCTTTGATCTCGTCGAGCACCGCCTCGTCGGTCGCGCGAATATCGTCGGGATCGCCCGACAGCGCGGCCCAGCGAAACGGCCCTTTGCCTTCGCAAAATAGCGGCCGCACGTACGCGGGCACGAAGCCGGGATACGCGTACGCATCCTTCGCGCCGCCGAGCTCGGCCTGCGCGCGCAGGTTGTTGCCGTAATCGAAGACGTGGCTGCCCGCGCGCAGCATCGCGACCATCGCATCGACTTGCACCGCCATCGAAGCGCGTGCACGCTTGACGTACTCCTCCGGATCGCGCGTGCGCAGCTCGGCCGCTGCATCGAGCGTCAGGCCCTGCGGGATGTAACCGTTCAGCGGATCGTGCGCGGACGTTTGATCGGTGACGAGATCGGGCGTCACGCCACGGCGCACAAGCTCGGCATACACATCGGCCGCATTCGCGACGAGCGCGATCGAGCGCGCTTGTTTCTTCGCGCGATATTCGTCGACGCGGCGCAGCGCCGTATCGAGATCGGGCGCGACTTCATCGAGGTAGCGCGTGTCGAGGCGGCGCTGCACGCGCGTCGGATCGATCTCGATGCCGAGGAAGACGCCGCCTGCCATCGTTGCGGCGAGCGGCTGCGCGCCGCCCATGCCGCCGAGCCCGCCGCTCAAGATCCAGCGGCCCGCGAGGTCGCTCTTGTAGTGCGTGCGGCCAGCCGCCGCAAACGTCTCGAACGTGCCCTGCACGATGCCTTGCGTGCCGATGTAGATCCACGAGCCGGCCGTCATCTGGCCGAACATGATGAGGCCCTTCTTCTCGAGCTCGTGGAAGTGCTCCCACGTCGCCCACTTGCCGACGAGATTCGAGTTCGCGATCAGCACGCGCGGCGCTTCTTCGTGCGTGCGAAACACGCCGACCGCCCTGCCCGACTGCACGAGCAACGTTTGGTCATTCTCCAGGCGCCGGAGCTCGCGAACGATCACGTGGAAGTCGTCCCAGCTACGCGCCGCCTTGCCGGTGCCGCCGTAGACGACGAGATCCCGCGGCCGCTCGGCGACATCCGGATCGAGGTTGTTCATCAGCATGCGCAGCGCGGCTTCCTGTTGCCAACCTTTGCAGCTGAGCTGGGTGCCGCGAGGTGCGCGAATCGTTTCGGCCATGCCTGCTTCGTAGCACTGCCGTTCTGGCGCTGTCGACGCCCGCGGACTCTGTCGCGTTGTCATCTCGTCGACGAGACCTCGCATAGTTGCACGCGCGCCGTGCATGGTCTTGCCGTTGCAACCCGCCGACGCATGACGCCATTCAGCGTGATCCGCGATGTTCCCCGACGCATCGAATCATGGCCCATGATCTGGAAGCTGCTGCTGTGCTCGACGCTGTCGATGACGATCGCCGTCGTCGCGCTGGCGTGGTACGCGGCGGCGCATCCGAGCCTGGTCCGCCGCCACACGATCTCGATCCGCAGGGTCGATCACGCGATGCGTACGGTGCGCCTCGATCCGTGGGGTGACGGCTATCGCATGTTCTGCGCGCACGGTCGGCCGAGGCCCGAGGCTCGCTGATGCTCGCGCGCGAGGTGCTGCCGAGTCGATCGAGGGTCGACGCGGTCATCGTGTGCTTTGCTGTCGTGGCGGGAGCCACCCTGCTCGCGGTCGTACTGTCAGCGATCGCGATCCGTTCGCTTCAAACATTCGGCGAGAGCAAAACGGACATCGCGAAAGCCACCGTGAAGAAATACGCGCTCGAGGCGTATCCGACGTGGGTCGCCGACCATCCCGACCTCGAATGTCCAGACTCGTTGTTCGTGCTCAACGAGTACATGAACAACAAGGACATCAAAGACCCGTGGGGCGGCAGCTACAAGATGATCTGCGGCGGCAACTTGCCCGCGGGCGTAAAAGGCATCGCTGTCATGTCGGCGGGCGAAGATGGCCAGTTCGGCACCGTCGACGACATCAAGAGCTGGGACTGACGATGGTTCCGGCGATCGCATTCCTCGTCATCTGGTCACTGATGCTCGTTGCCGCCGCACTTCGGCTCGCGCGCACGCCATGAGGATCATCGAGCTCATCGCATCGCTGCTCAGCGCGCTTATGATCGCCGCTGGCATCGCCATGCCGCTCATCGTTCCCGGTCCCGCCACCGCACTGATCGTGTGGGCACTCGCGTTCGTGCTCGTCGTTGCTTTCAGCACGAAGCTCGAGCGCGCGGCGCCGGGTGCCGTCGACAAGCTCTGGTCGATCGAGCTGCGCATCGTCGCGATGGCGCTCCAGGTCGCGCTCGACCTCCTCGTTCCGCATCTCGGCGACGCGCTCGTCCTCGTCGGCTACGTGCTCTTGATCAGCCTGACGCTTCGACTGAGCACGTTCCCGTACGCGCGCGTCACCTCCGCTCGCGCGCCGTGGGCACCGTGGAATTACCTCGCGTTCGTGCCGATGCTGATCGTCACGCTGCCTGCGATCTGGGTGCTCGCACTCGTCATTGAGCTTCTCGATCCGAGGATCAAATGAGACGCCGCCATCCATTCGTCCTGCTCGCCCTCATCGTCGGCGCGATCTGCGCCCAGCTCGCGGTCGGCAAGCCCATGAACGACCGCACCATGACATCATCGCCGCGGTGGGCCGATCAACGCTGATCGTGATGCTGCTCGTCGCGCACGCGCACGCCGAGCCCTACACGCCGGCGCCACTGCCCGAGCCGCACCTTTTGTTCTACGCCGCACTCCATAACGACGCGTTCAGTGACGCGACGATCCCACTCGACGACTTTGGCTTCACGCACGACAACGTGCTCGTCGTTCGCTATCAGGACGGCGCGTACGCGTATGGCGGCGGGATCTTCGATCGCTGGATCACCTCGCGGAATGACTATCGGCGCTGGGATCAGCTCGACATCTTCGCGATCGGGGAGCGGCTGTGGCTCGCCCCGCTCGTGATCGACCTGCCACACGAGCTGCTCGTCACCGCGCGCGCCGGGCCGAGCTTCGGCGGCAACTTCGGCGGCCGCTGGCTGCAAAGCGGCTGGCACGGCCTCAGCGGCACTGGCCCGACGGTGGGCCACGGGCTCGCCGATACGTACGAAGGCGGGACGCGCGTCGGATTCACGACGGGCGCGCGCGTGCGCGCCGCGATCGGCGAGCGCGTTCAAGGCTACTCGTATCTCGACGGCCAGTTCGCGCTCGGTGCGACCGGCGTCACGTCCGCGCAACTCGCGGTCGGCGGCAGCGTCAGCGTCTGGTACCTCGGCATGCACGTCGAGGTTGCCGGTTCTCGCTATCACGTCGACGATCCGGGTCTGCAGCTGCCCGGCGCGTATCGCCCGGGCTGGCAGCTCGAGTGGCGCGTCGGCATCCACGTGCGATGGAGCCGGTTCCACATCGGCTACGAGTTTCGCGACAACGAAGGTGGCTCCGGCGAGCCGATCGGCGTGCTCGAGTTTCAGAGCCGGCGATAGCGCCGCGCGTACGCCTGCTGCACGGGCGCGATCGGCAGCCGGGAAAAGCTGATCGGGTTCGCGAAGCCACCGGGCACACGAATCGCGAGATGCAGGTGCGGTCCCGTCGTGCGACCTGTGTGGCCCGCGCGAGCGATCGGGTCGCCGATGCGTACGTCATCGCCTTCGCGCACGAGCGGCGCGCTCAAGTGGAAGTACGCGCTCGAGATGCCGGCGCCGTGCGAGATGACGATGACCTTGCCGGAGAGGAACGTATCGCGCACGAGCGTCACCCTTCCGTCGTTGACCGCATAGACGGGCGAGCCCTCGCGAGCTTTGAAGTCTGTGCCCAGGTGCTGGCTGCGATGACCATCGTTGAACGTGCGCCATTCGCCAAACCGCGATGTGATCCTGACGTGCGGCCGTTGAAACGGCCGCGTGAACCGCGGGCCGCGTTTGTCGCGCGAGAGCGCGCCCAAGATCGCGTGGTTGTCCTCATCGATCTGCGCGCGCTCGCGATCGGGCGGATTGGCGAACTCGTCCTCGACGACCACGTCAGTCTCCGGAAACGTGACGGCCTGCACCGCGATCGCGGCCGGCTGCTTCACGCCATCGACATCGATCGCGATCGTGTCATCGTCGGTGTCGAGCGGAACCGCGAACACCGCTTGGTAGCCGCGCTTGGCGGCGAAGAACACGAGCGGCTTGCCATCGGCGGTGCCGCGCGGCAGACGCGCCGCGCCGGTCACCGTGATGAGCACCGCGTCGCCGGCGCGAGCTGTCTTGGGCTGCACCGTCACCATCGGATCAGCGGCCGCAACAGGCGCCGCGAATAGCAAAGCTAACGCAGGCAAATAGACTGGCTTCATAAAGCGGTCTACTGCGTCAGTGCGTTCGCGCCAGCGAGCCTTCGGTTTGCTCAGCGTGCGCGAACGCTCTCGGCGATTTGCCGACTACGGCGTGGTCGAGCTGGCCGGTTCCGACGGCTCTTCAGCGCGAGGCGGCTCTTCCTTCTTCTCGCTCGCCGGCGGCGTGGGGGTCGCCGACTTCGCCATCGCGCCCGTGATCCGCATGCCGTAGAACGACCGCCACGCGAAGAACAGCGAGACCAAGAGCGCCGCGCCCGCCACGACCCATTTGATCTTGTCGTGACCCTTGTTGTGCAGCTCGAGCGCGAGGCCGACGGCGAGCACACCAAACAGCGTCGTGAACTTGATCACTGGGTTGAGGGCGACCGACGACGTGTCCTTGAACGGATCGCCGACCGTGTCACCGACGACCGTCGCCGCGTGGAGCGGCGTGCCCTTCGCGCGAAGCTCGGTCTCGACGACCTTCTTCGCGTTGTCCCAGGCGCCACCGGCGTTCGCCATGAAGATCGCCTGATAGAGGCCGAACAGCGCCATCGAGATCAAATAGCCGATGAAGAAGTACGGATCGATGCACGCGAACGCGAGCGTCGAGAAGAAGATCACCATGAAGATGTTGCGCATGCCCATCTGCGCATACTTCGTGCAGATCTCGACGACGCGGTTGGAATCCTCGACCGACGCCTTCGCGGCGGCCGACGTATCGAGCTTGATGTTGCGCTTGATGAACTCGACAGCGCGATACGCGCCCGTCGAGACCGCCTGCGTCGACGCGCCGGTGAACCAGTAGATGATCGCGCCACCGCAGATGAGGCCCAGCAAGAACGGCGGGTGGATCATCGACAGCTTGCCGATCTCGGAGGCTTGGAGGCCGTTCGTGACAAGCATGATCAGCGCGAAGATCATCGTCGCTGCGCCGACGACGGCGGTGCCGATGAGCACCGGCTTCGCGGTCGCCTTGAACGTGTTGCCAGCGCCGTCGTTCTCCTCGAGATAGCCCTTCGCCTTCTCGAAGTCGGGCCGGAACTTGAAGTCCTTCTCGATCTCTTCGACGATGCCTTCGCGGTGCTCGATGAGCGAGAGCTCGTAGACCGACTGCGCGTTATCCGTCACCGGACCGTACGAGTCGACTGCGATCGTCACCGGGCCCATGCCCAAGAACCCGAACGCGACGAGACCGAACGCGAACACCGTCGCGGCGGCTTGCGCTGCGAACGCTTGGTCGGCAGGCACCGCGCCACCGATCGGCATGCCGGCGGCGTCGTTCGTGCTGACGAGCAGATCGGCGAGGCCGTGGCCGAAGATCGACGACGACACCGCATACGCGAGCCCCATCAGGCCCGCGATGACGAGGCCCATCCAATAGGCGGAGTAGTTGCCAGCCGTCAGGCCGGCGAGGATGTTCAGCGATGGGCCACCCTCGTCCGATGCGGTCACCGTCTCACGCACGTGCCCCGAGTTCACCGATGTGAAGACCTTGACGAGCTCTGGGATGATCGCGCCGGCTAGCGTGCCGCACGAGATGATCGCGGAGAGCTTCCACCACAGCCCGAACGGCAACGTCGACTCGCCCTGGCCGATCAACAGATACGACATGAGAAACGTCAGGCCGATCGAGACGAGCGACGTCAGCCACACGAGTTGCGTGAGCGGATGCTCGAAGTTCATCGTCTTCGCGTTCGCGTAGCGCGCGCGCGTGATCGTTTCGTTGATCAGGTAGCTGCCGACCGACGCGAGGATCATGATGATGCGCATTGCGAACAGCCAGACGAGAAGCACGGTCTGGATCCACTCGCCGGCATCCGTGAGCGTGCCATCGGGCGCGAGTGCCGCGAGGCCCGGGATGTTCGGCAGCGCGACGAGCACGAACGTGATCAGCGCGACGCCGGTGACGCCGTAGGTCTCGAAGCCGTCGGCGGTGGGGCCGACCGAGTCGCCGGCGTTGTCGCCGGTGCAGTCCGCGATCACGCCGGGGTTACGCGCGTCGTCCTCTTTGATGTTGAAGACGATCTTCATGAGGTCCGAGCCGATGTCGGCGATCTTCGTGAAGATGCCGCCCGCGATGCGCAGCGCCGCGGCGCCGAGCGATTCGCCGACCGCGAACCCGATGAACGACGGACCGGCGTACTCGCCGGGCAGGAACAGCATGATCGCGAGCATGAGGAACAGCTCGGTCGAGATCAGCACCGTGCCGATGCTCATGCCGGCTTCGAGCGGGATCGAATACGTGCCGTACGGCTTGCCGCGCAGCGACGAGAACGCCGCGCGCGAGTTCGCGAACGTATTGACGCGAATCCCGAAGAACGCGACGAGGGAGCTGCCGAGGATACCGATCACCGAGAACGCGGCGATCACGAGCACCTTGCCGATCGCCACCTTCTCCAGTGCGGCGAAGTACACGACGATGACCGTCGCGATCAGCAGCCACAGCTGGAGGATGAACAACGCCTGCGTCTTCAGGTACGTCTTGCACGTCGAGTAGATCAGCTCGCTGATCTCGCGCATCGCCGCGTGCACGGGCAGGTTCTTCAGCTTCTGGTACTTGACCAGGCCGAACAAAAAGCCGAGCGCGCAGACGCCCAGGCCAATGCACAGAAGCGCGTAGCCACTCATCCCCAAAAACTTCACTTTGTCGAAGGGGGGAAGAACGAGCTGGGCCTCGCTGTGAGGCCTCGCGGAGTGGCCGCTGGCCACGGGTTCCGCTGCGGCGGCTAGCCAGGGAAGGAAGGACGTCATGGGGCTCCTCGGTGTCTCGGAAGACGGGGGCGTTATAAGGAGGGAGGTCTCCGGAGTGCAAGCCCGGGTGATGGCCAAGTGTGCGCTGCGGCTAGTACTCCCCGGCGCGAACGTGATATGGAACGCTGCCCGAAAGGTTTTCCATCCAGAGTGCGGCCCCGCGGCGACACGCGGATCGCGACAGGGATGTCAGGAATTCCTCGAATTGCGTTGAATGGCGCGCGCGAATTCAACAGCCACTTTTGCGACGGGCTACCTCGCGAATCGATGCAGAACGCGGGCTTCGCACGCCTCGGGTGACCTGGCATCACAGCTGCTCTAGCGGACCGGCATCATGCTCAAGTCCGTCGCTACTACTTCGCTTCTGCTTTTTGCCACCTCGGCGTATGCCGATACGCAGACGACCACCGCCGACACGCTCGTTGTCGTCACGCCGAATGCGCCGGTTGTCGTCACGCAAGGCGCAGGTCCGCAGTCGGTGACGCAGCCCCTCGCCGCACCCGGCGCGACCGAGATGCCGCCGGCGCCGACTGCGCCGCCGCAGAACGAGCCGTGGAGCAACGTCTCGCACATCAATGGCACGCCGGTGAAGGTCGGCGAGCGCAACGACTACCTCTACACGGTCAAGAAGACGAACATCTCCGCCAATCCGTTCGGCCTCTTCTTCGGGCTCTACGACATCGGCGTTCAGCGCTCGATCAACGGAAACCTCGCTGCGAGCGTCTCGATCACGGGCCTCAAAGACGAGATGTTTCAGGTCAGCGTCACCGCGCCGCTGTACTTCCGCAAGACGTTCTCGGGACCGTTTCTCGAGGGCGGTCTCTTGTATCGCGCGCAGAAGAGCTACGACTGCTACGACTGCGGCACAACAAGCATGAACGACTCGTGGCTCGGCCCGCAGCTGATGGCCGGCTGGAGCTGGATCTTCGACTCGGGCCTCAACGTCGCGTTCGCCGTCGGTGTCGCCAAGCGCATGGACGAGATGGACGACGACGGCATCGAAGGCAACGGATACCTCCGCTTCGGTTACGCGTTCTAAGCGGCGATTCGCTGCGGATTCACCGCGCGGAGCTCGACGGGCAGCATCGGCTGGATCTTCGCCGCCCAGCGCGTGCACGCGTCGAGACCTGCCATGCCCGGCAGCTGCGCCATACGGCGCTCGATGTAGCTCATCACATCGATGATGCGATCGTTCGGGAACAGGCGCGCGACGACCTCGATCGCTTCGGCCTCGGTCTTCACGCCGCTTCCGACCGGCGCGTAGAAATGTCGCGCGATGAAGCGGCACAGGCGTTGGCCGCCCGGGTTGTCCTGCAATCGCCGGCGCGCTTGGTTGTAGTAGTACGCGAAGTGACGGCGCTCTTGCTTCGCGATCCGTCGAAACAGCTCCGCGAGCACCGGGTTCTTCGTGCGCTTGATCATCTCTTCATACGCTTGCGTCGTCAGGCACTCCTGCAGCGCGCCCCAAAACATCCACAGCGCGATGAAGCTCTTCGGCATCGTCTTGGCCATCAGCTGCTGTGCGGCATCTTCGACCTTCGCCTTGAGCCGCGCGCCCGCGCGAACCTTCGTGCTGCGCGCCGTCGCGTCTTCGACGTTGACGCCGCACTCCTTCATGAGGCGCGTGATCGCGTGCGAGTGAAAGTACTCCTCGTAGTTCCACATCGTCAGGAACGTGAGCAGCTCGGGGTCGCGCGCGACCTGTAGCTTGGCTACCTCCAAAAAGTAGTAGACCGTCTGGCTCTCGATATCGGCAAAGAAGTGCAGGCTCTCGACCTCGCGCACCGACAGGCCGTGCTTGCGCGCGAGATCCCAATCGAGATCGTCGATCTCCACCCGGTCGGAGACCTCGATGTGCTGAGCAATGTCTGTCGCCACTGTGTCCCTCTTGGCCATAGCTACGCCCCGCCAACCCACCCGGATCGACGTCTCCCGATCGTAACCCAATTGCGCCTTGATTTACGCGGGCCAAGGCATCAGAAGGCCTGCAACTCGCTCGGGATTTGCCGCACCAAGATCATTCAGTAAATCTCGCGCCGCGGCCGCGCGCGCTGCGCCGCCGGGGCCACCTTCGAGCATGCCGCGCCGTAACCGCGCGACATACAACCAGCCCATCATCTCGGCGTGCTGAAAACATTCCTCTGCGACGTGTAGCGTCATCACCGCTTCATCGATCTCGCCGCGTGCGACTTCGGCAGCCGCGTGCACGACGTGTCCCATACCCACCGCCCAGCCAGCACCTTCCTTGAGCAGCTCTTCGGAGATCGCGCGTGCGCTCTTCGCGCGCTCTTCGAGCGTGCGCGTCGTATCGGCGAGCGCGACGCGTGCGCGGAGCAGTAATAGCTCGACGCGCAAGTGCTGGATGCGCATCACGCCGATGCGATCGATGTGCGGCCACGCTGCTTCGATGCGCTTCGCGGCCGTCGGTGCATCATCGGAGTAGAGATCGATATTGCACGCGGTCTGCAGCGCGAGCACGTTCGGCAGATGAAAGCCGGGCGCGAGCGCGCCTTCGGCGGCGGCGAGCTGCTGGTACGCGTCGTCGGGCTTTGCGGAGATCAGCCACGCGAGGCTCGGATAGCCCGTGCGTACGCCGAGCTGTGACACGACATCGCCGCGCTCGACGGCATCGCGCAGGATGTGCTGGCCCTGGCGCGCGAGCTCTCGCCACTCGCCGAGGTAATAGAGCGTCGAGAGCCAATACGTCTCGCCGATGTCGATTTCCCAGCGCACGCCGGCCCCGTGATCGCGGAGTGCTTCGAGCCCGGTCTCGAGGTGCGCGCGTGCATCGCGCCACTGCCCGCTCATGAACGCCGCGATGCCCATCGATGTATCGGCGAGACCGATCGCCGTTGGGTGATCGATGCGCTGCGCGACGGCGCGCAGGCGCGCACCGACGGCCGCCACGACCTGCGCGTTGCGACTGCCGCTCGCCGCCGCGTAGCAAATCTCCTGCGCGAGCGCGAGGCACACGCGGATCGGCTCGCCGCATTCGAGCGCGCCGCGCATGAGCTCGCCTTGCAGCACGCGCCCGAGCGAGGGATCCGCGAACGCGAGACCGCTGACGATCGAATACAAAACGTCGACGCGTTGCAGATCGCCGGGCGCGATCGTCTGCGCATCATGCTCGACGAAGTCCCAGCCGCGCAGCTTCTGCTGCATCCAGTTCGACGCCATCCGCGTGCGCGACGAGCCAAAGCCGCTGCGCACGCCGATCGATGCGAGCAGCCGATGCGCCGCGGGCAGCGCCTCGTCGAGGCGGCCGCGCCGCAGAAGCGCTTCGATGCGCAAGCGCTCGCAGTCGATCGCTTCGTCGTCGGGCAACAGCTGCGCGGCGTGCGAATAAACGTTCGCGGCTTCGTCGAGCTGCCCACCGCACGCGAGCGCATGCGCCTGCCGGCGCAGCAGATCGCGCTGGCCCGCCGTATCCCATGGGCCGAACTTGATCGCGATGTCGTAGAGCTCCGCGGCACGGCGAAACGCGAGCGCTTCTTCGGCGAGCATCGCCGCGTTCACCGCGTGATGCGCCGCATTCGCGGGATGGCCCGCCGCGAGCCAGTGCTCGACGACCGCCTGCGAATCGAGGTTCTTCTCGCCTTGCACATCTTCGTAGGCGCGCGCGAGCGCTTCGTGCCAGCCGGCTTTGGATTCGACATCGAGGTTCGAGAGCACGGCAACGCGCACGTGATCGTGCGCTGGCTGCAAGATCAGCTGGCCATTGCCGAGGCGCAGCGTCGCGAGGCGCGCCGCTGAAAGCTGCGACGCTTCGTCGTGGCCGCCGACGACGCCGGCTGCGTGCGCCGCGATCTCGATCGGAATCGGTTTGGCCGCGATGCTCGACACCGCGAGCATCGCCTGCGCTTCGGGCGTGAGGCGGCTGGCGCGCGCGCGCACGAGATCCTCGATCGGCGCGAGCTGTTGCGACTGCGCGAGCTCGCTGAGGATGAGCGGGTTGCCGCCGCCGGCTTTAACGATGTGCTCGACGTGCGCGATGTCGCCGGCGAGCTGATGCACGAGCGACAGCGCATCGCTGTCATCGAGCATCTTGACCTCGAGATCGCGCACGTCGCCGCGGCGCACGCCGACCTGCGGGTTCTTGAGCTTCGCGACAACGCCGAGGTAGTCCTCGGGGCGGTGCGCGAGCACGACGAGGATCATCGGATCCGCGTGATGGATGAGCTCGCCGAGAAAGGCGATGCTATCGCCATCGCCCCAGTGCGCATCGTCGACGAACAGCACGAGCGACCGCAGCCGCGCGAGTCGACCGAGCAGCGAGCGAAGCGCGAGAAAGCCGCGCCTGCGCAGCTCCGCAGGATCCGCGGGCGGCGGTGATTGCTGCGCGAGCTCGCCGAAACGCTTGATGCGCCGGAGCACCGGGAACAGGCGCATGAGCGAACCGAGCTCGCGCGGCGCGAGCGATTCGATATACGACGGCGGCAGCGCGAGGATAACGCCCGTCAGCGTGTCGATGATGCCGTCGAGCATCTTGAACGGCACCTGCTCGCGTTCGAAGCAGCGACCTTCGAGCACGAACACCGACTCGCCGAGGCCGCGCAGGAACTTGCGGACGAGCGTGCTCTTGCCGATGCCCGACTTGCCTTTGACCATCACCGCGACGCCGCGGCGCCGCGAATCGGCGAGCGCGCGGCGAAGCTCGTCGAGCTCGCGCACGCGGCCGACGAACGCAGCCGGCACCACCGTGCGTGCGATATCGCGCGTGCGCGGCGATGGCGACGCGCCAAGCAGATCGAGGATGGCGAAGCCGTTCGGCCGCACTTTGGGGTTTGGCTGGAGCAGCAGCATGCACAGCCGAACGAGATCCTCCGGCAGGCTCGGCGCGAGCTGACGCGGGTCGTACGGTAGCTCCGTCTGCTTGCGCGTCATGACTTGCTCGGATTCGCCTTCGAACGGCCGCCGCCCGGTGAGCGCTTCGTAGAGCATCGCGCCGACGGAGTACCAGTCGCTCGCCTCGGTGAGCGGTTGGTCCGCTGCCTGCTCCGGCGACATGTACACGGGCGTCCCGACCGCGAGCCGCTCGGGATTATCTTCGGCGACGTTCGTCACGAGGCCGAAGTCGAGCAGCGCAACGCGGCCCTGCTGGGTGACGAGCACGTTCGACGGCTTGAGATCGCGATGCAGCTTGCCGGCCTTGTGGAGCGCGATCAGTGCGTCGATCAATTGCACGAGCGCGCCGCGCAGCCGGATCTCGCTGACCGACGTCGCCAGGATGTCTTGCCGCGTACGCGAGGGGCCCGCGACGTTGCCAGGCCGCACCCAGTCGATGAACGACACGCCCTCGACGAGCTCCATCGTGAAGTACCAATCGCCCTCGGCCGCATGCAGCTCGTGCAGTGCGACGAGGTTTGGATGCACGATATCGGCGAGCGCGCGAAACTCGCGCTTGAAGCGATAGAGGTCGCGACCGGATGCTTGCCGCAGCAGCTTGAGCGCGACCTCGCGCTGGAGCTGACGATCGAATGCGCGATAGACGACGCCCGCACCACCGGCGCCGAGCGTGCCGCGCAATTCGAACCGGCCACCGCCCAGCACGGGGATGGGCGCGGCGTCGACAACTTCCATCGTCCGTCCATCTTACCGCAGGAGCGATTCGAGCTGGCGCAACGCCCACGTGCGAGGGACGCGCAGACCCGTGCGTTTCGGCCGTTTCGCGGCCCGAAGCCTCCGCAATAACTGGCGCGCGTCGTCAGCTTTGCGGTCGGGCTTGGGCCACGTTTCGAGCGCGCCGGTCGCGATGCCGGCCGCGCGCGCGTCGGCAACCAGCTGTGCCCACGAGCGCTCCCGATAAAACCGGCCGCGCGCAAGCTCGACGAGTGGCGCCGCGTCGGCGATGACGCCGTCGGCCTCGGCACGCTCGAGGCCGTAGCGCAGGTTGACCAGCGCGTCAGACGTGGCGCGGTAGCCGAATTCCGCGGGCAGGTGTGCGACGGCGACCTCGTCGTCGGCGATGAGATAGCGGCATGCGTAGTCCTGGTAGATCAAGCCGACGCCGATCATGCCGAACGGCGCGAGCTCCGCCGCGCGCAACGCGCCCATGCTCGCGGCGCCCCACACCTCGATGCCGCGTTCGATCGCGACCAGGATTTCTTTGTGCCACACGGCGGCCATGCGCTCGAAGTAGCCATCGACGAGCGCGATGCGACGAACGCCGCGCTCGCGCGTGGCGCGCAAGATGTCGCCGACCGCCGCCGGCGGCCGCACGTCCGCGCCGGGATAGCGCCGGGCGACTTCGTCGGCGGAGAGCGTCGGCCCGATGTAAACGATCGTCTTCATCCGCATCCCGCTCGCCGGTCCTCGCTCGCGGCGCGGGCGGGTCCGCGCAAGCCGGCCCCGCCCGTTCCCCTGTCGGGCGCCGCTGCGCTCCTCCGGACCGGCTCGCTCATCCCAGCGCGTCCACATCGGTCGCGCGCCCGGGAACGAGCACCTTGACGGCCGGCACGCGCAGGTCGGGATGCGTGACATCGACGACGATCACCTGATCGACCCAAGACGCGAGCACGTCGAGATCCTCGCCGAGACCGTGCGTCGCGTGGCGCGGCAGATCGCCGAACAACACGGGCTCGTCGCATGGTGCGGCGAGGCGTTGCCATTGCTCGTCGAGGAGCAATGGGTCGGTCGCGCGCGCGTAATCGAACGGGAAGAAGTCATCGCGCGCGCCCGCGATGTAGGTAAGGCGCGTTTGCGCGGCTTCGGTGAGCGCGCGCGCGATCGCGATCTCGGGCGTCAGATGCGCGCCGGAAGCCTTGATAGAGGCCGAGCGTGCGCCATGCCGGCTCGTGCGGATCTTCCATGATCGCGCAACCGATCGCGCAGATCTCGAGCTCGCTCGCGAGATCCCAGACGAAGACGCGCGCACCGGTGGCGGTGATGCGGTCGATCAGTGAGTGACAGCTCGGATCTTCGATCGAATCGAGCACGACACGGCGATCGCGGCCGCTGCGGCGCCACGCCGCCTCGGCATCGCGCTCGAACACCTCGCACAGGCCGTGGACGATCGCCTCGACGAGCACGTTTCCCGACGCGAGGCCGTTCGACGAGATGTCGAACACGGGGCGTCGCCGAAACGTCGTATCGAGCGTCACCGCTTGCTCCGGCACGAGGATCGGCTCGCCCGCGATCAGATCGAAGCCTTCGACCCAGCGCCACGTTGCGTCGAGATCGAGGCGCCCGCGCGGCCGCGGCAGCTTGCGCACGTCGACGACGTTGTGTTTCTTGCGCAGTCCCCGGTACGACCCGCGCACGATCGGCAGCGTCAGCTCTTCGGCCGAGAACGTCTCGAACGCTTCCATGATCGCGGACACGCGCGCGGCTTCTTGTTTGATCCCCTTGCCCTGCTGCGTCGACAGCGACTTGCCCATCGGGCGGATCGCGGCGAAGACCGGGATGCCGAGCGTATCGAGGCCGGTCAGCTCGGCGACGCGGGTGATTCCCGCCCTGCGCAGAGCCCCCGGCGTGATGAGCTTGCGCCAGGTCTCGTCGAGGGATGCCGCGCGGTGCGTGCCGTCGCGCAGCACCGTTTCGGCGTCGAGCGGCTTGTCGTAGAAGCGAAGCATCCGGCCGGTGATGCTATAACCCGCCCGTGCGGGTCCTCGCGCTCTGTCTCGCGCTCGCGGCATGCGGCGGTTCCTACGCCAAGAGCAGCGAGCGAGGTGGTGGCGAGGTCGATCGCGGCGAGACCAATGGTCGGATGTTCGACTTCGTCTCGAACATGCCTGAAGGCGACGATTGGCAAATTCGCGTGCGCGACAACTCGATGTGGGCCGCGTACGGCGATGGCTCCAAGACGAAGGAGCTTGGCACCGCGAAGCTCGACAAGCCCGAAACCGACAAGCTCTGGAAGCTCGTCGATGCCCTCGGCATCCCCGATCGCAAGAAGGGCAAGAAGGACGATGACGAGGGCTATGTCACCTTGCGCCTGCGCGAGCCCGATAACGAACAGCACGAGATTTTTACGATCTTCGTTTCGCGCGCCGATGCTCCCGACGATGATGCCGTCGTTACCCTCGCCGGGTACCTGCAGAAGCTGATAGAGAAGCACTTCAAGAAGAAGCCGCAATTCTGATGGCCACCACGCATTACGGAATTTTGATCGCCCTCTCGTCGAAACGGCTCGCGCTCCTCGAGTCCGAGCCCGACACCCTCGAAGACGTCGTCGAAGCGCGACATGAAGAGCCAATACCCGGGCTGCTCGATCTCGGCACCCATTGGGAGACGCTCGACATGGTGCTCTCCGGCCGCGGCCGCGACGAGCTGCTCGGCGATGTCCTGCTCGCACGCAGCGGCAAGCCGCTGACCGTCGACAACGCATTCGAGCTCGCGATGGTGCTCGGCCCGGCCCGCGTCGCCGAAGTCGCGGCGAAGCTCGCCGAGCTGACGCCCGCGACGTTTCGCGAGCGCGCGACCCAGCTCGGCAAGATGAAGGCGCTGGGCGAGCTCGAAGTGTTGTTCGGCAGAATCGTCGCGCTGTACGGCGAAGCTGCGAAAGCGCGCCAGTCGATGCTCGCGCTGCTCGTGTAAACAGATCGCGTTGACTTTGACTTCGACGTCTCTCGATTGATCACAAGTCCAACCCCTTCGCGGCGCACCACCCAGCCGCGAACGACACAAATTTTTCCATGCCGCGTTGGAGCACCTGCCAACCAGCGGGTCCGTTGTTCTTGA
>Ga0070698_100002295_pt1 | contig 21167 bp, 21 predicted proteins | sample KBSK1502metaG_FD_65477 | JGI IMG/M metagenome (GOLD analysis project Ga0070698, IMG submission 65477) | Corn, switchgrass and miscanthus rhizosphere microbial communities from Kellogg Biological Station, Michigan, USA - KBS K1-50-2 metaG | ecosystem: Host-associated > Plants > Roots >...
GCCGAACAAAAAGAACAGCGAGTACGCCTCACCGCCATTTCGGACCTGAAGTGTACCGGTAGCGCGCTGGGCTTGCTTCGACTGCAACAGGGTGAGCAACGGCGTCTGGTTGAGCGTGCCCCTGTTATCGAGAAGCCCGGGCGCCTGCTCGATGGAACTCACCAACAGCCTCCCACCGCCCCGAGATTTCCTACCAATGCTAGCACAGGCCAAATACGATACCCGAACTGTCAGCGACGCGTTGTGGCGGACCCTCCCGGGAGCCGCCCGCTAAGCTGTCAAGGCATGCCCGAATTGAGGACCTGCGACGACGCGTCGGCCTGGGACGCGTTCGTCTCTCAGGCTGGCGACGCGTCCGCGTTGCAAGCCTGGGCCTGGGGCAGCCTCAAGTCGCGCTACGGCTGGGGAGTTCAGCGCTACTTCTGGGTCGATGCAGGGGCGCCGATCGGGGCTGTGGCCGTGCTACGGCGGAGCCTTCCCGGCGGTCTGGCCCTGAACTACGCGCCGCGCGGGCCCATCCTGGACGGCCGCCTCGACCAGTGGCCCGCCTTCTGGCTGGCGCTGCGCGAGCGCCTGGCCCATGACGGCGGCACCGTCATCAAGATCGACCCGGAATGGACCACCGATGCGCAGCGGGCCGTGCTCCTCGGGTCCGGCGCGCTGCCAAGCCGGCATCCGATCCAGCACCAGGCCACCATGCTGGTTGACATCAGCGGCGGCGATGAGGCAATGATGCGGCTCAAGGAATCAACTCGGCGCAATATCCGAGCGGGCATCAAGCAGGGCATCACGGTCGAAGCCTCGGAGGCCTCGGCGGCGATGGACAGCTTTTATGAGCTGCTCGAGGAGACCGCCGCCCGCGAGCAGTTCACGATCCGCCGGCGCGCCTACTACCAGGACCTGCTGAGCTTGTTCCGCGAGCGCGGCCAGGTTGCCGTCTACCTCGCCCGCCACGAGGACCGATTGCTGGCCGGGGCGGTGATGCTGTTCTTCGGCTCCAAGCTCGTTTACCTCTACGGAGGCACGCGGGCGAACGCAAAGGACCTCAAGCCCGGTTACCTGCTGCACTGGCGGGCGATCGAAGATGCACAGCGACGGGGCTGCACCACCTATGACATGTGGGGCGTGCCGCTGGACCCACAACCCGGCCAGCGCGGCTACGGCTACTACGTCTTCAAGTCGCGGTTCAACGGGCGGATGGTGCGCTTCATCGGGCTCTACGACCTCCCGGTCAACCGCGCCGCGGCGCTGACGATCCGTCTGGCCGAGCGGTTTGCGCGCGCGGGTCAGCCCGAGTTTGTCTGAGGCCGCCCTCGCCGTCACGCCCGGCGAGCGACTGGGAGCTACGGCCTGGGATCAGCTGCTGCTGGCGCAGCCCGAGGCGAACCTGCTGCAGAGCTGGAAGTGGGGCGAGCTGCAATCGCGCTTCGGCTGGAGCGTCGAGCGGCTCGTCATTCACGAGGGCCACTCGGGCGTTTGTTCGCTGCAGCGAAGCGCGACCCTCTACCCCGGTGGGGCCCTCTACTACGTGCCGCGCGGACCGGTCGTGGCCGAGCGCGATCGTTTGCTGGTCCTGGATGCGTTGGAGCGGCGCGCGACCGCGGGACGGGGGCTGATCCTCCGGGTCGAGCCAAACGCACGGGTCGGCGACGAGTGGCCGGCGTTCTTCGAGGGTCGGGGATTTAGCAAGGGCAAGGCGGTGCAGCCCGAGGCGACGCGTCTGCTGCGCATCGACCTCGAGCCGGAGTCGCTGAAGGCCGGCTTCAAACCAAAGACCCGCTACAACCTCAACCTGGCGGAAAAGAAGCGAGTCACGGTGCGGGCCTCGCGCGACGTCGCGACCTTCGCCAGGCTGGCCGCTGACACCGCCAAGCGTCAGGGCGTTCATCTCCCGGGCGTGGCCTATTACCAGGCGGCGCTCGAGCTCTTCGGCCCGTCCGACGAGGTGCGGCTCTACCTCGCCGACCACGAGGGCGAGACCCTTGGCGGGATCATGGTCTTCCGCTTCGGTAAGACCGCCTATTACCTGTTCGGTGGGTCGAGCGACCGAAAACGCGAGCTGATGCCGAACTACCTGCTGCACTGGCATGCGATGCTCGACTTCAAGGCCCTCGGCTGCGATACCTATGACTGGTGGGGGATCCCTGAGGAACCGGCGCCGGACCATCCCTGGTTCGGTCTGTACCGTTTCAAGACCGGCTTCGGCGGGGAGACGGTCCGCTACATCGGCCTCTACGAGCAGGTCCTGCGCCCTGGTCCGCTCAAGCTCGAGCGGCGGCTGCAGCAATTGAAGGCGAGAGTACGCCCGCCTATACTGCGGTGACATGGCGAGGGAGCGAACGCTCTCCGAGCAGGCGTTTGAGCAGTTCCCCCAGGCCCTGATCATCGTCGACCGCGAGACGACGGTCCTGTCCGTGAATCCGGTCGGCGAGCGCCTGACCGGCTGGGCCCTGCGGGACGCAGTCGGCCGGCCGGCGGCCGACATCCTCGAGGTGCGCACAGAGACCGGCGTCAATCTCTGTGCGCCCAACGGGGCATTGCGCCGTGCTCTTCGGCTCGGCACTCGCATCAACACCCACTTCGCCTACCTCTTCCGCCTGCGCACCAGCGACGACCCAGTGCGCGTCGCCTATTCGGTGTCGCCGATTCGCCTCAAAGGAAAGACACCGGATGCGGCGGTGATCATCATCCATGACGTCACACCGGAGCTGGAGACGATCGAGGCCAGGGATGCCTTGATGCTCGCGGCGTCGCACGAGCTGAAAACGCCGCTGACCACGCTCAAGGGGCTGAGTGAGCTCCTGCTCGACTTCGACCTGTCAGAAGCCCAACGCCGGGAGCTCTTACAGGACCTGCACGGCCAGGCCGACCGCATGGAGCGACTGATCGGGGACATCCTCGCGGTGAGCCGGATCGACTCGGGTCGCATCTCTGTCGACTTCTCGCGCGTCGACGTCGCGTCGGTGGTGCAGCACGTCTGCGAAGAGGTGCGGCCGATGCTCAAGGGGCGTACGCTCAAGTGCCGGACTCCCGAGAACCTGCCGGCCGTCATGGGTGAGGCGCGCAAGCTCCACCAGATCCTGGTGAACCTGCTGACCAATGCCATAAAATACTCCGAACCCGGGACCCAGATAACACTCAACGCACGCATCGACAAATCGGAAGTGAGGTTCGAGGTCTCAGACCAGGGGGTCGGAATCCGCAAGGAGCATATGCCCCGGCTATTCGAGAAGTTTTACCGCGCCGATGACCCGTTTGTGCGCCGTACCTCCGGTACCGGATTGGGGTTGTACATCGTGCGTAGCCTGGTGACCATGCTTGGTGGCCACGTCCACGTGCGCAGCCGCCATGGGAAGGGCACGGTGTTCACGGTCACGTTGCCCCGCGCCGAGCCGACCACCCGGACCCGACCGCGGGTTGCCGTCGGCGCCCACTGACCGATGGCACCCGCGAAGAAGATCCTGATCGTCGACGACGAGGCCATGATCCGGAAGGCGGTCCATCTCGCGCTGGAGAAGGAGGGGTACGAGGTGATCGAGGCGGAGACCGGCGGCGAGGCGCTCCGCCGGATCGAGCTGAGCAAGCCCGACCTGATCCTGCTCGACATCATGCTGCCCGACGTTTCCGGGTTCGACGTCTGCCGCGACATCCGCAAGGCGGGGCTTAGGGTGCCCATCATCATCCTCAGTGCCAAGACGGAAGAGATCGACGTGGTCGTCGGGTTGGAGATCGGTGCCGACGACTACATCACGAAACCGTTCCGCACGCGGGAGTTGCTCGCCCGCATCGCTGCCCACCTGCGCAAGGCGCGGCAGGAGGAGGAGGCCGTCAACCAGGGGCGGCTGGAATTCAAGGACCTGGTCATCGACCTCAACGAGCGCCGCGTCTTCCACGACTCGAGCGAGGTGATGCTGACCCACACCGAGTTCGACCTGCTCGCCTTCCTGGCGTCGAACGCGGGCAAGGTCCTATCGCGCGAGAAGATCCTCAACCACGTGTGGGGCTACGAGTACCCCATCGAGACCCGAGTCATCGACGTCCATATCCGCAACCTGCGGCGGAAGATCGAACAAGACCCCTCCCACCCGTTCTTCATCTTGGCGGTGCCGGGCATCGGCTACCGCTTCACGAGCGCCGGCAAACTCGGCTAGCGCGCGCGACGCCTAGCGCGGGCATTGCCAGATGTCGCCGCAAGTGCCCAGGTGAAGCTCAATATGCTGGCGGGCCGCGATCGCGAACGCCCTGGTTCCAAACGGGAAGAATTGGCGCCGCGGCTCGCAGGGACCGATGCGTGGGCAGGCGGCGATCGTCATGTCAACGTAGTACGGACCTGGCAGCAATGACGCGCTGAAATGGCCGTGCGCGTCGGCCGAGACTCGGATAACGTACGGGCTCGCAACGTCAGGGTTTACGACGGCAGGGCCATCGATCCGCTCGAAAATGACCTGTTGTCCGCCGACCAGGCCTCCGAAGCCGGCCCGGACATCGCCAGTTACGAGACCGGTGGGGGCGGGCGGCAGCTGTCCGGATAGGATCAGTGAGCCGAGAATCATGAGTATGACTACGGCCATCGCGCCGCCAAGCAACGCGATGGCGAACCTGCTTCCGTCGAACAGTCTCGACATGGCGATCCCATCGTAGACACCCGCCGGCTCGCGACTCGTCGCGGCCAGGTAACGACTGCGTTGCGCGGCGTCAGGACGCGGCGGCGCCGGCTGCTGGCCGCAGCTCGCGATAGACAGAAAGCAGCCGGTCGAGGTTGTCCGAAAGGCTGAAGCGGTCGACGGCACGCGTGCGGGCTCGACGACCCAACTCTCCGCGGAACTCGGGAAATTCGATCAGCGTTCGCAGTGCTAGGCGGAGTTGCCCGTCGAGATCCTTGGTGTCGAGGACGATGCCCGCGCCGCGCAGGGCCTCACCGTCCGAGCCGACGTCGGTGGCGACGGGCGCCACGCCGCAGGCCATCGCTTCGAGCAACGACAGCGATAGGCCTTCAACCATCGAAGGCAGGACGAAGATGTCCATCGCCCGCAGCATGGAGATCCTCGCCGTTTCATCGAGCACCTGGCCGGTGAAGACGACTCGTGGGCTTCCATACCGTCGATCGAGGCGGCGCTTGTCGCTGCCACTTCCGATGATCACCAGCTTGACGTCATCCGCGGCATCGGCATCCTGGAAAGCGCGCACCAGGATGTCGACGTTTTTCTCGGGATCAACGCGGCCGAGGTAACCCACTAGCGAACCGGCCTTGAGGGTCTGCTTGAAGTCGGACGCGCCCGGAGCGTACTTCTCGACATCGACGCCGTTCGGGATCACGGCGATGTTCTCGGCCGGGACGCCGTAGTGCTCGAGCAGGCTCTTTTGCGGCTCGGAAAAGATGATGACCCGGTCGAAGCTGGCGAGCGACTGGGCGTAGATGCGGTATACCGCCGTGCTGATCCCCTGCCAGAACCCGAAGCGGGAGTCATAGGGGACATGGAACGTGGCCACCACCGGCAAGCCGAGTTCGTGGCAGAGCTCGGGAAGCCCGAAATCGATCAGCGTCGAGAAGCTGAGCGAGACGTGGACCAGGTCGACGTGCTCGCGGCGAAGGAGATCGGTGATGCTGCGCTTTGTCCGCGGCGAGGAAATGATGTAGCGGTGGCTGCCGGTGAGGGATCGCAGCGTGAGCCCGTCGTCGGTCACCGCCGCCAGCGTGCCGTGGTGGACGAAGAACACCTTGACGCCGCGCGCCCGCAGCCCGGCGACCGTCTCGCGGGAGTAGGTGAGCAGGCCGTCGCCGGCGCGCCCACTCTGATGACCCAGCCACGCGATCCGCAACGGCTCGTTCACCGGCTCTGGAGGTCCTCGAGGAGATCGAGCAGGAAGGGGCGGTTCTGAAGTTCGGCGTGGGGAATGTGCAGGCCAGGCTCGTCGACGGTGCGACCGTCGTAGCGCAGGATGTCGATGTCGATCTCGCGCGGGCCCCAGCGCTGGCGGGCGGTGCGGCCAAGCTGCTGCTCGATGCTTTTCACGGTCTCCAGCAGCGGGCGCGGCTCGAGCGCCGTCTCGACCTCGAGCACCTGGTTCAGGAAGCGGGGCTGGTCACGCACGCCGACCGGCTCGGTCTCGGCCACGCGGGAGGCTCGCACCAGCGTCATCCCGGCTGCCGGCAACGCTGCGCGCGCCGCCTCCAGGTATCCGGCGCGGTCACCGAGGTTGCTCCCCAGGGCGAGCCACACCCGGGACGAACGCCTCAAACGCTCGCCTGGCACTGAACCGCCGCTCGCGTGGGCCGGCGGGCCCGCTTGCCGGATGGCATCTGCCATCCGCGCCACCCGGACCATCGCCTTGACGTCGTGAACCCGGACGATGTCGGCGCCCCCGGCGATGCCCAGCGCGACCGCCGCGGCGGTTCCTTCCAGCCGCTCGCCCGCCGGCAGGTCGAGCGTCTTGCCGATGAAGGACTTGCGCGAAGGGCCGATCAGGAGGGGAAACCCCAGCCGGCGCAGCTCAGGCAGGCGCCGGATGATCTCCAGGTTCTCTTCGCGCGTTTTCCCGAATCCGATGCCCGGGTCCAGGATGATGCGATCCTCCGGGATGCCGGCAGCCCGCCCCAACTCGACGCCCTCGAGCAAACTGGTGGCAATCTCTCCGATCAGATCGCGGTAGCCGCCGCCGGGCTTGTTGTGCATCAGCACGACCGGCACGCCGGCCCGGGAGACCGCGTCCGCCATCTGCGGATCTCGCCGGAGACCCCAGACATCGTTAACGAGGCTGGCGCCGACTGCGATGGCGCGCTCCGCGACCTCGGCCTTGTAGGTGTCGATCGAGACCGGCACCGCGACCGCGGCCGCCACCCGCTCCACCACCGGGATGACTCGCGCCAATTCCTCGTCCGGGCTGAGGCCCGGACCCACCCAGGTCTCAGGACGGGTGGACTCGCCCCCGATATCGATCAGTTCCGCGCCATCCAACTCCATCTGCCGGGCCTGGGCAACCGCGGTTTCGAGATCCGTCACGCCATCACCCGAGAAGGAGTCGGGGGTGACGTTGACGATGCCCATCACGTAGGTGCGCGCGCCCCAGTTGAAGTCACGCTCGCCGATGCGGGCCGATCGCATCGTGGCGGCCATCGGCCTGAGCGTAGCATCATGTCGTTTCGGTGACTGGCATCAAATTGAGCCGCCTCCTCGAGGGCGTCGAGGTGCTCGAAGCACCCCCGACCGACCCCGAGGTCACGGGTCTCTGCTACGACTCCCGCCGGCTGAAGCCGGGCGATTGCTTCGTCGCCATCCCGGGCACCCACACTGACGGGCACCGCTATGTCGAGACTGCGTTGCGAGATGGCGCCGTGGCGGCCGTGGTGCAGCGTCGGGCCGGCACCGCCTGGCCGCAGGTGGTCGTGCCGGACACCCGCCGCGCCCTGGCGTTCATGTCAGGCAACCTGTACGGGCATCCCAGCCGGGACATGGTGGTTATCGGCGTCACCGGCACCGATGGCAAGACGACCACTACGACGATGATCCACCAGATGTTGCTGAGCGCCGGACGCCGCGTCGGCTCGATGAGCACGGTGGACATTCGCTTCGGCGACGCCGTCGATCCCAACGATTCGCGCCAGACCACCCTGGAGGCGCTCGAGGTTCAGGAGCAGCTGGCTCGCATGCGCGACGGCGGGATGAAATACGCCGTGATCGAGACCAGCTCGCACGGGCTCGCGTTGCAACGCGTGGTGGGCGTGGACTTTGACGTCGCCGTCTTCACCAACATCGCGCACGAGCACCTCGATTTCCACAAGACGATCGAGGCCTACCGAGAAGCCAAGGCGCAGCTGATCGACCTGACAGCCGGCAGCGCTCGCAAGGGCATCGACAAGACGGCGGTGCTCAACCGCGACGACCCGAGTTACGCCTACCTGGTCAATCGGCCGATTGCCCGGCGGATCACCTATGGGCTTCAGCTCGACGCGGATCTCAAGGCTGATCGCGTCGAGGCGACCACCGACGGTTTACGGGTGGAGGCCTCGACTCCCCTCGGGCCCCTGTCATTGCGCTTGAAGTTGAGCGGCCGCTGGAACGCTGCCAACGCGCTGGCCTCGGCGGCCGCGGGTGTCGCGGTCGGGTTGACACTCGACGAGATCCGCCACGGGCTGGAGAGCTATAGGGGCGTCAGCGGCCGGATGGAGCGCGTCGACCTCGGCCAGCCGTTCAGCGTGATCATCGATTACGCCCATACCCCGCAAAGCCTCGAGAAGGTCCTTCGTGAGCTACGGCCCATCACCCGCGGGAAATTGATCGCCGTCTTTGGTAGCGCTGGTGACCGCGATCGCGAGAAGCGGCCATGGATGGGGGAGATCGCCGCACGGCTGAGTGATTACGCCGTTTTCACGAATGAAGACCCGCGCGAAGAGGACGCCATGACCATCCTCAACGAAATCGCCGCGGGAGCCGAGGAGGTCGGCTGGACCGAGGGCGACCAGTACGCGCGGATCGCAGACCGTCGCCAGGGGATCGCCCATGCGGTCCGCCGTGCCGGTCCGGGGGACACCGTGCTGCTGGCCGGCAAAGGGCACGAGCGAAGCATCCTGATCGGGCGTGGTAAGGAGCCGTGGGACGAACGAGCCGCCGCCGAGGCGGCGATCCGCGGACTCCCTGCGTGAGAAGAGGCATTGCCCGATGAGCCGCGCCGTGGAGGAGATCAACCGCCGGATGCTCCGCGCCCGCGACGCGATGGACCGGGCCTACGCCGATCCGCTCGACGTCCCGGGTCTCGCTCGAGTCGCGAACGTCTCAGAGGCGCACTTCATCCGCACCTTCCGCGCGACCTTTGGCGAGACCCCGCACCGATACCTGCAGCGCCGGCGGGTCGAACGCGCGATGTTTCTGCTACGGGCGACCGAGCGGAGTGTGACCGACATCTGCCTTCGACGTCGGCTTCACCAGCCTCGGTACGTTCAGCCGCAGCTTTCGCGACATCGTCGGCGAGGCGCCGACCGCATACCGCGAGCGCGGGCCGATCGTAGCCGTCCCGACGTGCTTCGCGATGGCCTGGACACGACCGAGCAGTTTTGGAGAAGCCAGGGCGAGAGACATCGTCTAGCGTGGGATCCGACATCAATCCCAATCTCACGGAGGTCTATCAAATGTTCAACGCTCTACTGATCTCATCGATCTACGTTCTCGACCAGGACAAGGCGCTCGACTTCTATGTCGGCAAGCTTGGTCTCGAGGTCAACACCGACCAGGACCTGGGGTTCATGCGGTGGCTGACGGTTAACGTTCCCGGCGATTCCCGACAGATCCTGCTGGAGAAGCCGGGTGCCCCGGCGCTCGACGTCAAGACCGCCGAGCAGGTCCGCGAGATGGTGTCGAAGGGCGCCACGGGCGGCCACCTCTTCTTTACGACGGACGATTGCCGGAAGACCTATAACGAACTTCGCGCGAAGGGCGTCGAGTTCACAGAGGAGCCAACCGAGCGACCTTACGGCATCGACTGCGGGTTGCGTGATCCATTCGGCAACCACATCCGGTTCTCGCAGCCGGTTCAGGTCCCCACGCAGGTGGCAAGCGCCACCAAGGCGAACCGATGAAGTTTCGCGCCAGCATTGAGCTCGCAGGCAAGACCGCTACCGGCATTAGAAGTGCCGGCAGCGGTCGTTGCCGCGCTGCGAGAAAGGCGAACCTAGCGCTCGATTAGAGTTGCGCGCATGGGCGACGAGCCCGCTGCCCGCGCTGGGGTAGATTCTGGGACCCCTTTCGAGAGCGTGTTGCGCGCAAGCGCGCGTGCCATGCTCCAGTTCGCGGATTTCGTTTTGGACGATCTGAGCGCGGCCGAAGACGCCACGCAGGACGCACTGGTGACCGCCTGGCGACGGCGCAAAGCGGTCAAAGTCGAAGGCGACCATCGGGGTTGGCTCCGCCGGATTGCCTTGCGGGAGTGTCTTCGATGGCGTCGGCACCCCTTGTTTCGCCTCCTCGCGTTGAAAGATCGGGTCGTTGGTCCGGGTGGCCAGGAGGCGGCAACCCAACCGGATGTCGCACGGAAAGTCGGGCTGCTCTCGCGGAAGGTTCGTGCGGTCGCCTTCTTGCATTTCTATGAAGGCCTCACGGTCGCTGAGGTTGCATCGGAGCTGGGGACACCGGCATCGAAGGTGACAATCCAACTCGGTAAGGCCGCTGACTATGGTTCAGCGGTCCGGCGTTACGCTGCCGAAGGAGCTGCCAGGATCTCTCAGAATCAAGCCGACGCGCTCGTGTCGCGGGCGGCTGGCCATTGGTCGCAGCGGCGAACCGTGGCCGGATACGTTGTCAACATATTGTCGGCCACCACGCTCGCTCTGGTCATCGTTGCTGGCGGCGTCGTGCTTCAAGTTCAGCTCCACCTGTTCCAAGCCCGGCCGCGAAGTGTGACGAGCTCCGGGCCACTGCCACCGATACCGAACGAGGTCGTCAGTCTCAAGAATGCCTCCGGGGATTCCGGTTTGGTTATTCCATTCCGGCTCCGTGATGCGAAAGCGCTGCCATCCCGCGTCGAGTGGATTGTCGCGCCCGGCGTTGCGCTGCAGCTAACCACGGCAATCGACTGCTCAATCACCACCGTTAGTCTCGTGGACCCTGTAACGCAGAAAGACGTCCGTCCGGAAGTGGTGCTCCCCGACTGCAATGACCGCCCAGTGATCTTGTCCGATGGCACGGTGCTGCTCAACCACGCTCAGACGCCAGCTCCCCGGTACTTCCGGTCAAATTTAGGCGCCATCCGATACGACTGGCGTACTGGGGGCATCGTCCAGCGATACCCGAGTCTGTCGCTGCCGCCAGACGGCGGCCTCGTCTCAAGCGACGGCAAGATTCTGTATTTACTCGACATCTTCTCCGAGGACCGGTCGCGGGCTACCTTTCTCGACTTCACCGACCTGGCGTCCGGCGCCCCCCTTGCCCACATCCCTATCGTGCTTCCCGATAGCGGCGCCTCCTCCGGAGGGCTCGCACTGTCGACGGATCGAAAGACTCTGTTTCTAAACGAGGGCTACCAGCTAGCCAGCTTCGATCCCGTCTCAGGAGCAGCGGGTCCGGCCGTTCCATTCAGCGGCGGCAAGACCGCGGCCCAGTCGTCTCTCCCCTCGTGGCTTGCGTCGATGATCGAGGTGGAGGCCAACGGCGATGCGGGTCACGGGATCGCCGTCGATCCGAAAGGCCGGTGGGTCGCTGCCGTGGGCTATAACGACATCCAACTGAGAGGGATCTGGATAACGGGTGCGTCGGGTCGTCTGCCTGTGCTCCGGCGTTTCTATCCGTCGGGCCAACTCAGCGACCTCTCCTTCAGTCTCGACGGAAGCGTCCTCTATGCCATCGATGCGGGCAGCCTTCTTGTCTTCGACCCCAAGACGGGGCGTGAAATCAAACGATTCCAATCGCCGATGATCGCCGGCATGAACAGGATTGCAGGGGTGCAGGCCCAATAAGAGGCTGCCCGGCCCAAACGCATCGCTCGGCTGTTAGATGACCTGGAGTTCGTGCCCTTGGGATTCGAATGCCCGCTGAATATCTCGATTATCCGGCTACGATCCTCTGGCCGAACCGCCTCCGCGTCGCGCGGAGGGTCCCGTCGCTTGATGCTTTCGCGCCAGAGAGCTATCGCGCCAGGCTTGGCCAGGACTTCGGAGTCAACGAATATTGATCGATCGCCCTCAACGTAGCGCATCCCAGTCCGACCCAACACCTCGATAGAGAATCCCGAATCGCTCTCGATGAGATTTGGCCGCGGCGCCGAAAAGTTCACCGCCGCGCCGCGAGCACCAGCTTGCGATCGGTAAACGATTGCACCCGCCCGTCCGCAACCACGATTTCGAGGTCGCGGACGGCCGATGCCGGAGCGTCGAGGAAACGGGCACGAACTCGCTGCTGCGTCGTCGCGTCCTCGCCGCCGCGCTCGAGCCATGGCTCAAAGTCGTGGGTCTTCCGGACTATCTCCGTCTTGGCGACTCGTAGACCGGCCTCTTCACAAAATGCAATCCATTCCCGCTGCGTGTAGATGCGCCGATGGGTCGGATCGCGCAGCGTTTCGACCTCGTCCTGGTAGGCCGCACTCTCCGGGTCGTCAGGTGCGAGGGTGTCGACGAAGATGAAGACGCCGCCCGGCCGCAGGACTCGGGCCACCTCGCGCATCGCCGCGGCGACCTCGTCGAAATGATGCGCGGCCAGCCTCGAGCTGACGATGTCGAAGCTTGCGTCCGGGAAGGGCAACCGCTCGGCAACAGCTTCGACGAATTCGGCGTTGCGAACACCGGCCACCGTAAAGAGGCGTTGTGCGGTCGCCAGCATGGTTGAGACGGGGTCGGTTAGCACGACGCTCGACACACGGGGTGCGAGGGCGAGGGCTGTGTGGCCGGCGCCGCTGCCGATGTCGAGCACACGTTCGCTCCCGGTGGGCGCGGCGAAGTCGACGACGAGTTCTAGTTCGCGCCCTGACTTGTGCTCGCCGGTGGCGTACGCCTCTGCGGCTTTCTCCCAGCGTGCCCCGCTGCTCACGCGATCAGCTTAAGGCGACGCTGTCCAGGACCTGCTTGACCACCGGTGAATCGGCATCGGCGGTGAAGAACGAGAACTGATAATTGCGGCCCTTGGTGTGGACGTACACCGCCGCCATGAACGGCCAGCCCTGGTCGGGGCGGGCCCAGGCGGACGTGACTTTGCAGGTATCGAGGGCGACCCTCGACACTTGCTCGGTGAGCGGGGTGTAGCTCCAAACCTGGATCGTGGTGCTGTGGTCGGCGACCGGCGCCATGTCGGCGCGCAGCTGGGCCGGCAGTTGCACGGTGAGCGTGTCCGACGAGCTCGTCTGTAGGACGAGGAATGGCAGGTCGTCGCCGGTCTTTAAGACCGTGGTCAATGACGGATCGGACGAGGGGGCGACCTGGTACCCCAGCGGGAGCATCAGGCTCCAACCGAACCCGCTCGCCGCATGGATCGGCGTCGCCACGACCAGGTCCGAGCGCACCCATCCGGCAAGGCTGGCTTGCTTCACGTGATACCAGACGTTTCCCGAGGCATCGGGCGCTCGCTGATCCGCTACTGCCTGGGTGCCCTGCGAAAGGATGGCCAGCTGCGCGGTCGATGAGCTGGCGCCCGCCCGAAGCCTCGCGCCCAGCGGTTCGTTGACCCAGATTGGGAAGGGCAGCGCGGGGGCCGAGGGCGGTGTTACCGTCGGTGCCGACTTGGGCATCGGCAAGGAGGCCGGGCACGACGTCGGCGAGGCGTGGGGATCGATAGTCGGCAAGGCGGATGGTTGAGGCCGGCTCGCCACGGCGTGGGTCTTGTAGAGGGACGTCAGCGGCCCAGCCAGCAGGAAGGCCGCCACGGCGCCGATTGCCATCAGGGGAATTAGGCGGAGAGCCGACCTCATGTTCATGCAACGCCGCCCCTGCGCGGTGAGTTACGCCGGCGGCTTGCGGCCCGGCAGCCCGGTTCGGCGCGGAAAACGAGACGGCGTGGCGGCCAGCTTCGGCACCACCAGCAGCCCGTGGCCGGCTGCCGGATGCTCGAGGCGCGGCGTCCCCCCGCCCAGGAGGCGGGCGACGGGCTCGAGCGCGACCGGGTCGAGGGGGCTGACCTGGGCAACAAGATCTCCACCGGTTCTAACGAAGGGAAGGGCAAGCTCCAGCAGCACCTCCGGGCGCGCCGCCGCCCGCGAGATCGCCCGATCGAATTGCTCCCGAAGGGCGGGCCGGTGCCCGAGTTCCTCCGCCCGCCCGGGGGCAACCACCACGTTCGTCAGTCCCAACGTGCCGGCCGCGTACTCGAGGAAGGCGCATTTGCGGGCGTTGGCCTCCAGCAGGGTGAACTGCACCTGCGGCATCGCCACCGCCAGCGGGATGGCCGGCAGCCCACCGCCGCTGCCAATGTCGATCACCTTGGTGATGCCGGTCCACGATGCCCCGGCCAGGACGCCGGCATCGGCGATCAGCGCCTCGGCTTGCTCGAGCGTCCGGGCACCCGTGAGGTTGATGCTTCGGTTCCACTCGAGCAGGAGGTCCGCGTACTGCTGAACTTTTGGGCGCACAACCTTACAATATTGACGTGCCGATCTACGAGTTCTCCTGCTTGAGTTGCCGCCACACGTTTGACGTCTTCGGCGGTTACGCCAGCCGCGACGAACGCCAGGTCTGCCCTGAGTGCGAGAGCACCAACACGAGGGCGATGTTCTCTACCTTCGCGGTCGTGGGCGTCGGCGAGGCGTCGAGCGCATCGACCTCGAGTGGCTGCGCCTGCGGCGGCAGCTGTTCCTGTTCGAATTGAGCGCAAACAACTAGACACGAGCTGCGGCTATCGGGCATGATGGGGGCCGTGGCGTCCAGCTCCGCGCCCATACGATTCCGGCCCATGCCGCTGCCGGAGCTCCTCGATGAGCTGTTTCGCCTGTACCGGCGGCATTTCTCGCTCATCGTGGGCATCTCCTTGCTCGTCGCCCTGCCTGGTCTGGTCTGGACGCTCGTGACCGGCATTTACCGGCTCAACTCGGCCTCCTACGCCAACCTCTTCACCACCACGGGCGGCGCGACGCCGGTGTTCAATAGCCAGCAATTCGCCAACATCTTCGGGCCGATCCTCCTCGGCGCTGTGGGCGGCCTCTTCCTGCTGCCCATCAGCGTCGGAGCCATCTACCGGGCGGTGACCGACGTGGCGCTAGGGAAGCCGGCGACCATAGGCTCGGTGCTCCGTGAAACCCTCGCCCGCTACTTCCCCCTCCTTGGCCTCGTCGGGCTCGGCATCCTGATCTTCATCGGCTGGAGCATTGCGGAGACCATCGGATTCATCCTGCTGGTCCTGCCCGGGATCGCCGTGTTTTGCGCCGCGATCTACCTGGCGGTGCGCTGGTCGCTGGTGGTGGCGGCGATGATGGCCGAAGATCTCGGTCCGATTCGCGGTCTGCAACGAAGCTGGAACCTCGTCAGCGGCTCCTGGTGGCGCACCTTTGGCATCTTGCTGATTGTCGGGATCCTGTATCTGGTCATCAGCTATGGACTCCTCATCCTCTTTACGGTGATCGCTGCTCTCTTCAGCACCGGCGACTTCCAGGCCGCGGTTGTTCAGGTTCTGAGTACGCTGCTGGGCGCGGTGGTCGCTCCCATCGTGTACATCGCCATCACCCTGCTCTATTTCGACCTGCGGGTTCGCAAAGAAGGCCTCGACCTGGACCAACTCGCCCAGCAGACCTCCCCGGGCCCTGCTCCGGCGTAGAAGCTCTTCGCTTGCGCCCGGGGGGCCGCTCCTGGCGGCGCTCATCCTCATGCTGGCGGCCGCCATGCCCGCCTCGGCGAGCCCGGTCGATGACTACACGAACGCGATTCACCGGGCGCTGACGCTGGTACAGTTCGCCGAGCGCGGTGACACGCCATCGATCGGGCAGGCACTCCAGGTGCTCGCGACCGCGCCGGGACCCAGCCAGCCGGAAATTCTGCATGACCTGGGCGCCGATCCGCCCAATCTCAGCGACGCCGACCAGCGGCTGCAAGCGTTGTTCACCGCACTCCAGGCGCGCGTCGATACCCCGGACCCGGACCGCGCGCAGCAGCAGCTGAACAGCGTCCTGTCGATGCCGCGCTACGTGGGGCTGGCATCCGGCGCATCGATCGTGGACCGGATCGTGAACGCGGTCGGCGGCGCCCTCGGTCGTTTCCTCGGCTGGCTGGGCCTGGGCAAGCTCCATCCCAACGTCCCGCTCTGGATCTGGCTGGGACTCGCCGCGCTGTTCATCCTCGGCATCATCGTCTGGCCGATTCGGGGCGGGCTGAGCCGCGGCGGGCGCGAGGCGGCCCCGCGGGCGACGCCGTCAGCGGTCCGCCCCTCCGTCGATTTCTTTGCTGAGGCTGACCGATTGGCGGCGACTGGGGACTTCCACGGCGCGATTCAAGCGCTGGCCGGCGGGGTGACCGTCAGGATCAGCGGCGCACGCGCCTGGGACCGCAGCCCTTTCACCGTGCGCGAGCTGTTTCAACGAAGCGAGCATCCGGAGCTGCTGCGGCCATTGCTGCGGTGTTTCGAGGAGGCCAGCTACGGCCGGCGTGCACCCGATCGGCCGATGTACGCGCAGGCCGTCGAGGCGGCGCAACGCTACCGGCGGACCGCCGCGTGAGCCGCGGCCGGTGGATCCTGCTTGGCGCGGTGGTCGCGCTGATCGCGATCGTCGTCGTGCTGCGCGGGACCGCGGGGGGCGATTCGCCGGAGCACAGCTCGGCAAGCGACGCCGGCAACGGCACGTCGGCGCTTCGCCTTTATGCCGAGGCCCTCGGCCATGCCACGGGGTCCGTTGAAGGCGATTACAACCTTCCCTCATCACCCGCCCTGATGTTCATCTTCAGACCGACGGAGGGCTTCAGCAGCGCCGAGACCCAACAGCTGGACACCTGGCTGAGAGCCGGCAACGTCGCCGTCTACGCGACCGAGGAACGCGATCCTCAACTCGACACCGAGTTCGGCCTCCATTTGTCGAGCGTTAGCGTCGACGCCCCGGCACACGCCGCGGCGCCCGTCTTCGGCGGCGTCACCACCCTGTCAGGTGCCAGGTCGGCTCTCGCCTTCAAGCCATCGGCATCACAGGTGCCGTTGTTTCGAAACACGCACGGCGACGTGCTGGCCGTGCGCACCACGGTCGGGTCTGGCCAGCTGATTGCCATGACCGATCCGCTGGTGCTCTGCAATGGCTACCTTCGATTGGCCGACAATGGCCGCTTCGCCGCCGACCTGATCGCGCTGACGCCCAACGGCGGGCGCGTGCTCTTCGATGAGTTTCACCACGGGCAGATCGCTGGCAGCGCACCCGCGGCGACCGCCTGGGTGTTGACCCCCTGGGGCGCCGCCCTCACGCTGACGGTGATCGTCATTGTTGTGGGCCTTGCCCTGCGCGGCCGCGCCTTCGGTCCGCCAATCCCACTGCGCCAATCCGCGGACCGTTCCAGCGCCGAGTACGCGGCCGCGGTGGGGAGCTTGCTGCATCGGACCGGGGCTCGTCGGGTCACGCTGGAGACCTTGCTGTCGGCGACTCGCCGGACAGTTGCTGAACGCGTCGGACTCGGCGGCGGTACGCCATCAGGCCAGTTGTTGGAAACGATCGCGCAGCGCTCGCCGGGCGCCGCCGCCGAACTTTCTCGGGCCGAGGCCGAGCTTCCCTCGGCGGTGACCTCAGAGGCCGCGGTGCTGGACATGGCCCGGCGGCTGCACGACCTAGCCTATCCAGTGTCGACCGCTGAGAATCAGAAGGAGTCCGCATGAAGGCTGCCGACTTTTACGCGCGTTTTCGCTCCGAAGCGTCGAAGGCGATTGTCGGTCAGGACGAAGCCGTCCGTCTCTGTGCCCTGGCTCTGATCGCGCAAAGCCACGTTCTCCTCGAGGGGGTGCCGGGAGTTGGCAAGACCCTGCTGGCCAAAACCATTGCCCGTCTCCTTTCGCTGCAGTACGGCCGGGTGCAGTTCACGCCCGACCTGATGCCGGCCGACATTGTCGGCACGTCGGTCTACGACCTGCAGTCGCGGTCGTTTCGGGTTCGCCAGGGACCCGTCTTCACCAACATCCTGCTGGCCGACGAGATTAATCGCGCCCCGGCCAAGGTCCAGGCCGCCTTGCTCGAAGCGATGGAAGAGCGCGGCGTCAGCCTCGAAGGCCAGCAGCAGCCGTTGCCCGACCCGTTCATGGTGCTCGCCACACAGAACCCGATCGAGTACGAGGGTACCTACCCGCTGCCCGAGGCGCAACAGGATCGTTTTCTCTTCAAGGCGGTGATGCCCTACCCGAGTCCGACCGAAGAGCTCGAGATGCTGCGGCGGTGGGATGCCGGCATCGAGCTGAGGGATCCGGCGCGAGCCGGTGTCGAGCCGGTGCTCGATGCGGCGGCCATCATGGAATGCCGCGAGGAAGCGCGCAAGGTGACCGTCGAGGAGAAGGTTCGACGCTACATCATCGAACTGGCGGTCTCGACCCGGCAGGCCGCCGAGTTGGTGCTGGGCGCAAGTCCGCGGGCCGAGGTGCTCCTGATGCTCGGCGCCAAGGCCGCTGCGGCGTTTGACGGACGGGACTACGTGACCCCGGACGATGTGAAAGGGTTACTGCGTCCCACCTTCCGCCATCGTCTGCTGCTTCGGCCCGAGGCCGAGGTCGGTGGGCAGACCGCCGACAGCCTGCTCGACTCCGTCATCGCCCGGGTCACGCCGCCACGCTAGGGTGCGCCGGTGACGCTGGTCCCGCAGCGGCGCCTGCTGATTGCCCTGCTGTTTGGGGCGGTCCTGATCCTGCTCGTCCTCGTGCATCCGGTTTTTCTCGTCGTTTTTCTTGCCTACTACGCGGCGCTGCTGGGATTTGCCCTCGCCGACGCGGGGCGGCTGCCGAAAAAGTCCGGCTTCATGGCGAGCCGCGTCCTGCCGCAGCCGTTCTCGCTGGGCGAAGTCCAGTCGGTCCAGGTGCTGGTCGCCCACGCTGAGGCGGCCGGACTCTCCGCGGAGATCGCTGACCACGTGCCCGCGGAGCTGCAGCCCGACCGCCGGATCCTGAGCGGCAGCTTCGACAAGGAGGGCTTGCTGGGCGTCGAATACACCGTGCAGCCGCCGCATCGCGGCCGCTACACGTTCGGGCCGGTTGACCTCCGCTGCTGGCGACGGGGCGGCTGGCTTATCCGGCAGGTGCGAATCAAGGCCGACGAGCCGGCCGCCGTCTATCCCGATGTGCTCGCGATCAAGCGCTACGAGCTGATGTTGCGCCGCGGTATGTGGATCATGATGGGACTCAGACGGGCTCGTCCGCCGGGGGCCACCACGGCGTTCGCGGGGCTGCGCGACTACCTGCCTGGGGATGACGTCCGGCGCATCAACTGGAAAGCGACGGCACGGCGCGATAGCCCAGTCGTGATGGAGGTCGAAGCCGAGCGTGGGCAGCAGGCGATCATCGCGCTCGACTGCGGACGGTTGATGACCGCCCCGGCCGGGTACCTGACCAAGCTCGATCACGCCGTCAACGCCGCCCTGTTGCTGGCCTGGGTGGCCCAGAGCCAGGGCGACAAGGTCGGCATGCTCACCTTCAGTGACGGCGTGCGCCGTTTCGTGGCGCCGCAACGCGGTGCCGCCCAGGTGACCCAGCTCAACAAAGTGCTCTATGACGTGAGGGCTGAGTACACGGAACCCGATTTTTCTGAGGCCTTCGCGCAGCTGGCCCTGCGGGTCAGCCGCCGCTCGCTGGTCGTGGTCCTCACCGACGTGCTCGATCCGGAGGCGTCGCGTGACCTGGTCGCCCACGCGATCCGGTTGAGCCGGCGCCACCTGGTGATGGTGGTGGCGATGTCCGACCCCGAAGTACTGGCGGCCCGCGACGCGCCGATCGCGCGGGTTTCTCGCGCCTACGAGTGGGCGGCGGCCGAAGAGCTGCTGGCCGCCCGCCGCGCGAGCTTCGAGCAGCTGCGGCAGGGCGGCGTCCTCGGGCTCGATGTGGAGGCCGGCCGGCTCAGCCCCTCACTGGTCGAACGCTATCTGGAACTGAAGGAGCGCGCGCTGCTCTAGCGTCTAGGCCGGTGGAACGCGCTTACGAGGAGGGCGACCGGTCAAGAGCAGGTAGCTATAGAGGAGCACGCCCGATGTCAGGCCGACGGCGACCTTGACCGCCGTGGGCGCGCCCGACGGGCTCAGGTTGCCCTCGATGATGCCGGCGATGATCAGCAGCGGCGCCAGACCTGCCAGGATGATGACAGCCTTGCGGGCGGCGAGGACCAGCGCATCGCGACGGCGGTACGCGCCCGGTGACAGGATCGCCCAGCCCATCATCAGTCCGCTGGCACCGGCGGCCACGACCACCGACAACTCGATCACGCCGTGCGCGATGACGAAATCGAGCAGGCCGGGCGCGATACCGTAGGCGTTCGTCAGGCCGAGGAGGCCGCCCAGCTGGATCCCGTTCGTCATCAGCACGTAGATGGTCGGCAGGCCGAGCAGCACGCCGAACGCGAACGCGAGGATCGAGACGTTGATGTTGTTCGTCATGATCACGCCCGACATCAGCGCCCGCGTGTCGGGCGAGATCTGGGTCCAGAGCTGATGGTTGTGGACGCCCTCCACGATTTGCGGGGGGACTAACGCGTAGGCCAGCGTCGGGTCGAGACTGACGGCGATGAAGGCGATGACGGCCGGTCCGAACAGCAAGAGTGCGGCGGCGATCAGGTAGGGCGCGGCTTCGCGGTAGGTCTGCGGCAGCGTGCGTTTGTAGAAGACCGCGATCCGCTCACCCAGACTGCCCCCCTGGCGGTACACGGCTGCGTGCCCGCGCGCCACCAGGCCATTCAGATACGCGGCAACCGGCTCGGTCGGCCAATCGCGCTTGGCTCGGGCCAGGTCCGCGGTCGCGCGGCGATAGAGCGCGGCCAGCGACAGGACCTCGGTGGGCAGCAGACCGCCGATGCGGCTCGTCCCGGCCCGTAGTAACAGCTTTTCCAGGCGGTCCCACTCGGGGCGCCGCCGGGTCACGAACTCATCGGCGCGCACCTATCCATGATGACGGACGGCTCCATCTCCCCTTGCTGGGCGGTAGCACGATTGCGACGCCCGATCGCAAAACGGGAGTTAGACTGCAGGCGTGCAGCCGCCCGATGCCTCGGACGACCTGGTTGTCTCCACGCCGGAACGCGTTGCGTTCCAGTACGAGATCGCCGGAATCGGCAGTCGCTTCCTCGCGCAGTTCATCGACGTCCTGATCATCACGGCCGTCCAGACTGTCATCACCATCGGAGCTGTTGCACTCGGCGGCATCTTCAACTCGATCCAGATCTTCGGGTTGGTAGAGCTGATCCTGACGTTCATCCTGATCGCGGGTTATTTCCTCATCAGCGAGGCCGCCTGGAATGGGCAGACGCTGGGAAAACGCTTCGTCCGCCTGCGGGCGGTGGGCGACCATGGGGAGCCGCTGACGATCGGCCAGGCGGCCATCCGCAACCTCATCCGCGTGGTCGACTTTCTCCCCGCGTTCTACGCGATCGGCATCGTCACCATGTTCAGCAACAGCCGGGCGAAGCGACTCGGCGATTTCGCGGCCGGCACGCTGGTCGTCCGCGACCGGGAACGGATCAGCCTCTACGACCTGGCCAGCACCGCACCGACGGCCGCAGCCGAGCCGAAGCCCGCCTCGTCCATCTGGTCAACTCCCAGCACGCCGACAACC
>Ga0070698_100002298_pt1 | contig 21154 bp, 22 predicted proteins | sample KBSK1502metaG_FD_65477 | JGI IMG/M metagenome (GOLD analysis project Ga0070698, IMG submission 65477) | Corn, switchgrass and miscanthus rhizosphere microbial communities from Kellogg Biological Station, Michigan, USA - KBS K1-50-2 metaG | ecosystem: Host-associated > Plants > Roots >...
AACACCATCGCGATGTCGCGGTCCTTGGGCGGAACCTGCGTGACGTCCCGGTCGCCGATCTCGACCCGCCCGCTGTCAATGGGCTCCAGCCCGGCTAGCATGCGCAGGGCGGTGGTCTTGCCCGAGCCGGACGGCCCGACCAGAACCATGAACTCGCCGTCGCGGACATCCAGGTCGAGCGCGTCGACCGCGGGCGGCGCGCCCTTGCCGAAAACCCTTGTCGCCGACATGTACTTCACATTGGCCATCGGGGACCTCCGTTGCGTGCGGGGCTGAATCCGCGCGGCCGGCGGGCGCGCCTGCCGGTTGCGGCACTGCGGGCCGGGAGCCAGGCGGCCAGCTGCGGCCCGCTCACTTGATGGCTCCCATGGACAGCCCGCGGACCAGCGAGCGCTGGGCTGTCCAGCCAACGAGGACCACCGGAACCGAGGCAATCGTTGCCGCCGCCGACAGGTGCGCGATGAACAGCCCTTCCTGGGGGACGGAGCTAATCAGGAACATGGGCATGGTTGCGGCATTCGTGACCGTCAGATTGATCGCGAGGAAGAGCTCGTTCCACGCGAAGATCACGCAGATGAGCGCGGTCGACACCAGCCCGGGCATGATGATGGGCATGATCACGCTCCGGATCTCCCGGATGCGGCCCGCGCCGTCCAGCCGCGCCGCCTCGAGCAGCTCGCCGGGCACCTCAAGCATGAAGGAACGGATCATCCAGATCGCGAGCGGCAGATTCATCGCGGTGTAGAGGATGACCAGTACCCAGATGCTGTCGAGCAGGTGCGCGTGCAGGGCGATGACATAAAGGGGGCCGATCGCGGCCACGATGGGCAGCATCTTGGTGGAGATGAAGAAGAAGAGGCCGTCGCGCCAGCGCGGGACCGGATACACCGACAGGGCGTAGGCGGCGGGGATGCCCAGCAGCAGCACCAGGATCGTGGAGCCGACCGTCGCGGCCACCGAGTGAGCCAGGAAGGGGCCCATGCCCGTGACGGCCAGCCGGAACTCCGACATCGTCGGGGTGAACAGGAACCTGGGCGGCCAGGTTTCCGCGGCGGACTCCGGCTTGAACGCCGTGATTACCATCCACAGCACCGGCAGGAAGAACGCGATCGCCACCACCCACGCGAGGACCGCCCAGCCCGCGCGCCGCGGCCACGCAGGGAGCCCGCGCCGGCCGGCCCGCAGGGACAATGTGGTCATCCTCGTGCCTCCTCGAACTGGAAGACCCTGGCGAACATCCGCAGCGCAAACGTGGCAACGATGATCGTGAGAATGACGGTGACCACGCCCGCCGCGGCCGCGCCCCCGATGTCGAAGGCGTTGTTTACCTGCTGGTACAGGTAGAAGGGGAGGTTAGTGGTGTTGGTCCCGGGGCCGCCGTTGGTCATCAGCCGGACCGCGTCGAACGTGTTGACCAGGTAGATCGAGCCGAGCAGGATCCCCAGCTCGATGTAGGGCCGCAGATGCGGGAACGTGAGCTCGCGGAACGTGGCGAGCGCCCCGGCACCATCGACCTTCGCCGCCTCCAGCGTGTCGGGCGGCTGGCTTTGCAGGCCCGCGAGCACGATCAGCGTCATGAACGGCGTCCACTGCCAGACCATGACAACGATCACCGAGGCCAGCGCATGCACGCTGAGCCAGGCCACGTGATTGACGCCGAACGGCGCCAGCAGATAGTTCAGCAGCCCGTAGTTCGCGTCCAGCATCGGGTACGCCCACACCAGCGCCGCCGCCGCCGGCATGACCAGGAACGGGGTGATGATCAGCGTCCGGACCACGCCACGGCCGAGGAACTTGCGGTCCAGCAGCAGCGCGAGGGCCACCCCGAGGATCATGGCGGCGATCACCGCGGTAGCGGTCATCACCACCGAGCGCACCAGCGAGTCGCGGAAGGCCGCGTTCGTGAAAACCGTGGTGTAGTTGCTCAGCCCGGTGAAGTGCGCAGGAGCGGTGCTATTCCAGAAGTAGCTCTGAAAGCTGTACCACAGCGTCACAACAAACGGGATCTGGGTGACGACCACGACGTAGATCAGCGCGGGCAGCAGCGGGAGGCGGCGCAGCCACCGCTCCCGGCGGCTCACCGCCCGCGGCAGGACCCCGGCGTCGCGAGGAGGTACCGAGAGGTCTTCGAGTACTGTCACAGGGCACTCCACTCATGACGTGCCGCCGCTGATGGGGCCCGGCAGACGCCGTTACCCCCGGGCCCCATCAGCCGCGTACTGCTAGCCGCCAGCCAGTTGCTGGGGGGTGTAGGCGGCGGCATCGGACTGGCTCGTCTTCAGCGCCTGGCTCACGCTCTCGGTTCCGGCGATCGCACCGGCGATCTGCTGGGCGACCTGGACACCGAGGCTTTCGAACTGGGGGATGTCGACGTACTGGACGCCGACATAGGGAGCCGGGTGCAGGGTCGGGTGCAGCGGGTCCGTCGAGTTGATCGAGGCCAGGGTGATGCCGGCGAACGCCTTGGCGGCCTTCTTGTACTGCGGGGTGTTGTAGAGGGAGGTCCTGGTGCCGGGCGGGACCGCGGACCAGCCGTACTTGGCGGCGACCAGGTGAGCGTAGGTCTTCGAGGTCGCCCAGGACACGAACTTCCACGCGTCGGCCTCGTTGGCGGTGCCCTTCGGGACGCCCAGCGCCCACGTCCACAGCCACCCGGAGGACTTGGTGAGATTCACCGGCGCGAACGCATACCCGGTCTTCGCGGCGATCGACGGGTAGGAGCCCGCGATGGAGGTCGCCGCCACCGTCGCGTCATACCACATCGCGCACTTGCCCTGGCCGTACAGCGTCAGCAGCTGATTGAAGCTGTCGTTGGCGGCACCGGGCTCACCGTACTTGCGGATCAGGTTGACGTAGAAGTTGGTCGCGTTCACAAACGCCGGAGAGGTGAGCTGAGGCTGCCATTGCATGTTGAACCACTGGCCGCCGAAGGTATTGACGACCGTGTCGAGGGAGGCCATGTTGTCACCCCAGCCCGCCAGTCCGCGCAGGCAGACTCCTGCCACCTTGCCGGGCTGGTTCAGCTTGGCCGCGAAGGTCTGGACCTGCGCCCAGGTCGGGTGCGCCGGCATGGTGAGCCCGGCCTTCGCGAACAGGTCCTTGCGGTAGTACACCATCGACGACTCACCGTAGAACGGCACCGCGTACAGGCCGCCTTTGTAGGAGAGGGACTTCGCGATGGGCGGCAGCAGGTCACCGACGTCGTAGCTCGGCGTCTTCGCGATGAACTTCGTCGACAGGTTCTCCAGCCAGCCGTTCTTCGCGAACAGCGGCGTCTCGTAGGGGCCGATCATGATGACATTGAACGAGTTGCTGTGCGTGCTGACGTCTTTCTCGATCGCCGCCCGCAGATCGCCTTCGGTGTAGGTGGCGAACTTGACCGTGACTCCCGGGTGCTGTTTCTCGAAAACAGACCTGGTCAGCGGCACCATCTGGCTGGTGATCAGCGGGTTGGACACCACCGCCACGGTCACTGTGCCAGAACCGCTACTGCTAGTAGTGCCGCCGCTCGAACAGGCGGCCGCCGCCAGCAAGGCGGCTACGCAGCCGGCTGCCCCGAGCACCCGGGGCCTGAATGGGAGATGGCTCATGAACGAACCTCCGCAACGGTGAGAACGGTGTAGCTGGGGAGGAAGATCTCCGCGCGACCCGCGGAAGGGCCACCAAGACAGGGCATCGCGGCCGCCCAACCTCTGGTAACGTTACCGAGCTTGGGCCGAACGTACGCTTGCGCAACTCCGTCGTCAAGCCCCCGAAACCAAATCGATACCTGATATATGCTGGGATATCTGCTGTGAGATAGATACCCCAACGGATAGGAGACCTGCGGTTGGGGAACGATCCCAGTTCTGACCGTCCAGGGGGCGCTCAGCCAACGATGCGGGATGTGGCAGCGCTGGCAGGAGTCGGCGTCATGACCGTCTCCCGGGTGGTCAACGATCGGGGCGGTGTCAGCCCGGAACGCGCCGCCCGGGTGTGGCACGCCATCGAAAAGCTCGACTACCGCCACAACGTCATGGCACGCCACCTGCGGCTCACCGGGCAGCCCACAGCGACCATCGGCGTCCTGCTCGAGGACGTGGCGAACCCGTTCGCGGCAGAATTGCTGCGGGCAGTCGAGAATGTGGTCAGCGAACAGGACTGCCTTGTGCTGTGCGCAAGTTCCGACGGCGACGCCGCGCGGGAGAGGGCGCTGCTGAGTGCTTTCTGCGCGCGGCGCGTCGACGGGCTGATCATCATGCCATGCGGTCCCGATCACCGGTACCTGCTGCCGGAGTTGCGCCGGGGAACCCAGATCGTGTTCGCCGACCGCCCTGCGCCCACGGTTGCCGCAGACACGGTGATCAGTGACAACTTCGGCGGCGCCCGGCTCGCCGTGACCCACCTGCTGGACAGGGGTCATACCCGGATCGGGTTCCTCGGTGATCTCCGGCGGATCTACACCGCCGCCGAACGTCACCGCGGATACCTGGAGGCTCTCCAAATGCGCGGTATCGAGCCCGACGAACAGCTGATCCGCCGCGACCTCCACTCCGAGCAGCTGGCCGAGCAGGCAACGCGTGACCTGCTCGGGTCACGTTCCGGCCCGACGGCGATCTTTACCGCCCAGAACTTGCTGACCATCGGGGCCCGGATGGCGCTGCGATCCATAGGGGCGGAGCGGAGAATTGCGCACGTCGGGTTCGATGACATCCCGCTCGGCGTCCTGCTCGATCCGGGCATCACCGTCATCGCGCAGGATCCTCCTGCCCTGGGAACCCTCGCCGCGCAGATGCTGCTCCACCGCATCCGCGACCCCAACGGCGCACCAGAGGTCGTCGAGGTCCCCACCAGGCTGGTCACCCGGGGTTCCGGCGAGATTCCGGCCCCAGGCGCGAACGAGATGCCTCTCTCACGTGCGCACCCGGATCCGCCCGCGGTGGCAGCCCAGACGTAACCCCGGGCTTCCGCCACGAAGGCGCCGCGGCCAAACGCAGCCAGCGCGTCAAGCATGCCGAGGCGCCGCGTTCCGCACGGAGGTGATGGCCTCGGCCCAGCGCCGCGCCACGTCCCTGTCGACAGAGTGCGCAGGAAACGCCATCGTCCCCGGTGCCGCGCGCAGGAATCCCTGGCGATAGCCGCGCGCTAGTCTGGATCGGAGGGGAAGGATTTGTTTAAGCTCAGGAACCGGAACGCCGCCCGCCCGGCGCTGGCACCCCCGCTCGCCGGGAACGGCCCGGACGGAGCCGAGCGCGCGACATTTGCCGCGGGATGCTTCTGGGGCGTGGAGGCGGCCTTCCGCCAGGTCCGCGGGGTGCTGCAGACCGCCGTCGGCTACACCGGCGGGCACGTCCCGAACCCGTCCTACGAGCGGGTCTGCGGCCACGGCACCGGCCACGCCGAGGCGGTCGAGGTGTGGTTCGACCCGGCCCAGGTCAGTTACGCCCAGCTGCTGGGGACGTTCTGGCGAATCCACAATCCGACCACCCGCAACCGGCAGGGCTGGGATTTTGGCAGCCAGTACCGCTCGGCGATCTTCTACCACGACGCTGACCAGCAGGAACTCGCGATCGCAGCACGCGACGCCGAGCAGCAATCGCTGCGGCGGAAGATCGTCACGCAGATCGCCCCGGCGTCTGCGTTCTACCGGGCCGAGGAGTACCACCAGCGCTACCTGGAGAAGCATGGCCGCGCCAGCTGCGCGGTCACCGTCCGGTAAGCGGGCCCGCACGCGTCAGCTGCCGGGCTGGCTGTCGCTGTGATTGCGGGCCGGCGGCACGGGCTCGAAGGCCAGCGCGCACGAGTTGATGCAATAGCGCTTGCCTGTCGGAGCCGGCCCGTCGCGGAAGACATGGCCCAGATGGCCGCCGCAGCGGCGGCAGAGCACTTCCGTGCGGCGCAGGAACAGGCCGTGGTCCGGCCGCAGCTCAACAGCCTGTGCGACGGCCGGCTCGGAGAAGCTCGGCCAGCCTGTGCGGGATTCGAACTTGGCGTCCGAGCGGAACAGCTCGCTCCCGCAGCCGGCGCAGCAGTAGGAGCCGTTCTTCTTGGTGCGAACGTATTTGCCGGTGAAGGCGGGCTCGGTGTGGCCGCGGCGCAGCACGTCGTATTGCTGGCGAGTCAGTTCATGCCGCCACTGCTCGTCCGGCTTCTGGATCTCGGTCGCTGCGGTGGCCTGAGCGGCCTTTGTCCGGCGCATCGGTGCTCTCCCCTGGCTGCGGCTTTCTAAGTGCTGGACCCGTCACCGAATCCGGGGACCACTGTGGTGAAACAAGCTGACTGCGCCTAAACATTCCGGCATCAGGAACAAGACAAGACGTCACAAGAGCCCACACAGGACCGCGTCCGCCGATAGCCGAGGCAAACAGGTCCCGCTCTCCAGGGTCTCATCGGTCCGCGCACCGCTGACCGCTGCCTCGAACATGGCCTGCAGGGCGGGCGAGGGCGTGTGATGAACTATCAGCAGCATCGGCATCGCGCCGAGCCTAGTCTGCGAGTATGGCGGACGAGCCTAGTCTGCGAGTATGGCGGAATGGCTGACGTCACGGTGCGGCGCGTTGATTTCGGCTACTTCGTGCGGCCAGCGGAGGAGACCGGGACGGGCGGTCCCAGAGTGGAACCGTGCCTGGGCTACGTCGTCAGCCATCCTCAGGGAATGATCTTGTTCGACACCGGCATGGGCTCCCATCCCGCGGTTGACGCCCGCTACCGGCCCCGCAGAGTCGAGCTGCGCGAGGCGCTGGCGGCCACCGGGGCGGAGATCTCTGACATCGGGCTTGCCGCGAACTGCCACCTGCACTTCGACCACTGCGGCGGCAACCCGGTGCTGGGCCAGATCCCGGTCTTCGTTCAAGGAGTCGAACTCGATACCGCCCGCCAGGCGCAGGACTACACGCTCCCGGAACTCATCGAGGGCAGTCGCTTCGAACGAGTGACAGGCCGGGCTGAGATCCTGCCGGGGGTCTTCCTCATGCCGACGCCAGGTCACACCGACGGTCACCAGTCGCTTATCGTCCGCCGACCGGACGGGGCGGTGATCATGGCGGGGCAAAGCCACGATACGGCAACGCAATACGCGGCCGACCAGCTCGCGTGGCGAGCCCATCGTGATGCTCATGGCCCGCCCCTGCCCGACATCCCGGACTGGATTGATGCCCTCCAGCAACTCGATCCCCGGATGGTCTACTTCGCCCACGACCGATCCGTCTGGACCCCCTGACGGACGCTCATCATCGCGCTCGATCAATGGCGAGAGGGCGCACGGAGTGAGCTTTCTCGGCGATTGCCTACCTCACATCATCGCCAGCTTCGGCGGCAACGCGGGTGGGGCGAATCAGCTACTCGACGCATCCGAGGATTACGCCAGACCCGTGCGCCGCCAGGCCGGCATCGTTGCGGTCAGTGTCCGGGGTTGCTGTTGTGGGACTGGCGCGGGCGCCGGGGTGCCTGCAGGCCGCTGATGAGGGTTTCGAGGCTGGCGGTGAATCGTTCGTCGCGGTCGTCGACCCACACGTGCTCGCCGAGGGCGGCCAGCACGGGGAAGCGGTCGGCGGGCAGTGACCGCAGGAATGAATGCAGCTCGCGTCTGGTCACAGCGTCCTGGATCCGCTGCTCGCTGGCGGTGGTGCGGTCGCTGAGCGCGAAGCCGATGGTGTAGTCGTAGATAAGCCGGAACGCGCGGGCTGCCTGGCGTTCGGGCAGGCCGGCCGCGTGCAGGGGCGCGAGGAATGCCTCGGCCAGGGCGAGGGAGTGCGGGCTGACCGGGTCGCGGGCCTTGAGCAGCCCCGCGATGCCGGGATGGTCTTCGAGGATCGCCCGGAACCGTTGTGCTAGCGCTGTGACCTGCCCGGTCCAGGGCAGGGTCTGATCGGCGCGGCAGTCGACCTCGGCCAGCACGCCGTCGAGGACGAGGTCATGGAGCTGCTCCTTGCCGGGAACGTGACGGTAGAGCGCGCCGGGAACCACGCCGAGGCGGGCGGCGAGGGCGCGCATGCTGAGGGCTTCGACGCCGTCCGCGCTGATGACCGCGAGGGCTTCGGCGACCACGCGTTCGCGGGTTAGCGCGCGGCGGCGGTTTTCCTCGCCGGCCGGCGGGTTAAACCACAGCGGGCGGGCGCTGGTCTCGCCGTCGGCTACCTGCCGCTGGTCCGCCATGTCTGCCTCCTGTCATCCCGTTTTGACCGTGAACTATGTTTACTATATAGTGAACAGTGTAGCTCGGAAGCGAATAGTGTTCACTCGAGCGGTGTTCTTCCGGGACGCCGGGCGTGCTGGCCCGGCCCGATGCACAAGGGAGAACCCAATGACAGTCATGACAGGCTGGGACCTGTTTGAGGATCTGCGTGCCGCGCAGGATGACATGCTGCGGTTGACCAGGGCCCGCGCCTCACGGCCTGGCCAGCAGTATGACAGCGGGACCCCGGCCGCGGCCTGGGCGCCGGCGGTCGACATCTCCGAGCGCAAGGACGCCTATCTGGTAACGGCCGAGCTTCCCGGCGTCAAGGCCGGCGACGTGGAGATCACCTTCGAGGACGGCCTGCTGACGATCCAGGGCGAGCGGCACGCCATGCTTGACGCCGAAGGGGAGAAGGTCCACCGGACCGAGCGCCGCTACGGCGCGTTCCGGCGGTCGATCACCCTGCCCAGCCACGTTGAGGCGGACAAGATCGAAGCCTCGGCGCAGGACGGCGTACTACAGGTCACGGTGCCCAAGGCGAAGGAAGTACGGGCCAAGCGAATCGAAGTGCGGGTCGGCCAGAGCAATCCCGTCGTCACGCCTGGGACGGCGGCCAAGAACGACAGCTGACAGCGAGCCGGGGGCGATGCCATGACCTTGCCGCCCAACCCGTGGAAATGACTCGTGCCGTCACCGCCAGAAATAGCGGTGACGGCCTAGCCATGCCCCGTGATACGGCCCGACGAGTTCCCTTGCGCAGTGGAAACGATTTCCATTAACCTGTTCAACTGGACATGAAAACGGAGATCAGTTTCATTGTCCGCTCTGGTCGCGTGACAGCCGGAAGGCGGGTAGCGGCAGGCGAACCGGCTGCGGGCCCCGGTGAGGAGGTTCAGCCTTGAGACCCCGATCGTCAATCTTGCGCTGCTGCGCAAAACCGCAGGGCCCTGCGATCGTCGGCGCGGTGCTGACCAGCTTCATGCTGGCTGCGGTAGCCGGCTGCTCGACGGCCCCGGCGGCGTCGGTCTCGGCTGGTTCGGGTGGCCAGGGCAAGCAGATCGTGGTGGTGGCGGCCGAAAATTTCTGGGGCAGCATCGCCCGCCAGGTCGGCGGCAGCCACGCCCGCGTGGTGAGTATCATCACCAACCCCAACACCGACCCGCATAGCTACGAGCCGACCGCGGGGGATGCCCGGACGATCGCAGGGGCACAGTTCGTTATCGAGAACGGGATCGGTTATGACCCGTGGGTGCCCAAGCTGCTCGCGGCCGACCAGCAGAACCCGGCCACTCTCGACGTGGGAACCCTGCTCGGCGTTCCGGCCGGGGGGAATCCGCACCGCTGGTACAACCCGGCGGACGTGCAGAAGGTCGTCAACCAGATGGTGGCCGACTACCTGAAGCTGGATCCCGCCGACAGCGCCTACTTCGCCCGGCAGCGGACGCGCTTCAACACCGTCGCCCTGAAGCAGTACAACGCCACCATCGCTGCCATCAAGGCAAGATACTCCGGCACCCCGGTCGGGGCCTCCGAGTCGATCTTTGCGATGCTGGCGCCCGCTGTTGGGCTCAACCTCATCACCCCGTACTCGTTCCTGAAGGCCATCAGCGAAGGCACCGACGTGCCGGCCGCGGACAAGCAGACCGCCGACAACCAGATCAAGAACCACCAGATCAAGGTTTACGTTTACAACAGCCAGAACCTCACCCCGGACGTGCAGGCCCAGCTAGCGGAGGTGAAAGCCGAGCACATCCCTTACGCCACGATCACGGAGACCTTGGTGCCTGCCAGCGCCACCTACCAGGCGTGGCAGACCAGGCAGCTGCGCGGGATCGAGACCGCCCTGGCTCAGGCAGCCGGACACTAGCCGCCACGAAACACTAGCCGCCACGAAAGAGGAAACGAGCATCAGATGCCCGCAGAACATGACCACGCTGCTGGGAGCGTTGCCGCGACCGTGGGTTCCGCCGAGCTGGCGGCGGACCGGCAGCTCGCCAGCCGCTCGGCGGTGCGGTTCGACCGGGCGGAGGCGCGGCTGGGCGGCCGGACGATCTGGTCGGACGTCACCCTCAATGTGGCGCCGGGCGAGTTCGTAGCGGTCCTAGGGCCCAACGGCGTTGGCAAATCGACACTGGTCAAGGCGGCCCTTGGGCTCGTGCCTCTCGTTTCAGGCACGGCCATCGTCCTAGGGAGGGCGCCGGGCCAGGCGGGACGCGAGATCGGCTACCTGCCCCAGCGGCGGAGCTTCGACGCCGGGCTGCGGGTGCGGGGCATCGACGTGGTCAGCCTGGGCGCTGACGGGGAACGCTGGGGCGTCCCCTTCCCTGGCGGGGGCCGCCTGTTCGCCTCACGCCGCGCCGCCCGCCAGCGGGTGAGGGAGGTCATCGAGCTGGTCGGCGCCACGGGCTTCGCCGGCCAGCCGATCGGCCAGGTGTCCGGCGGCGAACAGCAGCGCCTGCTCATCGCCCAGGCCCTGGTACGCCGACCGCGGCTGCTGATCCTCGACGAGCCGCTCGACAGCCTGGACCTTCCCAGCCAGGCTGGCGTGGCTGCCCTGATCTCGCGGGTCTGCCAGGAGTACGGGGTCACCGTCCTGCTCGTCGCCCACGACGTCAACCCGATCCTGTCCTACCTCGACCGGGTCGCCTACATCGCCCACGGCGGGGCGGTGTCCGGCACCCCATCGGAAGTGATCACCTCGGGGACCCTGAGCGCCCTTTACGGCACCCCGATCGAGGTGCTGCGCACCTCGGATGGCCGGCTCGTGGTGGTCGGCCAGCCCGAGGCCCCCGCCCGTCACACTGACCGGCACGCTGATGGAGCAGCGCTGCCATGGTGAGCGGCGGCCTGGCCGCCAGCGCAGCCAGTGGCACGGCGCTGGGCTGGAACATCGGCGCGGACATCCGCCAGCTCCTCGCGCTGCACTTCATGGTCAATGCCTTCCGGGCAGGCACCATCGTGGCGGTCGTCGCGGGCGCTATCGGATGGTTCATGGTGCTGCGCCGCCAGAGCTTCGCCGGGCACACCCTGGCCGTGGTGTCCTTCCCGGGCGCATCCGGGGCGATCCTGCTCGGCATCAGCGCCACCGCGGGCTACTTCGCAGCCAGCATCGCTGCGGCCCTCGTCATCGCCGGGGTCCCGCGCTCCCCTGGCGGGCGGAGCTACAGCTCCGAGTCGGCGGTCATCGGCACCGTGCAGGCATTCGCACTGGCCTGCGGCGCCCTGTTCGTCAGCCTGTACGGGGGTTTCCTCAACAGCCTGACCAGCCTGCTGTTCGGCACGTTCCTGGGCATCTCCGACGGCCAGGTCACGACCTTGCTGATCGCGGCCGCGGCCGCGCTGGCCGCGCTGGCCGGGATCGCCCGCCCGCTGTTCTTCGCTACCGTGGATCCCGACGTGGCCCGGGCCAGGGGAGTACCGGAACGCCTGGTGTCGACGGTCTTCCTGCTCCTGCTCGGATGCGCGGCTGCCGAGGTGAGCCAGATCACCGGCGCGCTGCTGGTATTCGCTCTCCTGGTCATGCCCGCGGCCGCTGCCCAGCAGCTCACGGCGCGTCCCGCGCTGAGCTTCGTGATCACTATCGCGCTCGGGCTGGCCATCGCCTGGCTAGGGCTCGCCGTCGCCTACTTCTCGGTGTATCCCGTCGGCTTCTACGTCACCACCTTCGGCTTCACCGCCTACGTGGCGTCCGCGATCATCCGGGCCGCCGCCGGCCGGCTGGCCCGCAGCCGCGGCCTTCGCCAGGCGGTTCCCGCATGACCATCCTCACCGGCATCGCCCACATGCTCCAGCACCCGTTCCTGCGCTACGCCTTCCTGGCCGGCACCGCCATCGCAATCGCCTCGGGCCTAGCCGGCTACTTCGTCGTCCTGCGATCACAGGTGTTCAGCGGCGATGCCCTCAGCCACGTGGCGTTCACCGGAGCCCTCGCCGGCCTGGCAGCCGGAATCAGCCTTCTGGTCGGTCTTTACACGGCCTGCATCGTGGTCGCCCTGGCGCTGGCCGCTCTCGGCGCGCGCGGCCGGGCCGACGACACCGCCATCGGCAGCGTGTTCGCCTGGATCCTCGGGCTCGGAGCCCTGTTCCTTACCATCTACACCAGCTCATCGAGCGGCGTCGACGCAACATCGGGGGTGAACGTGCTCTTCGGCTCCATCTTCGGGCTCTCCGGTTCCCAGGCGATGACCGACGCCCTCATCGCGCTCGGCGTGGCGGTCGCCGTCGTAGCCATCGGCCGGCCGATGCTCTTTGCCAGCATCGACGAAGCAGTGGCCAGCGCTCGCCGGGTCCCGGTCCGCCTCCTCGGATTCGTGTTCCTCGGCCTGGTGGGAGTGACGGCGGCGGCCGCCACCCAGGCAGTCGGTGCCCTGCTGCTCCTCGGCCTGCTCGCCACGCCCGCCGGAGCCGCCCAGCGGCTCACGACCCGGCCTTTCCGGGCGATGTGGCTATCAGCTGGCATAGCCGTCGTCGCCATGTGGGGCGGCCTTATCATCGCCTACGCCGCGCCGCAGCTTCCGCCGAGCTTCGGCATCCTCGCCGTAGCCACCAGCTGCTATCTGCTGGCATTCGCCGCCACGGCCGGACATCGTCGGCCGGCCCAGCGGGCAACAGCGCCGTACCGCGCGACAGCGCAGGCAGAGGTCCCGAGGTGACCGCAACTAGGGACATAGCGCCTGGCCAAAGCCCCGCTGCGGGATCCGGGTCACCAGATCCGGTGCCGCCTGCCAGCGGCCGATCTTGCCGCGGCACAGTCTGCTAGGCAGGCCTCGCCGCTGTGAGCCGCCCATCTTCGGACCTTCCGGCAGGCCGAGCAGTCCGCTAGGCAGGCCTCGCCGCTGTGAGCCGCCCATCTTCGGACCTTCCGGCAGGCCGAGCAGTCCGCTAGGCAGGCCTCGCCGCTGTGAGCTGGCCATCTTCGGACCTTCCGGCAGCAGTTCCGGCGCGCTGCTGCTCAACGCCCAGTTCCCGGCCGGAGTCAACACCTACCGCGCTTACCGGCTGCCCTGGCCCGGCCACTGACCCCGCCGCGGTGCGGCACCGGCCCGGCCCTCGCGGCAACGCGCAGGCCGGAGCCGGTGCTGTGCCCGGTACGCCGCTACGCCGGGTGGCTCCGCTCCGGAGCACTCTGCCTGCTGGCTCATTGACAGTGCGGTCGTTGGTGCTTATTGTCCTCCAATACGATAGAAATAGTAGACGATCTCGGTTGTTGACTTGAGCGGGAGGAACGCGGATGTCGTTGAAGTGGGTCTCAGCCCGTCATGCGGCGGGAGGCGCCGCGGTCGGCCTGGTGTTGCTGGCGGTGCCGGCCTGCGCCAGCACCAGTGCAAGCACCACCTCGTCGGGCGGCGCGTGCACACCGGCCAAGTCGCCAGTGATCACGCTGGCCGCCTATAGCACTCCCTATGACGCGTACGGCAAGCTAATCTCCACCTGGCAGAAGGAATGGGCGGCCGCGCATAACAAGCAGCAGGTCATCTTCCAGACCTCCTTCGGGGGAAGCACCGCTCAGGCCGAGAACGTGGCCAGCGGGTTCCCCGCCGACATCGTCGCCCTCTCGCTCGTACCGGACGTGCAGATCGTCCAGAAGGCCGGGCTGATCACCCACGACTTCACCAAGGACCCGAACGGCAGCATCGTGTCCACGACGCCGGTCGCGTTCGACGTACGCCCGGGCAACCCGAAGCACATCCGCAACTGGAACGACCTGACCCGCCCCGGCCTTCAGATCCTGACCCCGGACCCGGCCCAGAGCGGCGGGGCTAAGTGGAACATCGTGGCCGCCGACGGCGCGTCGATGCGGGGCAAGGTGCCCGGCTACACCGCCAACAGCCAGAGCAGCGCCCAGAAGCTGCTGACCGGCATCTTCAAGAACGTCACCGTGATGGACAAGAGCGCCAACGACTCGCTCAAGAACTTCCAGTCGGGAAACGGCGACGTGGCCATCACCTACGAGAACCAGATCCTGCTCTCGAAGGCGGGCGGCAGCTCGGACCAGGAAGTCCTGCCACCATCTACCGTGCTGATCCAGAACCCCACCGTGGTGGTCGACAAGAATGCCCAGAAGCATTGCGTGCTGCCGATCGCGAACGCCTTCGTCAAGTGGCTGCACACGCCGGAGGCCCAGGCGATCTTCCAGCAGGTCGGCTTCTTCCGTCCGATCAGCCCGGCGCAGGCGAAGCAGGGCGACAAGAAGCTGGGCCAGGCGCCGGTTACCGACCTGTTCACGACGAACGATATCGGCGGGTGGAATCAGCTGATCACCAGCACCGTCTTCGGCCCCAACGGGGCCTTCACCCAGGCCTTCAAGGCAGCGAAGGGCTAGGCGCTTTCGTGGGCTTCAGCGGGCTCGATGTCGCGCAGACCCCCCCTCTCCCGGCATCGCCGGGCCAGGGGGGGCTCGCCCGCGCGCGCCGGGAACGGCCGGCCTGGGGCCGGCTGGGACTGCGCGGGCTGGCCCTGCTGTACCTCGGCCTCATGGTGGTGCTGCCGCTGTCTGCGGTGGTGACGAAGGGATTCGGCGGCGGGATCGCATCGCTCCAGGACGCCTTCTCGCAGCTGGGCGCCCGGCAGGCGCTGATCCTCACCATCGAGATGGCCGCGCTCGTCGCGGTGATCAACGCCGTGTTCGGGACGATCACCGCCTACGTGCTGACCCGGTACCGCTTCCCTGGCCGCAACGCGGTTGCCACCGTGGTGGACATCCCGTTCGCCATCCCCACGCTGGTCACCGGAGTGATGCTGGTTGCCCTGTACGGGCCGAACTCCCCGGTGGGGGGATTCCTGGCGCGGCACGGAGTTCACATCATCTTCGCCAAGCTGGGCATCCTCGTCGCGCTGTTGTTCGTGACGCTGCCGCTGGTGGTCCGGACCGTGCAGCCGGTCATGCAGGAACTCGACCGCGGCGAAGAGGAAGCGGCGCAGGTGCTCGGGGCGCGCCGGTGGCGGACGTTCCGCCAGGTCATGCTCCCTCACCTACGTGCTGGCATCGTGGCAGGCAGCCTCCTTGCGTTCGCCAGGGCGCTTGGCGAGTTCGGCGCGGTCGTCATCGTGTCCGGCAATATCGCGAACAAGACGCTGACCGCGCCCGTCCTGATCGCCCAGCTGATCAGCGGGTTCAAGGACCCGAGGGCCGCCGCGGCGATCGGGACTATCTTGTTCGGGCTCGCGTTCGTGCTGGTGCTCATCGTCGAGCGGCTGGTTGGGCACAAAGAGCTGCGGGAGCACGCGTCATGAACACGACGGCCGGGCGAACCCCCCGCCTGTCCGCCGGGGCGCGCCGCCGGCTCGTGCACGGCGGCCTCATCGCGGCGACATTCGGGTACGTCGGCGTGCTCGTCGTCGCACCGCTGATCGGCATCGCCGTTGCCGCCCTGAAACCGGGACTGAGCGCCTGGCGGACGGTGTTCGCCGACCCTTACGCCCGGCACGCCTACCTGCTCACCGGGTACATCACCGTGGAGGCCCTGCTGGTCACCACGGTGCTGGGCGTGGTCGTGTCGCTGGTCCTTTCCCGGGACCGCTTCCCGGGCAGGGCGGTGGTCAGCGCCCTGGTCGACCTGCCGCTGGCCGTGTCGCCGGTGGTCGTCGGACTGGCGGCGGTCCTGCTGTTCGGGCTGGGCGGATGGTTTGAACCCTGGTTTGCCGCGCGCAACATCCAGATCCTGTTCGCGGTGCCGTCGATGGTGCTGGTCACCATCTTCATCTCGATCCCGTTCGTTATCCGCGAGGTGGCGCCGCTGCTGCAGGAACTGGGGACAGAGGAAGAGCAGGCCGCGCGGACCTTGGGGGCCTCCCGGCTGCAGACGTTTTTCCGTATCACGCTGCCAAACATCCGATGGGGCTTGCTCTACGGCATCGCGCTGAGCACCGCCCGGGCGATCGGCGAGGTCGGGGCCGTCCTGATCGTCAGCGGCACGATCGCCGGGCAGACCGAGACCTCGACGCTGTACATCCTCAGGGCGTTCGACGAGGGACAAGACAACTCTGGTTATGTCGTCGCCCTCACCCTGGCCATGGTGTCGATCGTCATGCTGTTCGGCATCGAGTTCTTCCGGCGCAGGCAAGAGAAGGGACACAGCGCATGAGCGAGGGGATCGTCGTCCAGGGGCTGTGGAAGCGGTTCGGGTCATTCGACGCGGTCAAGGATGTCGGCTTCGAGGCGGAGGACGGGAAGATCACCGCGCTGCTTGGTCCCAGCGGCTCGGGCAAGAGCACCGTGCTTCGCATGATCGCGGGGCTGGAGCGCCCCGATGCCGGCCGCATCTGGGTCGGCGGCGAGGAGCAGACCGGAAAGAGCGTGCAGGAGCGCCGGTTCGGGTTCGTGTTCCAGCACTATGCCCTGTTCCGGCACATGACCGTCAGCCGGAACGTTGCCTTCGGGTTGTCGGTGCGCAAGGAACCGAAGGCCGCGCAGCGCAGCCGTGTCAACGAGCTCCTCGAACTGGTGGGCCTCGCGCCGTTCGCCAGCCGCTATCCCGATCAGCTCTCCGGCGGCCAGCGCCAGCGGGTGGCCCTGGCCCGGGCGCTGGCTCCCCAGCCCCGGCTGCTGCTGCTGGACGAGCCGTTCGGCGCCCTGGATGCGCGGGTGCGCCAGGAACTCCGGCGCTGGCTAGACGACCTGCACCGCGAGCTCGGCGTGACCAGCCTGCTGGTGACCCACGACCAAGACGAAGCCCTCGAGCTCGCCAACGAGGTTGTCGTGATGCACCAGGGCCGGGTGGAGCAGATCGGGACGGCCGACGAGATTTACAATCAGCCCGTCACGCCGTTCGTGGCCGGATTCGTGGGCGCGGCCAACATCATCAACGGCTACGTCTCGGCCGGCCGGATCCGGGTGGCCGATGGTGCGCCGGCCGGCGCCGGCCACCTGCCCGAGGGAGAGAAGGCCCAGGCGTATGTCCGGTCGCACGACATCCGCCTGACTACCTCGGCCGGCGACGGAGCGGTGTCGGCGGACGTCGAGCGCGTCACGAACATGGGCTGGACGTCGAAAATCCACCTCCAGCTTCCCGACGGTCAGGTTCTGATTGCCCAGCTTCCCAACGAGGAAGTCGACTGGATCCGGCCCGGGGCGCGGGTGTACGCCGGCCTTCGCGGTGCGAAGGTATTCTCCGCCGCCGACGTGGAGGACGCCGCCGCGGACTCGCGGCCGGCGGAAGTCTCCGAGGCAGTCGTGGTGACCCGAACGCCGTCGCGCGAGGCGATCCCACGGGCGCCGTGACCACCGCCGACGGCAACGGTCCTGCGTCACCATCGCGGCTGGCGGTGCCAATCCGGATCTCGGCCAGGGCTGACTATGCGACCCGCGCATGCGCCGAGCTCGCCGCCGACCCGGCCACCAGGGTGAGCGGGGACCAGATCGCGGCTGCCCAGAACATCCCCCTGAAGTTCCTTCTGAACATCCTGACCGAGCTTGGCCGCGGGAATATCGTGCGCAGCCACAGAGGTAACAGCGGGGGGTACCAGCTGACTCGCCCGGCGAGCCAGATCACCATCGCCGAGATCCTGCACGCCGTCGAGGGTCCCGCCGCAAGAATCCGGGGCTTCTCGCGGCAGGAGCTTCGCTACGCGGGAGCCGCCGAGCATTATCTGGCGAGCTGGCGGCGGCGGGCGCGGGCGACGAGGAGCAGGTATTCGAAGTAGCGCCTGACGCGCTGGTAGGTCCTCATAGCCCGAGCATGCGAGAAGCTTGCCATGATGTCAATATTTCCGACCAAAAATATCGGTATATGGTGAGTCGCAGCGCCTGGTGGCACGCTCGGGCGTGGTCGCGGGCGGTCTGACTTGCGGCTGCCCGGTGGATGCCGGGCGAGGCCAGCCCCTGGCGGCTCGCGTGCGACCCTGGCTACGGCGAGCGCTGCTGGAGCCAGGTCAGCGCTTCCTGCGCGATCTCGCGCCAGCCGTGGTCGATTGTCAGTGAGTGGCCTCGATCCGAGAACTCCCTGAAGTCTGTGACCGCTGGCGATCTGTGGTACAGCTTGCGCGTCGAGCGGGTGATGGCTGCCGGGACGGTGTGGTCCCGGCCGCCGGCGATCAGCAACAGCGGTCCGCGGGTCTTGTTGCCGGTGTCGACCTTGGCGGCCGAACGCGGGACGAGATTCGCAGTTGCGGCTTCGAACAGCGGCCTGCCCGGCGACGGGATGCTCCAGCGCTTGTAAAGGTCGGCGGACTCCTGCGCGGGCAGCGCATTGCCGAAGCCGTAGCGAAACTGCTGGGGGGTGAGCGACACCGCCCGGTTCCTGTTCGCCGGGTTGCGCAAGGCGATCGAGGCGACCCGCAGCGCGGATGGGGGCAGGTAGATCACGCCCTTGATCGGCGCAGCGTCGATCGCCACCGCGGCGGCGGCAAGCTCCTGCCCGAGCAACCGCTGCGCGATCAGGCCGCCGAAGGAGTGTCCCACCACGACCGGCCGGGCATCCAGCCCGCTGATGATCTGGGCGTAGTGCGCTACGACGTCATCGATGCCTTTCCCGGCGGCGCGCTCGGGCTGCCGGCGGGTTTCCTCGACCGTGTCCGCGGTTCCCGGCCAGCCCGGCGCCAGCGGTTCGTATCCAGCCTCCCGGAACAACTCGGCCCACGGACCCCACGAGTCCGCGTGCAGCCACAGACCGTGCACGAAGACAACCGGGCTGCCTGCTGGCATCATTTTGCGCCCTTCTTATCCGCAGCACCCTTATCCACAGCACCGCCACCGGCCACTGGCGGTCAGCCGCCTTGGCACCCAGTCTGCCACTGTCCGCCACCCGCGCAGCGAAGCGCTCTGGCGCAACACCCACAGCGTCAGCAGAGGTCGTCGGCGGGCGGAAACTGGCTCGCCGGGAACGGTCGCGTCCTGTCATCCTGCCGGGCATGGAACCTCGCCCTGCTGATCACGGTCCTGGCCGGATCATCTTTCTCAACGGCGGTTCCAGTTCTACGGGCTTCTCGTCAGGCCTTTGAACTGGTCGGGGTGGCCGGATTTGAACCGGCGGCCTCTTCGTCCCGAAGCCAAAGTTCATAAGTCGTCAGGCAGGGCATATCTTGCGGCTGACCTGTTGAGACTGTCCGTCAACGTCCGTAGAAGTCCGCGCACGGACGAGGCGATCGTCACTCAGTGGGCACTTCATGGTGCCGGGCGGGAAACGGGATGCACCTGGCCCCCCGCGGGCCTGTCGGTGGCCGGCGTCGCCGCCGGGACCGCGCTGGGCAGCACCCATTCCGGCGTGGGGTCCGGCACCGGCGGCACCGCGCCTCCGATCTCCCCGCTGGCAGGCACGGCCGCCGATGACTCGCAGTACAGCACCGAGGAAACGATCGCCGCGGTGCTGCTGAGCCTGTTGATCCCGGTCATCGCGCTGATCGTCGCGCTCGCCATGCGAGCGAGGGAACTCCGGCCCAGGCGCACGCAGCTCCTCAGGAACTGGGCAATCGGGTCGGCAGCCTGGCTCTGCACGGGCTGGCTGGTGGCCATCATCGCTTTCAGCGCCGTGGGCTCGGGCCCGTCAGGCTGCCAAGGGGGGATCGACCAGTCCGTTCCGCCGAGCTATCAGAGCAACGATGGCATGCACTGGGCGGCAACGTATACCTGCATGAACGGCGGCACGAAGACCAAGTCGGTGCCATCCAGCCAGGTGCCCGGCGGCTAGCTTCTGGTCACCCGTCGTTACGGTCTGTGTGGTGCGCCGGGCTGATCCGGGGAGGACCGGCTGGCCGCCCTTTCCCAGGGTAGCCATGTTCATGGCCTGAAGCGGGGCGGTGGGCGGCGATGAAGTGGCGCAGGTGGGCGGCCAGGACGGCGGGCTGGTCTTCGGGTATGAGCGTGTAACTGTCGGGTATCTCGACTAGCTGGCTGTCCGGGAACGCCTGGGCGAGCCGCCGGGCGTGATCGGGTGGCATCAGGCGGTCCTCGGTGGCCCAAGCGACGAGTACCGGCCGGTCGAAGGCCGGGAGCGCGTCGGTCGCGGCGAGCAGGTCGCGTTTGCCCCTGCGGGTGTCGCCGGCGTACTTGCGGTAGTCGCGGCGGATCTCCCGCCGGGTCAGGGGCTGCAGCCAGGCGCGCATGATCTCGTCGGGCACCCCCCGTTTCGACATGTAGCCGAAGAACATCGGCAGCTGCCGGAGCCGCCGCGACGAAAGCGCCAGCCGCGCGACCGCCACCCCGCCCGGGACCCGGGCCGCAAGGCCGGCCAGGCGCCCGGGAAGCCCGGGCGGGTAGTTCTCGAACGCCTCGCAGGACACCAGCGCGAGCCCCGGTTCCATAGCTGCTGACAAGGGGTAGGACAGGCGCCCGCACCTGGGCGGCACGCAGGGCAGCCGCCGGGACCGCATCGCTGCCGTTCGCCGCGATGGTGGTGAACCAGCTAGTGCCAGCCCGGCGACCCAGCAGCACCCGAGGGACCACCAGGACCGAGCCGTCGCAGGCCGCATCGAACGTGAAGCTTCCGAAGGCCATGGGACCGCATCCAGGTAGCCCGACCTGATCTTCGGTGTCAGCCGCCTCGAACAGTTCGCGGAGCCGACGGGTCGAGGAACGTAGCGATCATCGGCGACAGCCACTCGCTTCGGTCGAGCATGCCGACGTGTGAGGTGCCGGGCAAGACCGCGAGCTGCGAGGTCGGGAGCCCGGCGAGATCGCCGGGTACTCCTCCGCCGAGGAGCCGGAACATCTGCACCGTGTGCTCGGGGCGGACGATGTCTGAGTCTCCGATTATGAGCATCGTGGGCGCCCTTACGCGCTGCACCTCCTCAGCCGGCCAGCCCGCGAACGTCCGGTCGAGCTCATTGACCTTGGCGACCAGCGTCGGCCACGCGCCGGGACGGGGCGCCACGTTCTGGTAGGCCTGATGCCAGACCGAGCCGTCAAGGTGTCCGGCTGGCGTCTTTGTCATCGCGTCGAGGGCTTCCGGGTACAGACCCGCGCTGTCGAAGCAGGCGCCGCCTGCATAGACCAGCCGCCGTACCAGCCGCGGATGCCACATGGCGACTTGCAGGGCGACGGCGCCGCCCATGCTGTAGCCAACG
>Ga0070698_100002299_pt1 | contig 21152 bp, 17 predicted proteins | sample KBSK1502metaG_FD_65477 | JGI IMG/M metagenome (GOLD analysis project Ga0070698, IMG submission 65477) | Corn, switchgrass and miscanthus rhizosphere microbial communities from Kellogg Biological Station, Michigan, USA - KBS K1-50-2 metaG | ecosystem: Host-associated > Plants > Roots >...
CGCGTTCGCCTACGTGTTCGAGGGCAACGGCACATTCCGCGACGCCTCCGCGCCGCAGGGCGTTCGCACCGATCGAGTCTCGGCCGGCGGCCGGGACGCCGGCAGTGAGAGCGCGCAGGACACAGGCAATCGCTCGCTCGTCCTGTTCGACTCGGGCGACGAGATCACGGTGCAGGCGGGCGAACAAGGCATGCGGTTCCTGCTCGTGTCAGGCCAGCCGCTGCAGGAGCCCGTGGCCTGGCAGGGGCCGATCGTGATGAACACCAAAGAGGAGCTGCAGACCGCGTACGACGAGTTGCGACGCGGGACGTTTATCAAGCGCTAGCGATTCTCGATTTAGGGCGGTTATCGTTCACGCCGCCCTATGTGGACCTTCCTTCGCCGCCTGACCCTGACGCAGTGGATCGTCGCGGCCATATTTGCCGGCGTCGCGATCGGCGTCTTGTCTCCGGCGTTCGCCGTCTCGCTGCTGCCGATCTCCACCGCATTCATTCGGATCATCAAGTCGATCATCGTGCCGTTGATCTTCGGCACCCTGGTCGTCGGCATCGCGGGGCACGGCGACGACATGAAGCGCGTTGGCCGGCTCGCCCTGAAATCCATCGTGTATTTCGAAATCGTCACCACGCTGGCTCTCTTCATCGGCCTGCTTACGGTCAACGTGATCAAGCCCGGCGTGGGCGCGGCACTCGCGGCACCCGCAGCCGGCGCGGCGCCGCCGGCGAGTGAGCCCGTCACGTTCGCCAGCGTCCTCGAACACATCGTTCCGCAGAGTTTCTTCGACGCGGCGGCCCGTAACGAAATGCTGCAGATCGTGTTTTGGTCGGTCCTGTTCGCCATCGGCCTGACGCAGGTGCGCGGCCGGCCCAAGGAGACGATGCTCGGGTTTTGCGAGGCCGTTGCCGATGTGATGTTCAAGTTTACGGGGATCGTCATGAAGTTCGCGCCGTTCGCGGTGGCCGCGGCACTGGCGGTGACGGTCGGCAAGCCGGGTGGCCTCAGAAACCTGCAAAGCCTCGCCCTGGTGGTTATCACGCTCTACATCGCCCTCGTCGTCTTCGGCCTGTTCGTGCTGTACCCGGTGGCGCGCATCGCGCGCGTACCCATCGGCGCGTTCACGGCCGCCGTGAAGGAGCCGGCGCTCATCGCGTTTTCGACCGCATCGTCGGAAGCGGCGCTGCCGAAGGCCATGGAGCGCATGGAAGCGCTCGGCGTGCCGCGCCGCATCGTCGCGTTCGTGATGCCGACCGGATACTCGTTCAACCTCGACGGCAGCACGCTCTATCTGTCAGTCGCGTTGATCTTCGTCGCGCAAGCAAGCGGGATTTCGCTGTCCCTCGGCCAGCAGCTGCTCATGATGCTCACGCTGATGTTGACGAGCAAAGGCGTCGCCGGCGTGCCGCGGGCGTCGCTCGTGATTCTCATGGGCACCGTGGCCTCGTTCAATCTTCCCAGCGAGGCCGCGATCGCGTTGATCGGCGTGGACGTGCTCATGGACATGGCGCGCACCACGGTGAATCTCATCGGCAACTGCCTGGCGACCGTCGTGATGGCTCGCTGGGAAGGTGAGTACGACGCCTCCCGCGCGGTAACCAAAACGGCCGAAGCCGCGTAGCTTCTCGGCGTGAACACGCCACAGCCGGCGGAAATCCCGGCGGAGCTCCAGGCCGCACTCGCCGACCGCTACACGCTGCGCCGCGTCCTCGGACGCGGCGGCATGGCGACGGTCTATCTGGCCGACGACAAGAAGCACTACCGCGCCGTCGCGCTCAAAGTCCTGCTTCCCGGTTTGGCGGCGTTTCTCGGCGCCGAGCGGTTCCTCAAAGAAATCCAGATTGCGGCGCGCCTCACGCATCCGCACATCCTCGCCTTGCATGACTCCGGTGAGGCCAGCGGATTCCTGTACTACGTCATGCCGTTCATCGATGGCGGCTCGTTGCGCCAGCAGCTCGAGGGACCACCGCGGCGCGCGCTCTCGCAGGAGCAGGCCGTGGCGATCGCCGAGCCGGTCGCGGATGCGCTGTCATACGCGCATCGCATGGGCGTGCTGCACCGCGACATCAAACCGGAGAACATCCTGTTCTCGCAGGGGCATCCGATCGTCGCCGATTTCGGGATCGCGAAGGCCGTGAGTACCGCAGGAGGTGCCAACCTCACGCGCACCGGATTCCCGGTCGGCACGCCCGGGTACATGAGCCCCGAGCAAGCGGCCGGTTTGACCGAGCTCGATGAACGCACCGATGTCTATAGCCTGGCGGTCGTCGTGTACGAGATGCTCGTGGGCGACGTCCCGGGACGCTGGCCGACCGAGGACGCCGTGCGGGCGGGTCGCTTCCTCGAGGCCTCGGCGAGCCACCGGACCCGGCTGACGGGCCTCGGCTCGAGAGTCGAAGGCGCGCTCGTACGCGGGCTGGCGATCCGTCACGACCAGCGGACCGCGACGACCGCGGCGCTGATGGACGAGCTGGCGCGGGGTGGCTCGGGTGCTCGCCGGCGCTACGACAAGGACGAGGTTCAGGAGATCGTCAAACGCGCCACGGAATTGGAGGCGAACAAGACCGCCTCCGGCGCGATGACGATCGGCGGTGTCGAGGCCTTGGCAGGTGAGGTTGGCGTCGCGCCGGAGGTGGTGCGCGCCGCGGCGGACTCGCTCCAGGCACCCTACGTGATGCCCGGATCCCTGGCGCCCAACCGCACCAATCACTGGGTCGCCGGCCCGACGGAGATCTTCTTCGAGCGGGTCGTTGACGGTGAGCTGCCCGAGGCCGAGTATGCGACCGTTGTGGAAGAGATCCGGCGCGTGTTGCGCAACGCGGGGCAGGTGAGCCAGTTCGGCCGCTCGTTCTCGTGGATTGCGGCGCGCGGTCAGGCGCTGCGGCGTGACCTGGAGGTCTCCGTGTCAGTCCGCCGCGGGCAGACGCGCATCACGATTCAAGAGAATATGAATCAGCTCATCGGCGCCGTGTTTGGCGGCATCGGGGGCGGGATGGGGGGCGGCGGGATGGGCCCCATCATCGGAGTCGGCGTCGGGGCGCTGCACCTGGTCGGTGCCGCGGTCGTGGTCGTCGTGCCGGTGTGGCTCGGGATCACCTACCTCACGGCGCGCACCGTCTATCGCCGCAGCAGTATGAAACGACTGCGCGAGGCCGAGGAGTTGGCGAATCGCCTCGAGGCGCTCGTGCGCGAGCTGGTCGAAATCCCGCCCCGCCTCAAACCGTAGCCCTAGAAGGCGGCGCGCCACTCCAGGCGGGCGACGTGCGGGTCGACGAGAACTCGCGGAGGGCCGAGGCCGAAGATGCGCCAGCGGCCCTCCATCACATTTGCCGCCGTGATGCCGACCGTCGCGCCGGCCACGACATCGGACAGCCAATGCTTGTGATCGTTGAGGCGCGACCAGGCGGTTCCGGTCGCGCCGGCGTACAGGAGCGCGGTTGCCCAGGGGCGGTGGATCTCCGCCGAGAGCGAGGTCGCCAACGCGAACGCCATTGTGGCGTGTCCCGACGGAAACGCGTCGTGATTGGTGAATGGGTGAAAGACGTACGGATCCGTGGCGTTATCGGGCCGGAACCGGCCGGTGAGCTCCTTCAGCGCTCCGGTGGTGAGCCCGGCGGCGATGACGGAGGCCAGCAGCCGACCGCCGCGCCGCTCGAGCGCCGGCCGGCCGCTGATGACCCCGGCCGCGAGAATCCCGCCGCTGATGCCGAAGACGACTACCGGTTCGCCGCCGTACTTGAACACCCGCGCGACCCTGTCGCTGCCGGGTGAGCGGTGGTCCTGCACCCAACCATCGGCACCATGGTCGAACGCGCTTACGACGCCGATGGTGCCGACGGCGATGGCTGCTTCCCACCAGCGGATGTTGTGCGCTTGGGCGGAAACGCCCGGGGAGGCCAACGCCAGCTGGAAGGCGAGCGCGGCTAGGGTGTAGCGCGTTCTGTGGCCTCGACGTCGATCGTGATCCGAACCTCATCCCCAACGATCTGCGCGCCTTCCATGAAGCCGTTCCGCGTGATGCCGTAGTCCTGGCGCTTGATGGTGGTGGTCGCCGAGAAGGCAGTCCGGCGGCCGCGGGATGTCGTCAGCACACCGCCAATGTCGGCGTCGAGCACAACGGGGCGGGTGACGCCGCGCATCGTGAGGTCGCCGCTGATGCGCAGCTTATCGGGTGCGACCTTCTCCACGCGCTTGCTGACGAAAATGATCTCGGGAAAGCTGTCGACGGCGAGGTAGTTCTGGCGCAGATCGGTGTCGCGGCGGTCGTTGCCGGTCGTGACGCTGGCCGTTTGAATGTGGGCCGTGACGCTCGCGGCTTCCGGCTTGCTCGGATCGTAGTTCAGGTCGATGGTCCACTGCCCGAACGTGCCGTTCACCCAGGTGATGCCGAGGTGCCGGACGCGGAACGCGATCGCGCTGTGCGGCGGATCAGCGGACCAGCGGTTGGTTGGTTGCTGCGACGTTTGCCCGGCCAGCGGACGCGCAGCGGGCAGGAGCAAGGCGAGAGCGAGAATCGATCGGGTCATGGCTCTAAGATAACGCGGCGAAGAGCCCGACGACGGCAATGATCACCCCGAGCGCGATCTTGATCGCGGCTCCGGCGGCGCGGCCGACGACCGCCCCCCAGCCGGCGCGAGTTGCAACGCCGGCATGGCGCGAGTATGTGTACTCGAACAGCGCCGCTCCGATGAACGATCCGAGAAATGCGCCGATCACGCTGCCGATGATGGCGACGGGCACGCCGATCACGGCGCCGATGAGTCCACCGATCAATGCGCCCCAACCGGACCGCGTGGATCCGCCGTACCGTTTGGCGTAGCGGAACCCGATCCAGTTCTCGATGATCTCGCCGAGGAACGCGAGTCCAAGGACGATCGCAATGGTAGCGACGCCGACGGTGCGAAATCCGGTGAGCCAGCCATAGGTGAGAATTCCGGCCACCATCACCCACAGTCCGGGCAGCCCGAGCGGGATCATCGCGAGTCCGACGAGACCCAATCCAATGAGGAGCGTGAGCGCGAGCGCGGTCATGCTTGACGATTCTCCCTTTCGAGTGCACTTCTGACGGCGATGTCCCACGGGAACGGATCCCGGTCGCCGCGATCGGGTGACTCGCTGATTCTAGCGGATGGCCGGCGATTCATTGTCACCGGCATCGAGGACGGCGTCCGCGGGTGGTGGTTCACCGCGGCTGCTCCCGATGGGCGCAAAACGCTGCAGGGCAACATTCGCCTCGAGTGGGACCCGCAGGCGCTTGCGTGGCGCCCCAGTGGCACACGTGAGATCACGCCTCCCCACAGCACCTTGCGCGCCCCGTGGCATCAGCCTCGCTACCAGCGAATCGATTAGCGCTGTAGCGACGGTGCCACACCCAGCTACATTCTAAAGTCTATGGCACCCTCGCGGCGCTCTGGCGAGGGGCGGCGCGATTCTGCCGCCCATCCGGACACCCCAGCTCCAGCGGCGGCTCCACCCACCGAGGACGACGGGTCCGACCACAATCAGCCGGCGCTCCCGTTTCCGGTGGTCTGCGTTGGCGCGTCGGCTGGTGGGCTGGAAGCGTTTACCCAGCTGCTGGGTACGCTGCCGACCGACACGGGCATGGCGTACGTCCTCGTCACGCATCTGTCCCCGTCGCACGCCAGTCACCTCGCCGAGATCCTTTCGCGCGCGACGCGGATGCCCGTTACTGAAGTGAAGGACGAACCGAAGGTTCAGCCCAACCGCGTGTACGTGATCCCTCCCGACACCAGCATGATCATCGCGCACGGATCGCTGCAGCTCCTGCCCCGCCATACGGTGGACGGACGTCATCACCCGATCGACGTGTTTCTCGAATCCCTGGCCCGCGATCAGCGGCACAAGTCGATCGCGATCATCCTCTCGGGGACTGGCAGCGACGGTACGCAGGGCATGGACGAGATCAAAGCCGCGGGGGGCATCACGTTCGCGCAGGATGAATCGGCGGCGTACGAGGGCATGCCGCGCAGCGCCGCGATGGCGGGTGCGGTGGACTTTCGCCTGGGACCGGCGGACATCGCCCGCGAGCTCGGCAAGATCGCGCATCACGCCTACGTCGGCGCGGTGGACGCGCCCGAGCGCATCGTCGACGGCGGGAAGACGGCGACGATCCTGCGGCAGCTGCATCAGACGATGGGAGTCGATTTCACGCATTACAAGGCGTCCACGCTGCAGCGGCGCATCGCGCGCCGCATGGCGCTCCAGAAGCTCGAGAAGGTCAGCGACTACACCGAGTTCCTGCGGACACACCCCGCCGAGCTCGATGCGTTGTTTCAGGACATCCTCATCAACGTCACGTCGTTCTTCCGCGACCCGGAAACGTTCGATCTGCTCAAGTCCAAGGTCTTTCCCCGGCTCGTCGCCGAGCGCAGCGCGTCGGATTCCGTCCGGCTGTGGGTGGTGGGCTGCGCGAGCGGCGAGGAGGCGTATTCTCTCGCCATCGTGTTGTCGGAGTTCCTGGAGCAGCAAGGGCGCGCCTTGCCGGTGCAGATCTTCGCCACGGACTTGAACGGCACCGCGGTGGAGCGCGCGCGCAGCGGCGTCTATCCCAAGAGCATCGCCCAGCGCGTGTCCGCGGACCGGTTACGGCGCTACTTCTACGAGCTGGACGGCAAGTACCGGGTTGCCAAGGCGATCCGCGACATGTGCGTGTTCGCCAAGCACAACGCCCTGGAGGACCCGCCGTTTTCGCGCATGGACTTGATCAGCTGCCGCAACATGCTCATTTATCTCGAGCCCGTGCTGCAGCAGCACCTGATTCCGACCCTCCATTACGCGCTCAAGCCCTCCGGGATGCTGCTGCTGGGCGGTTCCGAATCGACTGGTGCATTCGCACAGCTCTTCGAGCCCATGGACGCGAAGCACCGGATCTACGCCAAAAAGCCCAGCGGCGTGCGCCTGCCCGCGCCCCTGCTGACGCGATCGCTGGCGGACCGCGGCTCGCCGGACGACGCGGCCGTGGCGCGGGAGATGCGCCAGGCCGAGGGGGCGCAACGGGAAGCCGAGCGGATTCTCCTCGACCGCTACACCCCGCCGGGCGTCCTCATCACTGAAGATCTCGAGATTCTCCAGTTCCACGGCGACACCAGCCCGTATCTCGCGCCGCTGTCCGGCAAAGCATCGCTGAGTCTCGTGAAAATGGTCCGCGAGGGTCTGCTGGCCCCGATCCGGGCGGCGATGGTCCGTGCCAGGACAGAGCGCAGTGCCGTCCGCACCGAGGAGGTGCGCGTCAAGGCCGACGGCGAGACGCGGAGTGTGGATGTCGAAGTCACGCCGGTCAAGGCAACGGCGGCCGGCAAGAGCAGCTTTTTGATCCTGTTCCACGAACGACGCTCGACCCCCGCGACCCGCCCGGCCCCGAAGACGGTGAACGAACGCGCGATCGAACAGGAAACGCTCGATCTCAAAGCCGAGCTGATCGCGACGAAAGACTACCTCCAATCGGTCATCGAGCAGCAGGAAGCGGCGAATGAAGAGCTGCAGTCGGCCAATGAGGAGGTCCAGTCGGCGAACGAGGAGCTGCAGAGCATCAACGAGGAGATCGAAACTTCTAAAGAGGAGATGGAGTCCAGCAACGAGGAGCTGGCGACCGTCAACGAAGAGCTGCAGAACCGCAACGCCGAGCTGGGCCGCAGCAACAACGACATGATGAATCTGCTGGCGAGCGTGCAGATGGCGATCGTCATGCTGGGTTCCGACTTCAAGATCCGCCGCTTCACGCCGATGGCGGAGAGCATGCTCAACCTGATTCCCACCGACGTCGGCCGCCCGCTCACCGACATCAAGCTCACCGTCGACGTGCCGGACCTCGAAGCGATCCTCACGGACGTGATCGAGAGCATGCAGCCCTTCCAGCGCGACGTCCGGGATCGGAGCGGCCGCTGGTTTTCGCTGCGGGTGCGTCCCTACCGTACCTCCGAAGCCCGCATCGAGGGCGCCGTCATTGCGCTGATCGATATCGATTCGATCAAACAGACCGCCGAGTCGCTGCGCGTTGGTGCGGAACGGCTGCTGATCATGTACGATCGCGCCCCGGTAGGAATCTTCGAGACCGATCTGGAGGGGCGCTTCCAGCGCGTGAATGACTGCTTCTGCGTGCTGACGGGCCGCTCGCGCGACGCGCTGTTGACCTTGCGGTCCGAAGACATCACGCACCCCGACGATCTGGTGGCGGAACGCGAAGATTTCGAGCGGCTGCACGCCGGGGAGGTGCCGTCGGTACGCCGTGAGAAGCGCTACCTCAGGGAGAATGGACAGGCGGTGTGGGTCGAGCTGCACCGGTTCGTCGTTCCGGATCCGCAGGGCCGGCCAGCATTCAGCGTCGGGATCGCCGAGGACATCGGCGAGCGGAAAGAGGCGGAGACGCAGCTGCGGCGCCGCGAGTCGCGCTTCCGGGCGCTGATGAACAGCGCGCCCGTCCTGATCTGGGCGAGCGGGCTGGAAGGGATGGAGTACGTGAACCAGGCCTACCTCGAATTCCTGGGCGTCGAGTCGCACGACGTGCTCGGCAATGCGTGGACGTACTACTTGCATCCCGAGGATCGGGAGGGGTACGCCACGAGCTACGCGCAGGCCGTGACGGGATTGCTGCCCTTCGAGTACCAGTTCCGCTTCCGCCGCTCCGACGGCGACTACCGCTGGATGATGGCCGTCGCGCTGCCGCAGTTCGGGCCCGCGGGGAAGTTTGCGGGATATACGGGCGCATTCTTCGACATCACCGCGCTGAAGCAGGCGGAGGCGAGCCTCCGCACCGCCGATCAGCGCAAGGACGAGTTCATCGCGATGCTGGCACACGAGCTGCGCAATCCGCTCGCGCCCATCACCAACATCGTCCAGATGATGCGGACGCACGACCTCGACGGGAAGACGTTGGACTGGGCGCACGAGGTGCTCGATCGCCAGCTGCGCAACGTCGGCCGCATGGTCAACGATTTGCTGGATGTGTCGCGTGTCAGTTACGGCAAGATCCAGCTGCACCGGCAGCCGGTCGAGCTCGGCGAGCTGGTGAGCCGGTCGGTGGACGCGCTGCGGGCGACCATCGATGCCGCGGAGAAAGAGATCGCCATTGAGCTGCCCACGACTCCCGTGGTGCTGTTCGCCGACCCGGTGCGGCTGGAGCAGGTCATCGGCAATCTCGTCAACAATGCCGTCAAGTTCACGCCGCATGCTGGTCACATCTGGGTGAGCGCCGCGCTGACGAATGGCGACAAGGACGTGCAGGTCAGCGTCCGCGACGACGGCGACGGGATCGCCGCCGACATCTTACCCCTCGTTTTTGACCTTTTCATGCAGGGCAACACCTCGTTCGACCGCACTCAGGGCGGCCTGGGAATCGGTCTCTCGCTCGTGCGCGGACTGGTCGAGCTGCACGGCGGCTCGATCGAGGCGAAGAGTGATGGCCCCGGCACCGGGAGCGAGTTCATTGTACGGCTCCCGCTGGCCGACGGCACCGCGCCGGAAGTGCAGGAGCCCACGCCCCAGCCGCTGCGCGAGGACGGCGGGGTGGGCCCGAAGCGCATCCTCATCGTGGACGACAACGTTGATGCCGCCACGGCGCTGGCGGCGCTGATCCGCAAGGACGATCACACCGTCGCGGTCGCGCATTCCGGCGCGATGGGCCTCGAGACGGCCCGGACGTTCCAGCCCGAGGTCGCCCTCATCGATCTCGGCATGCCGGGTATGAACGGCTTCGAAGTCGCCGAGCGGATGCGCGCCGCACACCAGGATCTGTTGCTCATCGCCGTCAGCGGCTACAGCGGGGAAGAGAACCGGCGCCGCGCGAAGGCGGCAAAGTTCGACGAGTACGTCATCAAACCTCTCGATTCACGGGCCTTGCGTGCCCTCTTGAGCCGCCGGACGCGTTGATCTTCGTCGCGTTTCTCCTCCAAATCGCCGTTCCACCGCCGCGGGGCTTCGTCAACGACTTCGCGGGCGCCCTCGATGCGCCGTCGATCCAACACATGGAGGCGGTGATCGCGGAAGTCCGGGAGAAGACGCGCGGCGAGATCGCCGTCGTGACGCTCGCCGATATCGGCGACCGCGCCGCGAGCGACGTGGCGGTGCAAATCGGCCGCGAGTGGGGCGTCGGTGCCAAAGGCGAGGCCGGGGACCGCACCAAGAACCTCGGCGTCGTCGTGCTGCTCGTGCCGCGGCAGAATCACCGGCCGGGGAGCGGTGACGTCTTCATCGCTGTCGGCCGCGGTGCCGAGGGATTCCTCACCGACGCGCGCTCCGGCAGGATCCGCGACGCCATGCTGCCGTTCCTCGCGGCGGAGGACTATGGCAAAGCCCTGGCGCTCGGCGTCGATCTCATCGCGCAAGCGTTCGCGCAGGAGTTTGGCGTTACGCTGACCGGTCCATCGGGCGCGGTCGGGCCGGAATTGCCCGAACCACCCGGCGTCCACATCCCCATCGGCTGGATTCTCGCCCTCGTCCTCTTTCTCCTGGTCGTGACGCGGGGCCGGATTCTCTGGTGGGTGCTCTGGGGACTGAGCCAGAGTCGTGGCGGCGGAGGAGGTGGAAGCTGGGGTGGGGGCGGTGGCGGCGGATTCGGTGGGTTCGGAGGGGGAGGCGGCTTTTCGGGCGGTGGAGCGGGAGGAAGATTCTGATATGGCGCGTATGACGGTCGACAGCTTCGCGACGCGAGTCGGCGAGGCCCTTGGAGCGCGGCTCGTGGCGCTGGTGCTGTACGGCTCTGCCGCACGGGAGCAGGGAGCGGGGAGCGGGGAGCCACAGGCCATGAACACGTTACTCATCGTGGATCGCGTTGATGCCGATGTGCTCGCTCGGCTCGGCGCGCCGGTCCAGGACTGGGTCAAGGCCAACCATCCACCACCGCTCGTGTTTGCGGATCAAGAGTGGCGTGATTCCGCGGACGCGTTCGCGATCGAACATGAGGACATCCGTGAATCGCACCGCGTGCTGGCCGGGCGAAACCCGTGGACCGGCCTCAGCGTCCGGCGTGAGGACGTGCGCCGCCAGCTCGAGCACGAGCTGATCGGCAAACTGGTGCACCTGCGCCAAGCGTACGTGGCCGACTGGAATCGTCCCAAACGCCTGGCCGACGTGGTCCGCGGGACGCGCGCTGGTTTTCTGACGATGCTGCGCGCGGTACTGCGGCTCGCCGGTCGCACGCCGCCGGCCGACTCCGCGGCTCTGGTGCGTGACGCGGCCGCGCTGATAGGATTCGCCTCCGATGGACTGACCGAGCCGGCCGCGTATCTCGACGCGGTGACGCGCACGGCGGAGTACGTGAACCGTATGGAAAGGAACCCTTCGTGAACGCGCATCGACTCGGGGCCGCTCTTGCCCTTCCGCTCGCGCTCAGCCTCGTCGCCGGGTGCGGGTACAACACGATTCAGACGATGGACGAGAAGGTGAACGCCGCCGAATCGCAGATCAAAGTGCAGCTGCAGCGGCGTGCCGACCTGATTCCCAATCTTGTCGAGACGGTGAAGGGATACGCCAAGCAGGAGCAGACGATTTTCATCCAGGTCGCCGAGGCGCGCTCCAAGCTGGCGGGCGCGGTGCAGAGCGGCGATCTGCAACAGATGGCGGCGGCCAACGCGGCCCTCACCGCGCCGCTCGGTCGCTTGATCGCGATCGCGGAGAACTATCCGCAGCTCAAGTCCAACGAGAACTTCCGCGCGTTGCAGGATCAGCTCGAGGGCACCGAGAACCGCATCGCCGTCGCGCGGCAGGACTACAACGACACGGTGAACGCCTACAACGCCTACATCCGGCGCTTTCCCCAGGTGCTGACGGCAAAGGTGCTCGGCAAGAAAGCGCGGCCGTATTTCGAGCTGCAGACGCCCGCCGCCGCGGACGCGCCCAAGGTCGATTTCTCCCACTGACGGTGCGCTAGCGGACGAACTTGCGGCGGTCGCCTTTCGGCGGGGTCTTCTTGTGCGCGTGCGCCGCGATCTGCAGGCGACTGTGCAGCGCGAGCTTCTCGAGGATGTTGTGCACGTGGCTCTTCACCGTGTACGTCGCGATGTTGAGCCGCTGCGCGATTTCCTTGTTGCTGAGCCCCTCGCCGATGAGGTCGGTGATCTGCTGCTCGCGCCGCGTCATCCGCACCGACGCCATCATCGGCGTGTTGCGCAGCACGGACGCCTGCTTGGCGATGTGAGAGAGCAGGGTCCCCGTCAGCGCCGGCGGGACGACGTCGCCGCCGTGGGCGACCTGCCGGATGGTGGTGACGACATCCTCGAGCGCAGCCTCCTTGGCGATGAAGCCGTTGGCGCCACGCTTGATGAAATCGATGACGTCCTCCTCCTCGGGCTGCATGTCCATCATGATGATGCGCGCATGCGGCGCAGCCTCCTTGATGCTTTCGACCAATCGTTGGCTCCGGTTGCGCCCGAGGGCGGCATCGACCAGCACGACATTCGGCTTGGTCTCCTGCAGCCGCTGGAGCGCGACTGTTCCGCCCTCGGCGGACGCCACGACCTTGAATTCGCGTTGTGAGTCGAGCAATGCCGCAAGACCATCACGCAGCAGGCGATTGTCTTCGATTACGAGAATCTGGATTTTCTTAGTCATGGGTACTGACGGCCCTCAGTCTGGGACGAGAGTACGATGCGGAGTGCAACTAGGTTGGCTAACTCCGGAGGTATTAGTCAAGGCGGCCTGCAAGGTTCCGCTTGCCTATTCGCAGGGCAAAGTGAATGGTATGAGGACTCCCGCGCCCAGGGGGAGGGTGGCACCGTGTCCCAGATCCACTGTCATTTCTGTGGGGGCATCATCCAGGACGTTGCGACCATCGAGTACCGGCCGCCGCGCTTCAGCGCCCAGTTTGCCATGCCCCATACCGCGCCTTGCACCTGTTCGCCGCCGGTGGTCTACGAACATCCGCCGGTGCTCGGCGGTCCCGACGAAGATCAGACGCCCGACGGCGAGGCGGCCTGAAAAACAACACGGCGCCTCCCCCCGGGAAACTGGGGTGGCGCCGTGCCGCTTCTGGTGCCGTGGTGATCTAGAGCTTCACGACGTTCTGCGCCGCTGGGCCTTTCTGGCCCTGCACGATCTCGAACTCCACGCGCTGACCTTCGCTCAATGACTTGAATCCCTCTCCCTGAATCGCGGTGTGGTGCACGAAGCAATCCTTGCCGCCGTTTTCGGGCGTGATGAACCCAAAGCCCTTGGCGTCGTTGAACCATTTTACGGTACCGGTGATGCGTGCCATCTGTTCGTTGCTCCTGGCTATGCGGTTGCCGTGGCTTTCGCTCGCCCGAAGCATCATCAGGCGAAAGAATGATGTCAATGGCCGCGCGCGGTTGAACGAACGCACATCCGGATGCAACTTACTCGCCCATGCGCCCCCGCCCCCTTTTTCTGATGGTCGCGTTACTGGCTGTGGCCTGCAAGCCACACCATCCGGGAAACACGCCGCCGGTACGCTCGCCGCGCGACAGCGTGCGCGTGTCGCAGCGCCCGCCTGTGGTGGTGCGCGATACGGCGCTGGAGCAGCGGGCGGCGCGGCTCGAGCTGAAGGTGCTCGAGCAGGAAGCGCAGGTGGACGAGCTGCAGAGCCGGCTCGACGACGCCCGCCGTGAAGTCGTGCGCGCGATGGCGAAACTGCAGTCGCTCGCGACCCGAGCCGAAGCGGCATCCGGCATGGCCGAAGCGGAGATTGCCTTGCAGGCGCTGCGCACCGCCAACGGGACCAACGCACCGGCTTCGCCGGAGTACGCGCAGGGGAGTCGACTCCTGCAGCTCGCCACCACGGAATTCGATCAGCAGAACTACGCCGGCGCGTTGTACCTCGCGACCGAAGCCAAGAATGCGGCGGCGGCAGGGCAGGGGCGCGTGGGCGGCGACGACCGGCAAATCACGCGCAAGGGAGAGGTGCCGTTCGCGCTCCCGCTGCGGCTGCAAACGACAGGGCGCGCGAACGTGCGGGACGGACCGGGGTCCGGGTTCAAGGTGCTGTTCACGCTGGAGACCGGAGTACCGATCGTCGCGTATTCCTACGTGGAGCAGTGGGTGCGGATCAAGGACGATTCCGACCGGCCCGGCTGGATCCATCAGACCCTGATCGACCGGCGGCCCTAACCCGCGATCCTAGCGCGCCGAGACCTTCGGGCGCGCCGCGGCGACGACGCGATTGCCGCCGCCGCGTTTGGCCAGGTAGAGCGCGGCGTCCGCTTCGGCGATGAGCTGGTCGGGCGTGTCGCCGTGCATTGGAAACGCGGACACGCCGAGACTCAACGTGATCTTGCCGTCGGGTAACCGCTCGTTCGCGATTTTTTTGCGGATCCGCTCGGCGAACTCGGCTGCACCACTTATTTCCGTTTCCGGCATCATGATGAGGAACTCTTCGCCGCCGTAGCGCGCCACGAAGTCCACGTCCCGGCTCGCTTCCCGCATGATCGTCGCCACGCGCTTCAACACGACGTCCCCGGCCGGATGGCCGAATTCGTCGTTGTACTGCTTGAACAGGTCCACGTCGGCCATGACGACGGAGAACCGGTGATGCAGCCGCCGGGACCGGCGCACTTCGTTGTCGACGGCTTCCATCATCCGCAGCCGGTTGTACAGGCCCGTCAAGGCGTCGGTCACCGAGAGGCGCTCGAGCTCGGTGCGGGTCTGGCGCAGCCGCGCGACCATGTCGTTGAAGACCTCGGTCAGATAGCCGACTTCGCCGCCCGTCGTGACGGGCAACCCGACGTCGAGATCACCCTTGGCGACGCGGCCCGCAGCCTGCGCGAGCTGGTTGACGGGCCGCACAATCAGCAGGCTCAGCAGATACGCGAGCGCGCCGAGGACCGCCAGCAGCAGCGTCACGATTCCCAGGGTGACGTTGCGCAGCCTGGCCACCTGCTGGAACGCTTCCGTCGCCGGGATTTCCGCCACGACGACCCAGTTCAGCGCGGGCACGACGCGCACGCTGCCCACGACGCGGTCGCCCGTGAAGCTGCCGAACTGGATCGCGCGCCCTTCCCGGGCCAGGAGCCAGTTCGCGTTCTCGCGCGAGAACCCTTGCCGCATCAACTCCCGCGAGCTGCCGCGCGAGCTGACGATGAGCCGGCCGGTGCGGGTCATGAGGTAGATCTGTCCAAAGTCGCCCGGCGCAAAGTGGCGCAGCGTGTCGGCCACCGCGTGCAAGTTCACGCGCGCCGCCAGGGCGCCGAGCAGGTGTGCACCGCCCGCGCCCCGGCCGCCGCGCCGCGCCGACTCGATCGGGACGGACACCAGCATCTCGGGATGCGTGCCGGTCGAATCCCAGTACGGCGCGCCAAGGGCCCAGTCGTTCTTGACGAGGTCGGTGGCCCAGTCGGGCGGCAGCGGTACCGGACGGGCGCGGGACGCGCTCGTCGCTACCAGGTGGCCGTGCTGATCGAGGACCAAGAGCTCTGAGTAGTCAGGGAAACGGTCGCGCACCGAATTGAGGTAATCGGTGAGCCGCTTGTAGTAAATCCCGGAATGGACGGCCTCGCCGTTCGCCAGCGGAATGCGCTCGAGGTTCTCCGTGACTTCATACGAGCTCGAGAACACGCGCAAATCGTAGCGCCGCTCTTTGCTCCAGAGGTCGACTTCGCGCAGTGCCTGCGCGCTGAGACCCAGTAATTCCTCGGAGGCTTTGGCCTGGAGCGCGCGCTTGTTTTCGATGTAGGAAATCCAGACGGTCGTCAGCGATGGTAACAACGTCGCGACGACGGCGAACATCAGCATCTTGGTGCGGATGCTGGTAAAGCGGAAAAAGCGCAGGAAACTCAGGGCTCGCGTCCCTTCCAGGGCTGCCACAAGATTCATGCGGCGCAGCTTACCGCAAGGTGCCCGCTGTATCCGTGGGCAGAATCACATCCTAACCGGAGCCTCGCATGACGGATCACCTCAGCCGCCGTTCCTTCCTTCACTATAGTGCCACGGCAGTAACCGGATCGGTCCTGGTCAGATCAGTGGGGGCGCCGGGGGCGCCGGGGGCGCCGCATGCTGCGCCTCCTCCCGCGCATACCGATTTCGACTTGGAGGAGACCACGATCGCACAGCTGCAAGACGCCATGCGCACCGGCGCCCGTACGTCGCATTCGATCTGCGCCGCCTACCTGTCACGCATCGCCGAGCTCGACCCCAAGGTGCACGCGGTGCTCGAGACGAATCCCGACGCCCTCACGGTCGCCGACCGGCTGGATGCCGAGCGCAAGACGGGTCACGTGCGGGGGCCGCTCCATGGGATTCCGGTGCTGGTGAAAGACAACATCGCGACCGCCGATCGCATGATGACGACCGCCGGCTCCCTCGCGCTCGTCGGCGTCCCGGCGCCGCGGGATGCCGCGCTCGCCGCGCGGCTCAGAGCCGCGGGGGCCGTGATCATCGGGAAGACCAATCTGTCAGAGTGGGCGAATATCCGCTCCAATCACTCGATATCGGGGTGGAGCGGCCGCGGCGGCCAGTGCCGGAACCCGTACGCGCTCGATCGCAATCCCTGCGGCTCGAGCTCGGGGACCGGCGCTGCGATCGCGGCGAGTTTCGCGGCAGTGGGCGTCGGCACGGAGACCGACGGCTCCATTGTCTGCCCGTCGGGCGCCAACTCACTCGTGGGGCTGAAGCCCACGGTCGGACTCGTCAGCCGCTCCGGCGTCATCCCGATCGCGCACAGCCAGGACACGGCGGGCCCGATGTGCCGGACGGTCACCGACGCCGCGATCCTGCTCGGCGCCCTCGCCGGCGCGGACCCTGGTGATCCGGCGACGGCCGCCGCGCCCGCGACAGTTCCCGATTACACCAAAGCGCTCGATCCCAACGGCCTGAAGGGCGCGCGCATCGGAGTCGTGCGGGCCGCGTTTGGCGCACCCGAAGGCGACCGCCTGGTGAACGCGGCGCTCGACGTGCTCAAAGCGCAAGGCGCGGTGCTGGTCGACCCGGTGGAGATTCCGCACATGCGCGATTACGGCGACCAGGAATTCACCGTCTTGTTGTACGAGCTCAAAGCCGATTTGAACGTGTATCTCGCGGGACTCGGCGCAGCGAGTCGGGTGAAGACACTGGCCGACGTGATCGCCTTCAACGACGCGCACAAGGACACGGAACTGCCGTACTTCGGCCAGGAGACCTTCATCCAGGCGCAGGAGAAAGGGCCCCTCACCGACGACGCCTACATCGAGGCGCTCGCGCACTGCCGCCGGTTATCGCGCGCCGAAGGCGCGGACGTGGCGTTCGCGAAAGACAAGCTCGACGCGCTCGTGGCGCCTACGGGCGGACCGGCATGGTTGATCGATCTGGTCAATGGCGACTGCTCCGCGGGGGGCGGCAACTCGAGCATCGCCGCGGTGGCCGGCTATCCCACCATCACGGTGCCCGTTGGCTATTCCTTCGGGCTTCCCGTCGGCATGTCGTTCATTGGGAAGCCCTGGACCGAGGCGACGCTGATCAGGCTGGCATACGCCTACGAGCAGGCTGCCAAGCCGCGGCGAGCGCCACGCTTTCTCCCGACCGCCGATCTGTCGCGTCGCTGATCAGCGTAACGGAGCCCCGGCCGCGATCCAATGGCCGAGGAGGGCGCGCTCGTCGTCGGTCATGCCGGTCTTGTTCGCGAGCGGCATGGTCCTGGTCTCGACCGCTCGAACGCGAATGCGTTCGGCGAGCCGCGCGATGCTCTCCGGTGTGTCGAAGGTGACGCCGGCGGGCGCCGGACCCATCGTCCGATCGGTCTGATACTGGGAATGACACGGCTGGCAGCGCTGCGCGATGACCAGCCGCACCGTGGCGAACGACGGCACGGAGGAATCGGTCGCCGCACCGGGCGCGCGCGCCGCAGCACCCCGCGGTGTCGAAAGGAACATCGCACCGGCCAGCGCCAGCGCGGCGGGCAGGAGCGCCCAGCGGGCCCGGGTGCCGCGGCCAATCATCGCATGCCGCACCGCTGCGCCGGCGACGAACAGGAGGAGCAGCACGAGCCAGTTGAACGGGCCCGCGTACGTCGCCGGGAAGTGATTCGACAGCATGATAAAGAGCAGCGGAAATGTGAGGTAGCTGTTGTGGACGGATCGCTGCTTCGCACGCTCACCCAGCGTGAAGTCGGCGGCACGGCCGGCGCGGGTCGCATCCAGCATCTGCTGCTGGGCGGGGAGAATTCGCTCCCAGACGTTCGCCACCATGATCGTGCCTAACAGCGCCCCGATGTGCATGAAGGCGGCGCGTCCGGAGAGCAACCGGCACATCACCAGGCTGACGGCGGTCAGGAGCGCGAGCGAGACGCCGGACGCGAGTGCCGGACGCCGGGCCAGGGGCGAACGCCACAACCCGTCGTAAATCGGCCAGCTGAGGACAATCGACCCGATTCCCAGGGCCAGCGCAGCGCCCCGGCCGATCCGGGAGACGTTCGGATCGAGCAGGTAGGCGCTGCCGAGATAGAAGACCAGAATCAGCAGCGCGATTCCCGTGATCCATGTCAGCATCGCTTCCCATTTGAACCAGTGGAGCACGGGCGGCACTTCTCCCGGGCCCGGCCGGCGCTTCTCCACCTGGTAGAACCCACCGCTGTGGACCATCCACAGGTCGCCCTCGACCCCCGGCTTCGGCTGTTCGGGTTTGCTGAGAGCGCGGTCCAGCCAGATGAAGTAGAAGGAGCTGCCGATCCACGCGATGCCGGCAATGAAATGGGCCCAGCGCAACAGCAGATTCGCCCAATCGCTCAGCCAACTGGTCATGAGGGCAGTAATTTCACCGTGAAATGGTGACCGGCCAGTCCTGGCAGTCAGGCCGCTTGGCCGCCTAGTTTTAAGCGGTGTTCCCACTCCTCTTGAGTGTGCTGATCCTGCCGGCGGACACCGTCAGCGGCCGAGTCGTCGACAACGCGGGCCAACCCGTCCCGCAGGCCATCGTGGAGATCACCCAGCTGGGCAAGAGTGTCACGGCAGGCGCCGACGGTGCTTTCCGAATCGCGCTCGCTCCTGGGCGGTACACGCTGGCTGTCCGGCGCCACGGCTTCGCGCCGGCGCTGCGGGAGATCGCGGTTGGCGCCGGGCAAGCGGCGCTCGAGATCGTCCTCACGCCGAGTGCGTTCAAGCTCGAGCCTGTGACCGTGACCGCGACGCGACAGCCGCTCGCGCCCGGGAGCTCACCGCTGCCCGCGACGGCGCTCGCGGGAGATGAGCTGCGAGAGGCGCAGAGCGTTTCCCTGGCCCATGTCGTCGAGGCGCTGCCCGGCGTGCGGGCGATCACCACCGGCTCGCAGATCGGGAAACCGGTGATTCGTGGATTCTCGGGGCCGCGCGTGCTGGTGCTCGAGAACGGCAGCCGGCTCGAGGACTACTCGTGGAGCGATGAGGACGGCCCGTCGGTCGAAACGGCGTTCGTGCGCCGCGTCGAGCTGATTCGCGGACCGGCGAGCGTGCTGTATGGCTCCGATGCCCTCGGCGGCGTCATCAACGTGATCCCCGACGAGCTGCCCGATGCAGCCGGTGGGCCTGGTTTCGTCCGCACGGGATTCACCCTATCGGGTGCGACCAACAACATCGAGATCAGCCCTGGTCTGCGCGTGGAAGGGGCCCGCGGCAACCTGGGGTGGCGTGTCAACGCGATCGGCCGCCGCGGAAGCAACCTCCACACTCCCGCGGGCGAGCTCGACAATACCGGCTTTGGTGCGTTCAATGGAGAGGCAGCGGCGGGATGGCGCTGGCCGTCGGGCAGCGCGCTCTCCGTGCGCGTGGTCCACTACGGCGGCGAATTCAAATTGCTCGAGGCGAATGCGCCGCCCGGGGAAACTGGTGGCCCCGAGCGCAAAGCCGGAGACGAGCGCATCCAGATCACCGGCCAGCGGCCGTGGGGGAATTGGCGCCTCGAAACCAAGGCACAGCTCCAATGGCATTCTCTGATCGAAGTAGCGGATGATACGACTGGAACGGAATCGGAGCAATTCAACCTGCTGCTCCAGACCGCCTCGCTCGATCTTCTCCTCCATCACGGCGGTACGACGTTCGGCGTCACGGCCGTTGGCCAGGGCAACGAGGCGAGCGGGCGAAAGCCAATCGTTCCGAACGCGAATATCCTGTCGAGCGCCGCGTTCGCATTCGAGCGCTGGACCGCCGGATCGGGGCGCTGGACGTTGCTCGCCGGATTGCGCGCCGACGCGCGCCGGCTTCACGCCGATCGTGACGACTCCCTCGGCGTCGTTGCGCAGGACCGGAACTCGCAGGCGTGGTCCGGAAACGCCGGTCTCGTGTTCACGCCCGCTACGGGACTTGCGCTCAGCCTGAACGTGGGCCGTGCCTGGCGCGCCCCAACACTGTTCGAGCTGTTTGCGAACGGGCCGCACATCGGTGAGGCGCGCTACGAGCTGGGCGATTCGACGATGAAGCCGGAGGCAAGCCGCGACGTGGACATCGGCATCCGCGTGAGTGGCCGGCGTGCACGGGTGGAACTCGCCGCGTACCACAACCGCATGTCCGACTACATCTACATCACGCCGACCGCTGCCTTCATCGATTCGCTGCGCGTCTATCAGTACGGACAGGCGGAAGCGGAGATGCTTGGCGGCGAGGCCCTGCTCGAAGCGGAGATCGGTCAGGGACTCGTGGCTCGTAGTCGCGTGGAAGTCGTGCGGGGCACGAACCTCACGTCACACGAGCCGCTGCCGCTGCTCCCGCCGGTGCGCGGGACTGTGGGCTTCGGGTGGCGGGATCGGTTCCGCGTGGATGTCGATGCCTACGCACGGCCCAAGCGGCTCAATCCGCTCGACATTCCGACTGCGGGCTATGCGCTGGTCCACCTGGGCGGCGGGTCGGACGTGCGCCTCTTCGGCCGGGCGATGCGGCTCGACATCTCGCTCCGCAACGCGCTGAACCAGCGCTACAAGAGCTTCTTGAGCCGCTACAAAGAGTTTGCGTTCGATCCGGGACGGAATCTGATCGTGCGGATTTCAAGCGGGTTCTCCACACCCTGAAGGGTGTGCTCGGCAGGCGCTGTCCTTAAGGACAGTGTTCGCCGAGCACAGGCTTTAGCCTGTGACGGCAGCTGTTGCCTCGTCCAGAATCGACCAGATCCGGTCGACCCACTGGCGGTGCTCGGGCTTCATCAGGACCGAGCGCAGGCAGACGATCGTATCGCGGTCACGCTGCATGTCCAGCACGTCGATCAGGTCGACCGGGAGCGTCGCGAGCGCGAGGTGGAGCTGGCGCTCGGCCACCTCCTCG
>Ga0070698_100002300_pt1 | contig 21149 bp, 20 predicted proteins | sample KBSK1502metaG_FD_65477 | JGI IMG/M metagenome (GOLD analysis project Ga0070698, IMG submission 65477) | Corn, switchgrass and miscanthus rhizosphere microbial communities from Kellogg Biological Station, Michigan, USA - KBS K1-50-2 metaG | ecosystem: Host-associated > Plants > Roots >...
TCCTGAAAGATTTGCATAAATATGGCCAATGTATCCAAGTATCACAGGGAAACTTGCAGCAAAACCTGCACCGAGAATAATTAATGCAATTAATGAATTTGCGTAAGAATCAGAATACAATAATAAAAAACCACCGGCTGCCGCTAATAGTAACGATGTTATCATAATTGAAAAAGAAGAGATCTTTTTCAAAAGCCTTCCCAATAAAAGCCGAGTTATTGTTAACCCGCCCAGGTAGCATGATAAAGCAAACCATGAATCTTTTTCGGAAAATTTCAGATCCAACTGGAAAAAAGTTGTTGTCCAGTTATTTATTAAACTCTCGGCGCCACTTTGAAAAAAAAGGAAGAATGATGTTAACAATAAAACAGGTTGCTTCAATAATTTTATTCCTTCTTTCAATGGTAACCCTTTTGTATGTTTAGCGGTAGGGAATTTAATTGTAAGAAAATAAATAACAGCCAGCAACATGAGTAACCCCACAGAAGAAAGTATATAAGGATATTCAAAACGGTTTGATAAAATACTTAACAGCAGGGGCATTCCCAATGCACCAACTCCAAAGAATACACCAAGCAGGCTCAGGTTTGCACCTTTATGTTCTGAACTAATATCAGCAACCACTGCATTGGTTGATCCGTTGATAATACCACCTCCGAACCCAAGCACAAATATTGAAACCTGCAATAACAAAAATGAATCGGCAAAAGCGAGCCCTTCAAAAGCAACCACCATCAGCAACGTAGTAACTATGAATAACATTTTATAACCATAACGATCGGCAACAGGGCCAAATACAAGTGACCCGGCAATAATACCAATTGGAAGGAGTGAAACCAATTTACCGGAACTTATTTCATTCATCTGGAACTTTGCAGCAAGCGATGGTAAAATAGAACCCAATGTGATAAGCATGATACCGAATAACAAAAGTCCAATACATGCTGCGGCAAAAACCTGGTTCCTTTTATACATGATGTGAATATAAATTTAATCTCTTAACGCCAGCAACCCTGCTCCGTACAAACCTGCATCACTTCCCAATGCAGAACCCTGTAACTTCACTTGCTGAATGCTGATGGGCTGCGCCCATTTTTTTGCTTGTAGATAAATCTCATCCAAAAATTTTAGGCCGGGGCCAAACACACCTCCTCCAAAAATTATTTTTTCAGGATTAAATAAACTTACAAGATTAGCAACTGCCATGCCCCAGCATTCAATAGCATTCGCAATTATTTTTTTTGAAAGGGCATCGTTCATTTCATAAGCATCAAAAATATCTTTTGCTGAAAGCAGGTCATGATCTATTTTTTTCAAGACACTTTTATTGTAAACACCACTGCCGATCATTTCTTTAGCAACTTTTACAATTCCTTCTCCTGAAGCATTGTATTCAAAATCTCCGCAGGAAATATATTTTTGATTGAAAGGCCTGTCTAATGCCATCCAACCAATAGCCCCGGCAATATCATGGGAACCGCGCAAGACTTCGTTATTGATCAAAATGCCGGCGCCAATGCCGGTACCCACCGATAAAAAGATCGCATCCTTGCAACCACGGGCATTCCCTTTCCATACTTCACCTAAAATATAACAGGCACGGTCGCTGTCAATCCTGATCTTTATTTTTTTATTGGTAACCGAACGCTGTAATTCTTCCAACAAAGGATAATCATCCCAGCCCGGGATATTTGGCGCCCAAACTCTTCCCGTTTTTGCATGAGCAATACCCGGAACACAGATGCCGATAGCCGAAACATCTTTTGCTTTATTCAATAGATCATTAGCCGCTTGAAGAATAAGCTCACCAACTTCTGTTCCTTGTTTTTTATTAAGTGAATGATTTGTTTTAAAAAGAATATCGCCTTTATCATTAAATAAAGCAGCAGCTAATTTAGTTCCGCCAAGATCGAGTGCAATAACAGCCATAAGCAGGATTGGATGATTAAGATAAGGCAAAACTGCAATTAAACTTATTTGTATCTTGACAAATAAGTTTTTTTCATGTACCGCTACTTATTCGTTTTATTGTTATTTGGTTTTTCCGGTAAAAAAGAAAATGATACTGCGTGGATCCGCATTAATTTACTCGGGTACCAACCTAACGGAGTAAAAGTGGCCGTATGGTGCAGCAAGACGGAATTAGGAATTAGTAATTGGGAATTAGTAGATGCTGCTTCAAAAAAAATTGTATTCACAAGAAAGCCGGGAAAAGCTTTTGGAACCTATGGTCCATTTAGGCAAACGTATCGTTTAATTTTTTCATCTTTTAAAAAACCTGGTCATTATTATTTACAAGCTAGCGGAACTAAATCTCCTGAATTTGAAATAGGAGAAGATGTTTACAAAGGTGCTGCTGATTTCTGTTTGCGTTATATGCGCCAGCAACGCAGCGGCTTTAATCCATTTTTAAAAGATAGTTGTCACACACATGATGGTTATGTGTTGTATGGAGAAAAAGCAGGAATAAAAGACAGCACACATATCGATGTTGTGGGCGGCTGGCATGATGCCAGTGATTATTTGCAATACAGTGTAACATCAGCCAATGCAACTTATCATTTGCTGGCAGCTTACAGGGATTTTCCAACTGTATTTACAGATGAAAAATTAGCCAATGGTCTTGATGGAAAAAATGGAATGGCCGATGTATTGGATGAAGCAAAATGGGGATTGGATTGGTTATTAAAAATGCATCCCAGAGATGACTGGATGTTCAATCAATTGGGTGATGACCGCGATCATATGGGAATGAGGATTCCAAAAGAAGACACTAATTATTATGGAAAAGGTTTAGAGCGACCAGTGTATTTTGTAAGTGGTGAACCGCAACAGCGCGGAAAGTTTATGAATAATACTACCGGCAGAACATCAACTGCCGGAAAATTTGCAAGCGCATTTGCATTGGGTTCGAACTTATTCAATAAAACTGACAGAGCGTTTAGTGAGTTACTAAATAAAAAAGCAAATTCAGCCTTTTTCTTCGGGTGGGAGAAAGAAGGAACTACCCAAACAGCATCTGTCAGGTCACCTTATATATACGCTGAGGATAATTGGGTAGATGATTTAGAATTAGCCGCTACCGCTTTTTTTACAAATAGAATGACTTACTATGAAAAACTGAAAGATTTAGAGCCCGTCGATTATATCCCTTATCCATCATTGCTCACTCTTGCATATAAATATGCCAAAGAAGAAAAAATCACTCCATGGCTCGGTGCTGATACAGCAAAACATTACCAATGGTATCCTTTCATTAATGTTGGTCATTATGAACTGGCAAAACAATTAAAAGATAAAAGAAGAGATACGATTATTAGATTTTATAAAGAAGGAATTAATAAAGTCTGGAACAAAGCAAAACAAAATGCATTCTATCGCGGCATTCCCTTTATCTGGTGCAGCAACAATCTCACAACTTCATTTGCTATTCAATGTTACTGGTACAAACAACTAACCGGTGATAAAACATTTGATGAATTGGAACAAGCCAACTTCGATTGGCTCTTTGGATGCAATCCCTGGGGTACAAGCATGGTCTATGGTTTACCATCATGGGGAGATACTCCTGTTGACCCTCATTCTGCATTTACACATTTAAAAAATTTTCCTATTGATGGCGGTTTAGTAGATGGTCCGGTATATACCAGCATTTATAAAAATCTTATTGGTATTAAACTCTATCAACCTGATGAATATGAAGAGTTTCAAAGTGGGCTTGCGGTGTATCACGACGACTATGGCGATTACAGCACAAACGAACCAACAATGGATGGAACCGCATCACTGATTTATTTGCTTGCTGCGAAGGAGGCAGCCCCCTCTAAATCTCCCCCGAAGGGAGAGACTTCCTTACAGTCATCAGGAAAGAAATTTTCTTATAGCCATGGAGGTATCACCCGCGGCGATTCAACAAAGAAAAATATTGCTTTAGTTTTTACCGGTCATGAATTTGCTGAAGGTGGGGATTTCATAAACCAAATATTAAAACAACAAAAAGTAAATGCATCTTTCTTTTTTACAGGAGACTTTTATAATAACTACTCTAATGAAAAATTAATAAACAGATTATTAAAGGATAAAAATTTTCTTGGCAACCATTCTGACAAGCATCTTTTATACTGCGACTGGAATAATAGGGATAGTTTATTGGTAGATCAATCTCAGTTCTACTCAGATCTATTTGGTCTTTTTGAACGATTAGGTCATTTGGCTGAAGACCCGAAAGATCCATCTGCACCATCAAAACCCTTTAACAAATTTTTTCTTCCGCCATATGAATGGTATAACGACAGCATTGCAAAGTGGTGCAGTGAGGCGAAAGTTCAACTGATCAATTATACTCCCGGCACTCTCAGTCATGCAGACTATACCACTCCAAAAGATAAAAACTATCGAAGCAGTGAGACGATCTATAATTCTGTCATTAATTATGAAAAGTCAAAACCCGCCGGATTGAACGGCTTTATTTTACTTATGCATATCGGCGCCGGACCCGGCAGAACCGATAAATTTTATACTCGTTTGCCGGCACTAATTAAATATTTAAAGCAAAAAGGCTATCAGTTTCAGACAGTTGACCAGTTGCTGAAGACCGATTAAAATCCTGGTCAAATTTTTATTAAAACTATTGACCTCCCGCTAGTTATCGGGACACGTTTCATTATCTTTGCGGCATGCAGTTCGAGAAAATTCATAATAAGGGCCAGGCACAATTATTCAATAACCCATACCTGGAAATGCTTACCAAAACCCATCCATTAGTGATCTGGGGCATGTACACACCGGTAATGGTTTATATGTTGTATTATAGCGGCAATACTCTCGGTTTTTCAACAACCCGCATCATACTTACTTTTTTAGGCGGCATGTTTTTCTGGTCATTCTTTGAATATATTGCTCACCGTTTTCTGTTTCACATGGTAGCAAATAGTGGCAGGGCAAAAAAATTCGTATATACTTTACACGGCAATCATCATCATTACCCGAGAGACAGGCAGCGTTTGTTTATGCCACCCGTACCGAGTCTTATTCTTGCCTCTGCTATATTCGGGCTAATGTATTTATTGCTCAGGCAACATACATTTATGTTCTTCCCCGGCTTCTTATTGGGTTATCTTATGTATGGCACTATGCATTATGCTATCCATGCCTGGAACCCTCCTTTCAAATGGATGAAGCCGCTTTGGAGAAATCATCATCTTCATCATTATAAAAATGAACATAACGGATATGGCGTAAGCTCCACTATTTGGGATCATGTATTTGGAACTATGTTCGATCTTAAAAATGAAAAAGAGGATAAAGAGAAAGTAAAAGAGCTGATGTTTGATAAGAAATAATTATTTAGCCAGCTGTATTACTACTATTTGACTTTACTTGCGACGCTCCATTCATCGTTCTGTTCGCTATTCACCATTTTTCCTCATCACTAATATTTTCATCCCGTTTATTAAATTGTTGACGGAATTTTATTTTTTCTTCTTGTCTTTCAATCATCAGGTCAGCTATAATTATTCCTGCATCTGTACCGGCATTTTCTTTTAGCAGTTGCTTCAATTTCATTTCACTCACATCCATTCTATAAAGGATTGAAACCAATTTTTGAAAATCATTATTTATTAACTCATTTATTTTGTCAGCCAATACCTGCTTGTGAACCGGAGTAATGATTCCCAATTCTTTTGAAACTTCTTCTAAAGCTTTCTCATCTTTCATTGATCAAAAATACTCAACCTGTAGCAGTAAAATCTAATAGTGATTCATCCCCGCTATTGACCACTCGTCAAAAAACCTGTTAAAGAAAAAGAGTAGCCCGTCCAATACGAATTATATCGTATAAATTCGTTTTTGTATAGCCATAAACCAACAACATGAAGAAAGCAATACTGTTTACAGCATCATTTTTCTTTTTATACAGTTTATCATGGTCACAGGGAATATTGAAAGGAAAAATCACAGACTCAGCAACAGCCAAACCGCTTGGGTATGCCACTGTTACAATTTTTAAAGCTGCTGATACAACAATCATTACTTATCGTCTCAGCACTCCCGATGGGGATTTTAAAGTTCCCGGCATTCCATTCGGTGTGAATTGCAGGGTTGTGATCTCCTATTCAGGCTATAGCATTTACAGGAAAGAGTTTACTATTACTGCTTCTCAAACAACCTTAGATATTGGTTCGATCCCACTTCCTACTGACGCAAAAACATTGGATGAAATATTAGTTTATGCAGAACGGCCGCCGGTAATCATGAAGAAAGATACTATTGAGTTTAATGCATCGGCTTTTAAAACTTTACCCAATGCATTAGTGGAAGATCTCTTAAAAAAATTGCCTGGTGTAATGGTTGACAAAGACGGAAATATTGCTGTAAATGGGAAACCGGTTAACAGGATATTAGTTGATGGCAAAACTTTTTTTGGTGATGATCCTAAAATGGCAACCAGAAATTTGCCTGCCAATGTAATTGATAAAGTGCAGGTGACAGATGATAAAGAAGAAGCAATGCGTAATGGCGATGATAATCTTAATAACGTTGGTAAGGTTATCAATATTACATTAAAGAAAGGAGTGAAGAAAGGATGGTTTGGAAAACTGTACGCCGGTGGTGGAACAGGTGAATTATATGAAGCAGGCGGCATTGCAAATATTTACCGTGATACATTGCAGGTAAGTGTGCTTGGTTATATGAACAATCTCAACCGTACAGGCTTTAGTTATTCTGAATTGATGCAATCGGGAGGTTTTGACAGGATAAGAAGCAACAGTGCCAGCAATAGCACCAGTGTTTGGAATAACCCGGGAGGCAGTGGCATTTCAATTAATGGAATAAATTTTGGCGGCGCACAAAATTTCGGCGGCATATCTACAAGCAAAGGAATTGGATTTAACCTTAATCATGCACCCAATAAAAAACAATCTTTATACCTGCAATACTTTCATGGGAATGTGAACAGTGACCGGTTGACCAATACAAACCTTGGGCAATATAATGGTGACACAATTATAAACACGATCACAAGACTTACCGGTGATTTTATCACGCATACGCATAATTTCGGCGCAGGTGCCAGGCTGAAACCGGATTCTGTTACAAATATTCTTATCAATGTAAGTTATCTTATCGGTTTACAGGATGAAGATCGTTTTAGCGATATCGTTGGAAATAATAATAAGATCGGGCCATTAAGTGATGGCGATGTAAATCAATATAACGATGCCAAAACTTACATTTATCGTCATGGAATAGCTATCACCCGTTTATCTAAGAAAAAGAAAGGGCGACGGTTTAATATCAATCATAACCTCGATATCAATAACCGTTATAATGATTACATGTCGGAGTCTGATATAAGTTATTACTATCCCGCTGCGTATGATAGTATGTATGCGCAACTGAGAAAAGAAAGGATACCAAGAACTGATGTAATGACAATGTTTAATTATAGTGAACCACTTAATAAACATTTTACAATGAGGCTTGCCGGCCGTTATGAGTACAGTAAACTTAACAATGGAGTAAATACTTATAACAGCGTTAATGGAAATGATAAATTTGATGTATTGAATACTTTATTAAGCAGTGATTTCAGAAGGATCAGCAACCGTGCATTTCTTGGAGTTGGCCTTGAGTATAAATGGAAAGACCTGACGATCACCCCATCTGCCAGGTTTCTAAATCAAAATGTAAATAACCGGTTGGTTTCATCAAACACTTTTATAAAGCAAAAACAGTTTGATGTATTGCCTGTTTTCTCTATCGTATATAAACAATTAAACATTAGTTATAACAGGGATATTATTCTTCCCGGTTTTAATTCGCTTAACCCGGTTGCTGATCTAAGCAATCCGTATTTTATTATTAAAGGAAATCCCGGTTTGTTGTCTTCAAAAAGAGATAATATTTCACTGAATTATTATTTTAATAATGCAAAACGATATATCAATGTTGGCGGTTATGTTAGCGGCGGATTTACTAAAAATGATATTGTTCAAAGTATTACAGTTGATGCAAGAGGTGTTCAAACAAGTATGCCTGTTAATGCAAATGGAAGCAAGAACTACAGCATGAACTGGAATATCAATAAACAATACAAGAACAAACAGAACATAATTTTTATGTGGAACACAGGCAACTGGATGGGAGTTAATAAGAGCCGTCTTTTATTTAATGGGATAGAAGCCTGGCAAACTACTTTCAATTATAATCATTGGTTTGGTATAGGATTAAATCTGAATGATAAATTTGAATGGAACATGAACTATAGTTTTGGAAAGAATTTTACAAGGTATACCAGTTCCTATTTCAAAGAGCTTAAAGTAAGTAATTATGATTGGGGAAATGAGCTTGTATTGCGCTGGCCAAAGCATCTTATCTGGGAAACACAGATCTCGTATGCATATAATGGAAGTATTCCCAGGGGTTATCCAAAAGAAACTATTCGCTGGAATGGAGCTTTGAATATAACAATGCTGAAAAATGAAGCAGCAGTTTTGAAACTTGCTGTAAATGATATTCTCGACCGTAATCAAAGCATTTGGGTAAGCGCAAACAGGAATACGATCACAACTTCGGAAAACAATATTTTAGGCCGCTATTTCCTTGCAACATTTAGTTATAATGTAAGACCGGCAGGAGTTAAGAAAAAAGTTGGAGGCAGAGAAAGATTGTTCATGTTCTAAAATTTTTCTATTACGCCAAGATTAAATAAAGCAAGATCATATTTCACCGGATCATGTTTATCTAATTGGCTTAATGCTTCTGTAAGTTCTATTGCAGCAAGCCAATCAACTTGTTTCCTTTTTAATAAGCCTAATTTTTTTGCAACCCTCGCAACATGTACATCAATTGGACAAATGAGCTTCGAAGGCGAAATGTTCTTCCATAGCCCGAAATCAACTCCTTTCTTATCATTTCTCACCATCCACCTCAGGAACATATTTAATCTTTTACAAGTTGACTTTTGCAATGGTGAAGAAATATGTTTTTCGGTTCGTTTTAAATGTTCAAATGAAAAAAAATAATTCTTGAAATTTATCAGGCCATCTTCAACACTATAATTATTCGTAGGAAAGAAAGCTGTTTCCAAAGAATCATATTTTAAATAATGCTGATGAAAGAATTCGATAAAGTAATAAAGATCATCTTCATGAAAAGTGCGGTGTTTAAAGCCTTTCAGTTTTTTTAGATCTTTTTCCCCGTGAGATTTAATAAAATCAAAAGGCGCATTATCCATTCGCTGCATCAATTCTTTGCTCTTTGCAATAATGGTTGTCCTGTTTCCCCAGGAAAAAATAGCAGCAAAAAAACCAGCGATCTCTATGTCTTGTTTTTCAGTAAAGAGATGAGGAATTGATATCGGATCATCTTTAATAAAAGCAGGCTGGTTATATTCTTTTACTTTACTGTCCAGGAATTGTTTTAGGCGCACCGGCATTACGCAAATTTAACCAGTCATTTTTTATAAAGATGACTGCAAAAATTGAATATAATGCCGGTGCTATAATTTTTAGATAGGGTCTCTGCCGCGAATAAGACGTAATAGTATGGCGATAACAGCAATTACTATTAAAATATGAATGAGTGAACCAGCATGAAAAACAAAAAAGCCTAACAACCACCCTATAATAAGGAATACTGCTACCAGATATAAAAGAGAATTCATGGTACAAAAGTTTATACCATATAATTACAAGCACCATACCAAAGTAAAATTACCCGATCGCTTTTGCAAGATCCTCGATCAGGTCGTCTGCATCTTCAATGCCGACACTTAAACGGATCAATGAATCAGTTAATCCATTTTTTATTCTTTCTTCTTTCGGTATCGAAGCATGCGTCATCGAAGCGGGATGATTGATAAGACTTTCCACCCCACCTAAACTTTCTGCCAATGAAAAAAGCTTTGTTGATGAAAGTACTCTCATTGCTTCTTCAACGCTATCATTCTTTAAAACAAAACTTAACATACCGCCAAAGTCACGCATTTGTTTTTTTGCAACCTTATAGCCAGGATGATCTTCGAAACCTGGCCAATACACTTTTCCGATCTTTGAATGACTTCTCAGCCAATGTGCAATTTTTGCCCCATTCTCACAATGAGCTTTCATTCTTACATGCAAAGTCTTTATTCCTCTCAATACAAGAAAACAATCCATCGGCCCCGGCACTGCACCACAACTTTTTTGAATAAAATATAGTTTATCTCTCAGGTCAAGACTATTCATCATCAGCGAGCCTTGTATTACATCACTGTGCCCGCCAAGATATTTTGTAACTGAATGCATGACAATATCGGCACCGAGATCGATCGGATTTTGTAAATAAGGTGAAGCAAATGTATTATCCACTGCAAGCAGGATATTTTTTGGTTTTGTCATGGCTGATACTGCGGCAATATCAGTGATATTCATTAGTGGATTAGTAGGAGTTTCCAGCCAAACAAGTTTTGTTTTACCTGTTATGGCTTTTGAAATAGTAGAAACATTTGTCGTATCAACATAGATAAACCGGATACCAAATTTTTCAAACACTTTTGTAAACAAACGGTAAGTACCGCCATACATATCATTGCCACAAACAACTTCATCACCGGGTTCTAATAATTTTATTACTGCATCTGTTGCAGCTACGCCGCTGCTGAATGCCAGTGCATATTTTGCATTTTCAATTATGGCAAATGCTTTTTCTAATGCAGTACGTGTCGGATTTTGACTGCGTGCATATTCATAGCCTTTATTTTTTCCGGGGGCCTCCTGCACATAGGTACTTGTTTGATAAATAGGGGTCATTATTGCACCGGTTGATGGATCAGGTTCAGCACCGGCATGAATATATTTTGTTGCTTCTTTCATATTAAAATTTGAATGACTGCAAAGATGTGAAATATAAAGCAAATCACTGTTTACCATTCATCATCATCAAAGTTTTACTTAACAAAGACTTAACCAATAGGACGAATACTGCTTAATCATGCTTCATCTTAATGAAAATATTTCTGAATCATTCTTTTTAATGCTTCAGTCATATTGTGAATTTTTTACAGTATTGAGATAATGATCGTCATCTGCCGGTGAAGGATAACCGCTTGTCTTTCGTATATAACTACTATAACTTGTAGTTAGTCAGAATTTCTTAATCAAAAAAGTATAACCATGAAAAAGCTAATAATCTTAACATGCCTGTTTGCCACACTTGGTGCCACAGCATCTAATCCTCATGAAGTAAGTGAAAAAGTTTTAAAAGCATTTAATGAAACATTTGTGAAAGCCACTGATGTTGTATGGCATTAAATGCAAGATATTTATGAAGCCAGTTTTAAACAATCCGAAATTATATCAAGAGCAATTTATGATAAGGATGGAAACTTGCTTAGAACATCCCGTTATTATTCACAGGAAAACCTTCCAATCAACATCTTGACAAAAATACAAAAAAGGTATGCCGGGTAAATCTGTTTATGGTGTAACAGAATTATCTACAGAAGATGAAGTGTCCTACCACATAACTCTGCAGGATGAAAGGAACTGGTACATTGTCATAGCAGATAATTAGGGTAATCTTGAGTTGTCAAAAAAATTCCAGAAAGCTTAGGTCTGGTCAGGACATAAGTGTAATAAATACGATGAATGTAATCAGTCTCGCCTCAGGCGAGATTGTTTATTTAAACAGAAATGAAGAAGTGAGATAGCGCCAGTCATAATTGGCTGCTTCATGTGCAGGTTTCGCTTCAATCTTTTTATCTATTACTTCGGGTGTAAGAATTTTTTCATCAACAAGAATTTGTTTAGCATCAGTGATCAGCTCCTGTATCTTTTCATTCTTTATCCATTGTTCTTGCGGCGGCTCAAACCCAGTTTTATCCTTTCGGCAAACTATTTCATTTGGCAATTTATCTTTCATTGTTTCCCGCAGCAACCATTTTGTCCAGCCATTCCTGATCTTAAAATTTGCAGGTAATGAAAAAATAAACTCAACTAATTCGTGATCTAAAAATGGCAAACGAACCTCCCGGCCATGTGCCATTGAATTTCTGTCTGCATATCGCAATAATTCTTCAAGGCCATGCATGCATGTATTAAAATATAAAACCCCGTTAAGGCTGAAAATTTCAGGAGTGATATAATAGGCTTCTTTACTTTGTAATTGTGTAAATTCTTTTGTAAGATCTTCGTGTCTCAAGGCATTTAATAAATATTGCCTTTCTAAAAAGATGGTAGCAAACTCGGGAAATAAAGCGGCAACCCTGTTCTTCCATCCAAAATTTTCGGTAATGCCTAATTCTTTTGCTGCGTTCAATTCATGACTCGATGTTAATTTTCTTTTCCTGAAAAGTTCCTGCCAATACCATTTGTAGTATTCGTGATAGCCTGCTAATGTTTCATCGGCACCTTGCCCATCGAGTAAAACTTTTATTCCATGCTGCTTTGCTAATTCATACACTTTATACTGCGCATAAATGCTGCTTGAACTAAATGGTTCTTCCTGGTGGTAAAAAAGTTTTTCAAGATCGGTTTGTAAAGTGTAGGCATCGGGTATTGTTGTGAAATGCTGTAATTGAAATTCCTCCGCTACAAGTTTTGCAAATGAAGATTCATCTTTTTCAAAACCGGGGAAGATGGAAGAAAAAGCTGTGAGCTGCGAGCTTTGAGCTGTGAGTGAATGCAATATTGCGATTATTGATGAGCTATCCAGTCCTCCGCTTAAACTTGTGCCAATGGGCACATCACTTCTTAGTCTTCTTTTTACTGATCGTTGAAAAAGAAAGCTGAATTGTTCTATTGCTTCCGCATCAGTGATTTTTTTGTTTTCATCTTCTGCATCTATATCCCAGTAATTGTTTATTGAAAGCTGATTATTTAATATTGAATATTTTAGAAGTGAAGCTGCTGGCAATTTTGAGATGTTTTCAAAGAAAGTTTCTTCAGGAATGTTTGGATTATCAACATAACCAATGGTTAGATAATTAAAAAGCAATTTCAGGTTTACTTTTCTTTCAATGCCTGCAGCCCACAGGGCCTTCATTTCAGAGGCAAAAATGAATTGTTCTTTATCTATAAAATAAAAGAAAGGTTTTTCTCCAAACCTGTCTCTTGCAGCAAAAAGATCTTTTTCTTTTTCATCCCAAATAGCAAATGCAAACATGCCATCGAAATGCTCGACACATTCTTCTTTCCAGTTATCATAAGCTGCAGAGATCACTTCAGTATCCGTTTTTGAAAAAAAAGAATAACCTTTCTTTTGCAACTCTTCTTTTAACTCAATATAATTATAGATCTCCCCGTTATGAATGATAGTATAGCGCTGGAGATAATGCATTGGTTGATTTCCGGCATTACTAAGATCAATAATTGAAAGCCTGCGATTTCCTAATACAGTGGTGGAATTCATCCAATGTCCTTCAGCATCCGGACCGCGGTGAGCCAATGCTTCCGTCATTTTTTTTATCCTCTCTGCAGTGATAAGTGAACGATTATTTGATATTATTCCGGCTATTCCGCACATAAGTGTAAAGTAAGTAAATAAATAGATGAATAGCCTCATCCCGATCCCGCTTTAGGCGGGACCACAACACACAGCCCTGGCTTATTTAACCAACGTGAAATACACGAGCCAACTAATATGATGATTAATGGTGGGGATGATGAACACTTCGCTTCGCTCTGTGCAGGCTGTGCGTCGCAAGTAAAGCCCGATCAGGGTATCAAAGCTTGTAAAAAAAATTTTTAAAAACTTACTGGCAGTTTTGATTTTACATCATCCCAAAGAAAGACGAGCTCAGTACTTTTGTCTGATCTTTTTTCACAGGCAATGGTAAAGTATTCGATCGCCAGGTTAGTTTTTTCAACAGGCACTTCAAATTGTATCAGGTCTCTTTTCCTGTTTTGCTCAAGCCCCCAACTGTATAAATTCGAATTAAGAACTAATGTCCATTTTGTTTCCTGTGGAATGCAATATAAAATATAGCGACCGGGCTTGACGGTTTTACCCAGGACAGTTGCTGTAGAAAAAAATTCTATTTCAGTGGCTTCATTAGCACCGAGTCTCCAGGACACATCATATTTTACAAGTCCACCAAAAATTTGTCGCCCTTGTTTTTGCGGACGACTATAAATAATTCTCATCAGCGGGGGAGCCGAAGTTTTGCCTGCCATTTTTAATAAAGGATAGTCATTCGGAAAATAAACCATATCCATTGGCGAACGATCAGGAACAGTATAATGTGTAACGGGGGGTAGCACTTTTACTGGCGATTGACTTTTAGAAGGAGTATCATTGCCAGCCGGATTCTTTTCAGGCTCATTGCAGCTAAAAAATAAAACCGGTACCAGCGTTGCTAATAAAAATTTTTTCATGATATTTTTATAAAGTGATTGGCAGGGTAACTTTTACCTGCTCCCATGCAATGATCAGGGATATTCCGGTAGCAGATTTTTCAAACATCATTGACATGCTTTCAACTACCTCATCCGTTTTTTGTACCGGCACGTCTGTTCTCAGCATATCTTTTTTAGAATCATATTTAAATGCACCCCATGTATCGGTGTCTTTATTAAGTATCATTGTCCATACATCTTCATTAACTATTGCATAAAGGGTATAACGGCCCTTTAAAACTTTTTTTCCTCCGATCTTTACGTCTTTATAAAATTCTATTTCAGTGGCTTCATTTGCGCCCAGCCTCCATACTTTGCCATATTCCACTAATTCACCAAAAATTTTTCTGCCTTGTTTCTGTGGACGGCTGTAAAAAACTCTTGCAATTAATGGTTCAGTTGCCTTGTTTTGAATTTTAAGAATGGGGAAATTGTTGGGATAATAACTTACATCCATCGGTGATTTATCAACTTCAGGCAGTTTGGATGATTGTGAAAAGCCAAATAAGAAAGAAATAAGTAAACAAATAAGAACGGAAGTTTTGCGCATAAATGAGGTTTAAAATGACAAAAATAACAGTTTCATAGTCTATGACGAATTTATAACCGGAATCGTTCCCTGCCCGACTGATTTTATTTTTTATTTGAGGGCGGCGGGGCTAATTGTCCAATTGTTTTAGAAAATTTACCGTCATTGTTTTAAGTTCCGGGAAAAATAAATGGTATAGATCTCTTAACGTATCATAATGTTCATTGAACAGAAAAAACGCAGTATCGCTTTCTTCAAGGTATTTTGCCCTGCGCACCATGCCGGCAAGACTCTTTTCTATTCCCTGCCGGTACCTGTAATTATACAGCCAGTTATGTGCCTTCATATAAGGATACATCATGCTGAATTTTTCCGGAAAATGATCTGTAAACTGATCTAGCAAGGAATAAGTTTTACTAGTAAATGCTTTCAAACTTTCATCTGTAAATTCATTTTCATCCAATGCAAGAAAATGATCATACACTACATCGATCAATGCACCTGCATAAAGCCTGTATGCAGGTCTGAATATCTCTTTTGCTTCTTTAGTTGCAAAATGAGTATCAGTAAACCGATCGATCTCCCGATGAAGAGCAATTCCTTGTTGTATTTCTTCCGGGTAATCATACTTTTTTCTGCCCTTTACAAAATCACTGATCATATTGCCTGTTAGGATGGCCGGATGGTTAAAAGAAAGATATGCATGCGCCAGGTAATTCATAAGCTAAAGATAATACGAAAGAGAAATGACGCTTGTTACATGTTTAAACCGATTTGATCTCTCTTTGTCCATTTGTTATAAAAATTTTCACATTTCAAACTAATACCTGCATACATGATGAATGGGCTTTAGAATAGTTTGACGGTATTAATAACGGATACAGTTTCACATTGATTCGGTTTCATTCACTTGCATTAACAATCGTGTCCATCAATCACAATTGGCTTGTTGCCGGTTGTAACCAAATCTATCTTTGAAACGTCAAATTAAAATAAAAGAATTAACTATTAAACCTTAAAAAAACCTTTAACCAATTAAAACTTTTGAGATATGAAAAAGATATTATTCGTGTTCGGTCTGGTATTATCAATGGGAATTTGCAGTGCATACCCAAGTGAAAAAGTTTCCCGGAAAGTTCTTGCAGCATTCATGACAGAATTTTCAAATGCACAAGATGTAAAATGGGAAACAGGCAACAATTATTTCAGAGCAGAATTTACTATGAATGAACAAAGAGTATTTGCCTATTATAGTGTAGACGGGGATTTGGTGAGTATAGCCAGGTATATCAGTTCCATTCAATTACCTATCAATCTTTTCAGCAATCTGAAAAACGATTATAGCAAATACTGGATCAGCGACCTCTTTGAAGTAAGCAATAGCGAAGGCCTTCATTATTATGTAACACTTGAAACGGCAGATACAAAACTCATGATGCATTCAAGTAATGGTGGAAGCTGGAGTACATATAGTAAGAACAAAAAGATCTGACAAGCAAGTTAGTTTTGGTGTGTGGTAAATTAAGAGCCCTGGTATATAGCCGGGGCCTCTTATTTTAAATTGATGATTATTCCCGTTGCGTAACAGTTGTCGTTAATCTCTTTAACATAGTCATCCACTAATCACAATTCAATTGATTTCAGCTAAACAACATCCTACTTTTGGTATACGTCACTCACAACACTTATCCTTCTAAGAAATTCAAAAACCGTAGACCATTAAACCTTTGATTATGAAAAAAACATTTGTGACGTTGTTCGCATTTTTGACAATCGGTATAACAATTTCCATGGCGATGGAAAGAGCCGATGTAGATCCTAAAATCTTATCAGCATTTCAAAAAGAATTCTCATTTGCAAAAAATGTGAAATGGGAAGTGAAAGGAGATATAACCCAGGCAAATTTTTTATTGAATGACCAGGGAATTGTAGCATGGTATAATTCAGATGCAGAATTAGTAGTCACTGCAAGAAATGTTCTTTATAACCAGTTGCCGATCTCAGTTATCAGATCGCTGGAAAAAAATTATGCTGATGCAACTTTTTGCGGCATAACAGAAGTTACCCGTAATAATGAAACTTATTATCAAATACGGGCAGACAAAAAGAATAAAAATTTTTTATTAAAAGCAAGCCCATCCGGGAATATCATTGTATTAAAAAAAATTAAATAAAGCCAGTTCTTTCAGGTGGTGTGCCCCCGACTTATAAGTCGGGGTTTTTATTTTTAGACTGTTTCTTTAAAAAATTTATTTTTGCGACCTCACCGCAATGTCCCCCGATTAGATCGGGGTCTGAAGGCACAAAAAATTCATAAAATGAGTAAAGGTCCCGTTTCACAATTTATTCAACATCATTATCGCCATTTTAATGCAGCTGCATTGGTTGATGCTGCAAAAGGCTATGAACAACATTTATTGGAAGGTGGCAAAATGATGGTAACACTTGCTGGTGCCATGAGTACTGCTGAGCTTGGAATTTCTTTGGCAGAAATGATAAGAAAGGATAAAATACATATCATTTCCTGCACAGGTGCAAATCTTGAAGAAGATATCATGAATCTTGTGGCACATAGTCACTACAAAAGAGTTCCTAATTATCGTGATCTAACACCTCAGGATGAATGGGATCTTTTGGAAAATCATTATAACCGGGTTACTGATACTTGTATTCCTGAAGAAGAAGCTTTCCGTCGTATTCAGCAACACATACATAAATTATGGAAAGATGCAGATGATAAAGGCGAAAGATATTTTCCGCATGAGTTTATGTATAAAATGTTACTAAGCGGAGCGTTGAAGGAACATTATGAAATTGATTTAAAGGATAGTTGGATGATGGCAGCAGCAGAAAAAAATCTCCCGATCGTTGTAGGCGGATGGGAAGACAGTACGATGGGAAATATTTTTGCATCGTATGTTATAAAAAATCAGATGAAGGCCACTACAATGAAAAGCGGAATTGAATACATGGTATGGTTGGCTGATTGGTACAGGCATAATAGTGGAGGCAAAGGTGTTGGGTTTTTCCAGATCGGTGGTGGCATTGCAGGTGATTTTCCAATTTGCGTTGTGCCCATGATGTACCAGGATCTTGAATGGCATGATGTTCCTTTCTGGAGTTATTTCTGCCAGGTAAGTGATTCCACAACTTCGTTCGGTTCTTATTCCGGTGCTGTGCCGAATGAAAAAATCACATGGGGTAAATTAGGGATCGATACTCCAAAATTCATTGTAGAAAGCGATGCAACGATAGTAGTGCCTTTGATATTTGCCTACTTGTTAGGATGGTAATAGAAATTTGCGCATGATAATTATGTAACCAGCAGCAGAATTTCTATCGTCAATCGTTGCGTCGCACTCTTGTACTGCATCAAAAAATTGAGCAAAAAAAAACCCCGGATAATTCGGGGTTTTCCATTTATAAGGAAGGTAAGGATTAGTGTCTGCGATCCCAACGATCTTCACGACGATCTCTTTTGTCTTCACGACGGTCACGGATATCTTCTCTGCGATCTCTCACATCTTCTCTTCTATCACGAACATCTTCACGACGATCTCTTAATCCACCATTATGTCTCCTGTCAATTACATCTTCCATTCTGTCACGGCGGTCTTCTTTTCTGTCTCTAACATCTTCACGTCTGTCGCGGACGTCTTCCCTGCGATCAAATCTGTTTTCAATACGGTCGAATCGTTGGTTTCTTTGTGCTGAAGCATCTGTAAAAACAGCTAATCCCAGCATTAATACTGAACCAATAAGTACGGATTTAAGGGCTTGATTAGTTTTCATATGCGTTTTTTAAGGGTTTGTAAAAAAAGGTAACGGATAAATAGACCAAACGGTTGCTCTAAGGTTTAATGCCAAAAAAACCGCCCCGATTTTATCGGGACGGTAAAATATTTTAAAGGCAAAAAATCAGGAGAAATGCAGTTCTTTTCTTATCAATTCAGCTTCTCTTGAAGAGTGAAAACACCAAACAAGTAATGAAATAATAAAGAGTTTATGAATTGAGCTTTCAATCATCAAACCATCAATATTATTCAGAAATATTTCCATTCCCCAAAAAACAATGCAAATAATAAGCGCTGCAACTATAGAGAAAAAAGGCTGCTTGTTGCTAGACATCGATAAAAGAACCATAACAGCTGCAAGGCTAAGATAAATAAGGAAACTTTTAGTCGTAAATGACGTTTCGGGCATTATCCAAAAAACAAATGCGCCTAAAATAAATGCGACAGCACAGATCAATAAAATATTGCGGGTTTTACGAAGCCGTTTATTGAGTTGTATCGTTTCCTGTATACGATACATCTCGGAATAGTCAATATGATTATCGACTATTTTTTGATAAAGGGTCGGATTTTGCTCAGTTTGATTCATTATTTAACCTGCACAATTTGGAACAACGAAATAAATAAAAAATTTTCTCTTTTTTTACAATTTCAATCTAAATCTTAAAAAGCTTTTTGGCCATCAAGCGGCATATCTCTTTTCAGCATCTCCTCACGATTTGCCATTTCAAGTGCCGTATAAAAAACCAGTTTTGCTCTTCTTTCCATCAAATCGTATTTTATCTTATCAGGTGTATCAGTAGGTCTGTGATAATCAGGATGAACACCATTAAAGTAAAAAATGATCGGAACCCCTTTTTCGGCAAAGTTGTAATGGTCACTACGATAATAAAAGCGATTCGGATCTTTTGGATCATTGTATTTTCTATCAAGCTTTAGTTTAGTATAAGTACCATTGATGGCTTCAGTGATCGGGGTAAGCTCTGAACTGAGCTTATTATCACCAATTACATACACATAATTAGCAGAATCTTTATCCTTCATGTAATCATTTCCTATACGGCCGACCATATCAATATTCAAATCAACTGTTGTTTTTTCCAAAGGGTAAACAGGGTGATTTGCATAATAAGCAGAACCCCATAAGCCATGTTCTTCTCCGCTTACTGTCATAAATACAATGCTGCGGCGGGGACCATTGCCTTCGGCTTTTGCTTTTGCAAATGCTTCTGCCAATTCAAGAACACTTACAGTGCCGCTGCCATCATCATCAGCGCCGTAATTGATAATGGTGTCTCTTTTTCCTATATGATCATAATGCGCAGTAATAAATACATACTCATCTTTTTTATCAGTGCCTTCAAGCAATCCCATTACATTACTTACTTGTGTTTTTATTGTTGTTTTTTGAAAAGCAAGATCAACATTCGCTTTATAAGTTTTCCCTGGTAATGAGTTAGCAGCCATTTTATCAAATATTCCTTTTCCATCTTCTCCCATAATTTCAGTAGCTACTTTTTCAGAAATATAAAATAGCAAAGGATTAAAACTGGTTTTATAACCATTGAGACTCCAATTTCCGCGATTATTTACAGGTCTGGATGAACCAAATGATTTCGACACAAGTAATACTGAAACGGCTCCTTTCTTTGATGCGGCTTGTAATTTTCCAAATGTCTGGCCAGGGCTCATTCCTCCTGTTTGTGCAGATTTATAATCAGCTGGTGTGCCTTCTACAATTATAACAGCTTTGCCACGAACATCAAGATCTTTATAACTATCTATCTTATCATCTACAATACCATAACCAGCAAACACAACTTCTGAAAATGGAAGTTCGGCTGAGTAATTAGTATTATTATTTGAGTAGTCTTTAGTTAATTCAAAAGATTTCCCATTTACACTAAGTGATGAAGACAGCACAGAATCTTTATAAAGCGGATAAGTCAAACGATAGCTATCGCCATTTCCTGGTTTCAGCCCGATAGATCTGAAATGTTGTTCAATATAATTGGCTGCTTTTTCTAAACCGGGCGATGGAGTATCTCTTCCTTCGTTATCAGCACTGGCAACTATATAAAGATGTTTTTTAAGATCGGCGGCAGTAATAGAGTTGCCGATCTTTTCTATTGTTTTATTTTTCTTTTGTGCAATAACAGAAAGAAGCGGAAGTAAAGCAATGAGCAGTAACGTAATTTTTTTCATGTGATTTATAAATTTTTATTTGAGCCCAATAGCTCATTTTATATAAAAATAAAATTTCAATAGGCTCAAATATAAGCCTGATAGATTTTATAGAAATTATAAATGGATGAAAGGTATCCGATAGCTATCGGGTCAGCAACCTTCAGCAATTTTTTCTACCCTGCGTTGATGGCGGCCGCCTTCAAACGGAGTGGTTATAAAAAGTTGGACCATTTTCTCCGCATCGCCTTCACGTACAAA
>Ga0070698_100002303_pt1 | contig 21142 bp, 11 predicted proteins | sample KBSK1502metaG_FD_65477 | JGI IMG/M metagenome (GOLD analysis project Ga0070698, IMG submission 65477) | Corn, switchgrass and miscanthus rhizosphere microbial communities from Kellogg Biological Station, Michigan, USA - KBS K1-50-2 metaG | ecosystem: Host-associated > Plants > Roots >...
AGCCCCCGGCAGAGGCCGGAATGACGTAATCTTCTCACCCGACAGGAGGGTCACATGCCGAAGTACATGCTGCACGTGTCGTACACAGCGGACGGTTTCAAAGGGTTGATGAAGGATGGCGGTTCCAAGCGCAAGGCGGCGGCGACCGCGCTCGTCGAAAGCCTCGGCGGAAAGCTCGAGACGTTTTACTACGCGTTTGGCGACTGCGACGTGTTCACGATCATCGACATGCCCGACAGCGCGTCCGCGGCGGCGGGCTCGTTGATCCTTGCGGGCAGCGGAGCCGTGACCACCAGGACGACCGCCCTGCTGACGCCCGAGGAGATCGACGTTGCCGTGAAGAAGTCCGGGAGCTACACGCCGCCCGGCAGGTAATCGGCCGTCCTATTTGCCGACCAGGTGTTTGGCGTCTTTCTCGTTGTCGAGGCAGTGGTAATCGAGCAGCTCCGTGTTCAGCACGATGAGCTGAGTCAGCGTGACCGTCCACGGCCGGGTGTACGCTTTCGGGTCGTTGACGGTCACGTCGATTTCGAGGCGTCCGTAGTTCACACGCCGGAATCGTTCAGTCAGCGTGGCCGCATCCGTCATGGGACTGCCCTTACGGTCGAGCCACGTGTCGTCCCGCAAGCCATTGGTCTCGACGACCAACGTGTCGCCCTCCCAACGGCCACGCGAATCGCCGAGCCACTGCGGGATATTTCCATGCGACCGCCCGTCCAGAGGAATGATCCGGCGGTCGCGGAACATCTCGGCCAGAATCACCACGTAGTCACGAGACTGGAAAATCTGATAGTTGTTGTTATACCCCGTCCAGTAAAGTGGCAGACCGTCGGTGAGACAACGTTCCCCGGTGTCCAGATCCAACCAGGAATCGCGGGGACCGACGCCATATCTGGCCGATGAGCGAGTCTGGTGCCTCCGCCCCTCCTCGGTAAAAGGAAGTCTTCCATCCGGCGGATCGACAATCAACGACGTGCGTCTCGTCGGCACCACCTTGGAAGCCGGGTCAAACCAGATCTGATTGTACGTGCCGGGGTCGCCCGGCCGGGGAGGACGGTCAACACGATCCCGAGCCGCCCGTTCCTCAACGGCGGCGGTTTCCGCTTCCGTGAGGAACTCTCGTCCCGCAAATTCCTCGGCCCGTTCCAGCGGCGTGATGCTCGAGCCCGTCCATACGCCACGCAAGTCCGGGTCGCCCCACACCGTCCGCGCAGCCTTCGCCTTCGATGCGGCCGTCCTCTGCCCCTCGGCCTTGGGCGTCAGGCAGGCCACGCTTGCCGCGCCAAGCGCCACCCCGATGACGACTGCAAGATACCCTTTCTTGTTCACTTGCCCGGCTGCTTCCGCAGATGTCCGTACATCAGCTCCTCGACGAACTCCACGCACTTGTACTCGAAGAGCTGCGCATTCTTCTCCAGACGACGATAAAGGGGCATGCTCATCTTCCAGGGACGCGTGAACACCTTGGGATCCTCGATGGTGGCCTCGTACCGGAGGGTATCAGGACCAACGCGCGTATACCGCTCGACCACATGCAAGGCTTCGCTGTGGAAATCCCCGGCGCGGTCGAACCAGGTCTGGTCGTTGAGACTCGTCACGTCGACGACCAGCGTATCTCCCTCCCAACGGCCGAGCGAGTGCCCCATCCACGTGTCGACCGGACTCTGCGTCTTGCTGTTCATGTAGATCGTGCGACTGGCGCCCGCAAACTCGTACGCGATCAGGATGTGGCTGGGAGTCTGGACGATTTGAAAGGGATAGGGCATGTACGTCGCGCGGGGCACTCCGGGCATGTAACACTTAATCTCGGGATCGAGCTTGAGCCACTGCTCACCATTCTCCTTCTTCTTGGTCGCCGCCGCCGGTTGATACGGGATCTCGTTCCCTTCCACCACGCCCAGTCCTGCGGGCACGCTGAAGGCCGCTCCGAGGGCGAGCACCGGTCCCTGACGTGCCGGGTGATCCAGAATGTCCCAATTGGCCGTGTTGAAGGCCTGCCAGATCCCGTTGAGATCGGGCTGACCTTCCGGAGTCCGCGGAGTCTTGTAGGCCGGACCCTGTCCCACCGCCGAGTTGCCCGCAAGGGCGAAAATGCCGGCCACGGCGGCCGCCGCAGCGACAACAACAACCACTCCTCTCGTCCGATTTCGCATCACACGCACCCTTCCCGAGCCCGTTTGGCGGAGTCTACGCGGCCCGGACCCATGACTACAGCCGTCTTCACATGTCCGTAGTACGTAGTGCCCGGCTTCAGCCGGACCGCACAGGTCCGCCTCTAAAGGCGGACACTACTGTAAGGTCTGGGGACCCGCGTCACGGTCGTGAAAACGGTCTTAAGGCCAATTATCGTGGCGTCAGAACGGTTGTCAAGGGTTCATGCGGGGCTGAAGAAATGAGTTTTACTGGCCCCCTGGCGCACGAATTCGAGAGCTGCATGCGTTGCGAGATGTCGTGGTTGAGAGCGTTCGGCCTTCTAACTTTTCAGTTCCAAGTTCTTACTTCGGTTCGTCCTTCACGCCGCCTTTTCCGCGTGCGGCGCCCTTCATGACTTCGCGAATGGCGGCCGCGGTTTCTTCGGAGACACGGAAGTGGTCTCCATTCCCGGTGGGTGAGCGCAGGACCCCCTCGGCGATCGTCAGCGGGTCGAAGCCAAATTCATCCTGAATATTGAAAACCTCGACGCGCGCGCCCTTCTCGGCCAGGAACCGCACCACGGAGGGAAAGAACTTGTAGGCCGCTCCGTGCATCGCCGTATCGCCTTTTTCATCGACGGCGTTGACATCGCCGCCCAATTCCCAGGCCATTTTGACCGCTTCGAGCGCCTCGCTCTCGGTTCCCGGATCTTCTCCCGGCGAATACGTTCCGCAGCCGGCCGCCGCCATCAGCGGTGTCGTCAGATCCTCGTTCGGCAGCAGCGGGTTGGCCCCGGACTTGACCAGCAGGCGCATCAGCTCCACATCAGCTGTGCGGGCGGCCAGCAGGAACGGTGTCGCCCCGAGATTGCCCAACTCGGTCGTCCCCATCGACGCTTTCTCCGTCATCCTCGCATTCACATTCGCGCCATGCGCCACCAACCGTCGCGTCAGCTCCAGGCTGTCCATGGTTCCGGTCCCCTCCGGACACGGATTGTTGTCGCCCTGGCCGCACTTGCGCACCCACGTCATTTCATGCAGCGCCGTCCAGCCCTGTGCGGCGGCATTCGGATCGGCTCCCGCCTCCAGGAGGACCGATGCCAGCTCGAAATGCGCGCTGCCCACGGCCAGCACCAGCGCGCTGGTCGAGCCCTGCGGCCGTTGGCCGAGCGCGTACCCCGGGATTGAGGTTCTGGTGATCCCCCGCGGGCGGATCGTCGCGTCGTTCTCATTGGCGCCCGCCTTCAACAAGGCCCGAACCGTGCCGATCTTCCCTTCGCGCACGGCAAACAGCAGCGCCGTCAGCCCGCCGGTCGAACGCGCCCCGATGTCGGCTCCCTGCCGCGTCAGCGCCTCGACCACCGCCGTGTGTCCCTCCGCGGCCGCCCACATCAACGCCGTTTGCCCGCGCGAGGCTTCCTTCACGTTCACGTTCGCGCCCGTCTCCAGCAGCACCTTCACCGCGTCCAGTTTCCCTGTACGCGCCGCCGTCATCAGGGCCGTTTCCCCCTCCGGCAACGCCGTGTTCGGATCGGCGCCCGCCTTCAACAGCAGCCCGATCATCGCCGCATTCCCATTGATCGCCGCCAGCGCCAACGGCGTGACGCGATGGCGGTTCGCCGCCTTCGGGTTCGCTCCCGCGCCGATCAACAGTTCCGCCGTGCCCACATCATCCATGTAGGCCGCCCAATGGAGCGCCGTCGTCCCGTCCGGCTCGGGCGCATTCACATCCGCCCGGCGCTGCAGCAGCGCCCGCACGGCTGTCCTGTCCTCATTCTTGATCGCATCCACCAGCGTGGCCGATGCCGCTGCCGCCGCACGCCCCTCGGCCCGTGCCAGGGGGCTCAGCACCAGCAGCACCATCAGCGATCCGGTCCACCAGGTCCTCATCATGCGCGACCCCATTTTTCTTCGCTCGCTGCGGTCAGCAGGCTGCTGAAGCACGAGCCTGAAGAGAGAATCTGAAAAGCTCGACCCAAGACTTTTCACTTCTGACTTCTCACTTCTGACTTCCGGTTGCGGCATTCGGAAACCGGTTAGAGACTGATCGGCTCCATCAACTCGGGGATCTTGCCCGCGCTGTCGCCGAAGCTGTCGAGTTTCACGCCCACCTTGTCCAGCAGCGTCAGATGCAGGTTCGCCATCGGCGTTCGTTCCGAATAGCGGATGTGCCGGCCGCCCTTCAGCTTGCCGTTCCCCCCGCCGGCCACCAGCGCCGGCAGATTCCGATGATCGTGGACGTCCGGATTGCCCATGCCGCTGCCCAGCATGTAGATGCCATGATCCAGCAGCGAGCCGTCGCCGTCGGGCGTCGCGCGCAGCTTCTCCAGGAAATACGCGTAGAGCGACATGTGATACGTGTTGATCTTGGCCAGCTTTTCCAGCTGCTCGGGCCTGTCCCGATGGTGAGACGTCGGATGGTGCGCATCCGGCACGCCGATCTCGGGGTAGGTTCGCGCGCTGGTTTCGCGCGCCAGCTGGAACGTGATCACCCGCGTGACGTCGGCCTGAAACGCCAGTACCTGCAGGTCGAACATCAACTTCACATGATCCCCCCACAGCGCCGGCAGTATCGACGATGGCCGATCGGGTGCCTCCGGCGACTCGGCCGCTTCTGCCTCCGCTTTCTGGATGCGCCGCTCAACCTCTCGTACCGTATCGAAATAGTGGCTCACCTGGACCTGGTCGGCTCGATCCACCTGCAATTTCAGCCGTGCGATATCTTTCGTTACGGCATCCAGAATGCTTCGATTCCTCCGCGCATCGGCGCTCCGCTGACCGGCGGTGCCTCCTTCTCCAAACAACCGTTCGAACACCGTACGGGGGTCCGCCTCGGTTGGCAGCGGGGTCGTCGGCGAGGACCAGGACAGATTGTTCTGGTAGGCGCACGCCAGCCCGTCATCGCAGTGACCCACCTGCGCGATCAAATCGGTCCCCAACTCCAAGGACGGCAGCCGAGTATCCTTGCCGAGCTGCTTGGCCGCGATTTGGTCCGCGGTCGTCGCCAGGTAGTAGTCGCTGCCTTCGGTCACCTTCGCCGGCGCGCAGCTCAAAAATGTCGAGTTCGACGTCGCATGATCGGCTCCCGTCGACCCGTACGCCTTGGCCAGCTCCAGATTCGTCAGAATCGTCAGCTGATCGCGAAACGGCAGCAGCGAGTCCAGGATCGGCGACAACGCGCTCAGTTTTCCCTCTCCGGGGGGCGTCCATTTCGCCATGACGGCCCCCATCGGGATGAACGTGAACACGAGGCGATCCACCGACTTGCCCGCCGCCATCGCCGTCAGGGCCGGCACCATCGCGTCCAGAAACGGCAGCGCCGCGGTCACCCCCATCCCCTTCAAGAACGTCCGCCGCGGGAGGGCCTTCTTCGTGATGATCATTGCGATCTCCTCATTTGAAAGGGGGTGCTATTGACGATATCCACGATGAGCGATGAAAAACGGTATTCGTGAGTGCGCGCGTTCCGCACGATCCCCCGCACCGCGGGTGCATCGTAATATTCCAGCCCCCGTCCCAGTCCGTAGGTCAGGAGCTTTTGCGTCACCGTCCGCACAAACGCCTCCGGATGCTTCAGCACCGCCTGCCTCAGCCCCGCTACGCCTTCATATTTGGTCCCGTCGGGCAGGCTGCCGGCCGCATCGATCGGCAGGCCGTCGTCGCCGCGCGTCCGCCACCGCCCGATCGCGTCGAAGGTTTCTGCCGACAACCCGATCGGATCCATCAGGTTGTGGCAGCTCGCGCAGACCGGATTCGTCCGGTGCTGCGCCATCCGCTCCCTCATCGACAGCACCTTGCCTCCGGCCGCGGGCTCCGCCAGCGCCGGCACGTTCGGTGGCGGGGGCGGCGGCGGCGATCCCAGAATATTCTCCAGAATCCATTTCCCTCGAAACACCGGCGAGGTCCGGTTGCCATAGGACGTGACGGTCAGGATGCTGCCCTGACCCAGCAGGCCACCTCGCACGCTGGACGCATCCAGCGTCACACGCCGGAAGCGGCTCCCGTACACGTTCGGGATCCCGTAGTGCTTCGCCAGCCGTTCGTTCAGGAACGTGTAGTTGGCCGTCAGCAGCTCCAGCACGCTGCGGTCTTCCTTGACGACGCTCTTGAAAAACAACTCAGTCTCCCGCCGGAACGCCTGTCTCAGGTTATCGTCGAAGTCCATGAACAACCGCGGATCCGGCACTTGCGTGTCCAGATTCCGCAAGTGCAGCCATTGACCGGCAAAGTTCTCGACCAAGGCGTCGGATCGCGCGTCCGCCAGCATGCGCTTGACCTGCCGTTCGAGCACCGCCGGGTCGTGCAGTTTTCCCCGACTGGCGACATCCAGCAGCTCATCGTCCGGGATGCTGCTCCACATGAAGAACGACAGGCGTGAAGCCAGATCCAAGTCGCTGATGCGATAGGCCGTGTTCGGCGCCACGTTGGCAGGACTCTTTCCCACGCGGAACAGGAACTCCGGGTTCACCAGGATCGACTGCAGCCCCGCCTCGATGCCCGCCTCGAATCCCCCTTCGGCACGCTCTTCTTTGTAGAAACGCATCGGCATCTGGAGGTCCATCTCGGTCACCGGCCGCCGATACGCCCTCCGCGCCAGCCGCGTCAGAATCGTCCTCGCGCACGGGTCTTCGTTCGACGCTTTTGCCGGCCGACACACGAAGATTCGCTGGCGGCTTTGCGTCTCTCCCACTCCCACCTGGTCGAACGGGCCCGCGATCGCGACCGAATACAAGGCCAACTGTGGCCGCGGACTCCGGTCCTTATTAAAGTGCGCCTGATGAGGCTGCCGCTCCGTTTCCAGTAACGTCGACGGTTTCTTCAAAAACCCCGCGCCAATCTCGTGCGGTCCCGCCTTGACCGGTATCCTCACATGCAGCGCGTCGTCAAAACGGTGTCCATCGCCATCTTGCAGCGTCCGGGTCTCACCCTCCGGCTCCACCGTGAACACCTGCAGCTGCACCCCGTCCAGATTCAGCTCGACCTGGTGCGCCTCATAGAATCCTTCGATCTGTTCATTCCGATCCCGCGCCAGCCGTAGTTGGATGTCATACTCCCCATCCCGCGGAAAGTTGTACGGAAACACGGTGCCGCCGCGCGTGCCGAACGGCAATCCTTCCACGTGGTCCTCTTGCGTCCGATCGGGCGGCACCACCACGACCGCCGCTCCAGGAAATCGCACCGGACTCCCCACCGCCAACCGGCTGATCTTCTGCGCCGCCGAAATGTAGCGCTCCAACAAGGTCGTCGACAATCCAGGAAGACTCACGTTGTCGAATCCGTGGTTCGCATCGTCTTTCGGCAGCAGCGACGTCACATCGACGTCCAGGCCCAGCAGGTCCCGGATCGCATTCTGGTATTCGGTCCGATTCAGCCGCTGCAACCCGTCGGTCCGCCCTGGATTTGGCGCCGCCGCCGCGGCGCGGTCCAGCGAGGTCTCGAGGTACGCGATCAGCGCTTCGTAGGTCGCCTCGTCGGGCCTCGGTCTGCCCGATGGCGGCATGAACCGCGCGCGCAGCTTGAACGCCACTTTCTCCCAGACCTCGGCGCGCTCGCCCACTCGCGCCACGTCCATCGAGCTCAAGGACAACCCCGCCGTCTTCAATTGGTCGTTGTGACAGCCCACGCAATAGCGCTCGAACACCTTCTGGTGTTCCGACGCCGGAACCGTGCTGCCTCCGCCTGGCTGTTGAGCTCGTCCGTTCGCCAAGGGGCCGCCGGCGGCCGCCAAGAACGTCAGCAAGACCCCCGCTAGAGCCAGCCACCGATTTCCCATCAGGTCCTCCGACTCCAACGCGTGTTTAAAGGAGCTATCCCTTTGAAATCATAATACGTTTCCCCGAATACCAAACAACACATTTGGGTTTTCTTGCTAAGAAATCTCACCCCATGAACACCAAATGGACTCCCTGGAATTGGAGTCCCGGGGCATGTAACTTGGAGATACGTTCGCTGTTGGCATGGAGCTTGCCGCTTCTCAGCCGGCGGATTTGTGAGATCCCAAAAACGTGAATCTAGACCCATATGGAAAGACCCAACCTCGGCTTGCGTGAGATACGCGGGTTAGTCTGCTCTTTGCCGAGGGCTCACAGAGCAGAGCCGCATACCAAGAGGTCGGGCGCCGTGGATCATATCCACGCATTCCGACGAGGACCGGTGTTTGCGCGAGCTGGTTGGGGATCCGATTTCGATCAATGCGACGATCGTCTTTGCCTCGCTGATTTCCGGGACGGGTCCATATATGCTGTTAGAACGTAAACCGTCCTCCCACCCCCAAAATCCGCGGGTTCACGATCTGGGTTGGAATCATGAAATTCGGTCCAGACCTCACTGTCACGTTGAGCGTCGTGTTGACGTTCAGAATATTAAATAGATCGAGGTATACCTCTAGTCGCGTTCCCCGGCCGAATTCGAACTGCTTTGCTGCTCTCAAGTCGAGAAGTCTGAGGGTGGGCAAAGCTATACTGCCGACCGGCTCAACGCGCATGGCAATTGAGGGGATCGTCCTACCACCTCTGAAAAGCACCTCACGCGCCAACTTCGGGCCACTACGCGCGTCGTAATTGAACGAACCCACAATCCCTTTCGGGAAGCGGTACGATCCATTCACCTTGGTTATCCACTCCCAGTTTCGTCTCGCAGCGTAGAATTCCGCGTTGGGATTCCATGCTAAGGCGTTGACTGCACCGTCTCCGAATGGGACGTTGACCTTCGTCGCCGAGTGCGACGCGGCGAGCTGCCAGTTGCTTGCCAAACGCTTCGTCAGCGCAAACTCGACGGTGCTGTACCTCGTATTGTTGATCGGGTCATCGTTGACCAGCAGGGTCTCCTGAAACCTTGACCCGGCGAACTGAGCCGGAAATTCATAGTAGGTGATCGTTGTGCCGGTATCGTCAGCGCTGCCGAGAACTCCATCCGGGCCCGGGTCTTTGTTTGAGATCGGGATGTTGAAGAGGTCATACGGAAGCAGTCGGTTGACGAGCCGATTCACATGATAATTTCGTGCATGGACGCCGGAAAGGCGGACGCCTAGATTCTTGACTAACTCGCGTTCGAACGCGAGCGTGTATTCATCCTCGAGTGGCTGCAACTCATTCGGGTTGAGAGTGCCTCCCGTGTAAGCCCCTCCTGCCGTAGTACTACCAACACCACCCCGAAGGAAATCAGGACCCTCCGGATTCAGGTTGACCTCGCCAGGATCGTAGTTACGATTGCCGTTAAGATCGCGCCACCGGTAGAAATAAGTTTTGGCATTGTTGGGATTGACAGAAGCAACCTCGTAACCCACAGCCTCTCGCTTCTTCGGAAACCGTCCCCAACCTCCCTTGAGAATCGATCTTCCATCGCCTGACAGATCGTATACTGCATGGAGCCGCGGTGCGACCGTGTTCCAAATGTTCATCTGGATCTTGGAGGAGCACTGCGCAGGAAAAGCCGCTTCGAACTGGCCCGCCGCTTGGCACTGTTCCGGTATCGTCGCGTTGTCGTGCGCCGCGCGAACACCAAGATTTAATGTCAAACGGCGCCGGATCGTCCAGGAGTCCTGACCGTAGATGCTGAAGTAGGAGGCTTTGGTCACCGCATCAATGGGATTGTTATAAATTTCAATTTGGTCGGGTGCACCATTGTTGAAGAGGAGGCGGTAGTTCCCAGCTGCCCCTCGATCAGGCAAGAAGGCATGCGAAGTATCAGGGGTGGTATCGAAGCCCATTTTGAACTCGTGGTTCCCCAAGAAGAGTTGCGGCGCATAAATTGTCGCCACTCCTCTGTGGTGGTAGAGCCACGTCAGAGTGCCAGTATTGTCACCTTGGCCAGCATTCATCAGCGTTGCGATGTCTCTCGATGCAGGCACGCCTTCACTTCGGCCGACGGTGTCAAAGCGGTTTTTGCCCCGCAAAACCCCGCCCTGCAGCGAAACAATAAACCAACTCCTGGGAACCGACTGCCATTCCAGCTTGCCGAGGCGAATTCTTTGGAGGTTCAACGAACCCGAAGTTTTCGGGGTGAATTCAGTCGCGACATCTCCATCCTCAAAGGTATAGTGCATGAACCCAATGAGCCTATTCTCTGGATTGACCTGAAACGAGAGCTTGTTAGCAATAAATCGTTGACTGTTATAGTTGACTTCTGGTGATCCATCGGGCTTGTACAAACGTATGACTTCCTGATCCCCCACGAGCTCGCGAACGCTACTGAAAAACCAGAGCCGGTCCCTAACGATTCTCCCTCCGATCTGAGCATTTCGGTCGACCTTCCGAGACAACCGTGCCGGATTACTAATCCCTTGGGCCCTCAGAGCGTCATCGACATTGCTGCTCTGAAGACTCGGATGTGACCCCACCCATTGACTGCTGCCATGGAATTGGTTGCTGCCCGATTTGACGACAACGTCCACGAAGATGCCGCGCTTCGGCATTTCCGCGGAATTCCCGGCCGGCTGTACCCGTGCTTCCTCGACAATGGTGAAGTCGTATTTGGTGCTGCTGCCGGCGTTGTTCTGCCTGCCGGCGATAACACCTTCGAGTAGCTGCCATGCCTGGCCAAATTGCCCGTTGTACTGAAATACTGTCGTTACGCCAACATCTGTGCCGCCGACGTCGATATTTGCACGGGCGCCAGGAACGAAACTTAACATGGCCGACAGCCCCGACTGACTGGATGGAAGGAGCGTCATTGACTCGGACATCAGAGTCGTGCGGGTAGCCGCAGACGTCGTGTCCACAATCGGCGACGCACCGGATACCGTAATCGCCTGCTCAAGTGCGCCGAGCTCCATCACTTGGTCTAATCTTGCGACCGACCCGCCTGTCAGACGCACATTCTCGATGCGCAGTGTTCGAAAGCCACTAAGCGTATACTCGATTCTGTACATGCCGAGGGGAAGCGGCGTGACTCGATATTCGCCTTGGGAGTCAGTGACAGAGGTCACTTGGGGCACCTGCAACGCTGGGCTCGTCACGGTGACCGTGACACCCGGCAAGATACCGCCACTGCTGTCCTTCACCTGGCCGATGACGCTCGCGCTTTGTGGCACGCTTTGCGCATTAGCTGCAACCGCAAGCGCGATGAACATTAGGGCCATGTTGGTTCGACACGCGAACGACGCCACGGCTCCGCTGCTACCAATCATGGTTCGCCACGCCATAGCTTGACCCCACTGACTGTCCAATTTTTCTCAGAACGCACTGAATTCAGATCGCACCGAATGCTGTCATGCCACGTTTCATTTTCGCGAAAAGGGACCACGACGGGGACCCGCGGTGGAAGGCACTATACTATCAGACGGGTGAATGTCAAGTGTGAGTAGTCCGCGTTGTCAACGCGACATAGAAGGGCGAATAGTCCGCGTGGTCGCTCTAACCTGTGGCATCCGCGCCACGATGATGGGTGGGCCTTCACAGCCCACCCGTCTACAGCGTGGGTGCGCTCCTTTCCGTGGTCCTCTTCGAACGCCTACCGCGATCTGCCGCACCTGGGCGTGCGCCACATAGTGCGCGATCGCTGTAATGTCGCAAGGGTCGAGCATCTCAAGATCGGCGCAAACCATCCGGGCGAGCCTGGCGCCGGCTGCAGGCCGACCTCGGCCCCGGCCGTCCGGCGTCTCGCACGTATGATCCCTCTCCTTCTTGATCCGTTCCAGCCAAGAGATGAACATCCGCAGCCACTGCGAAGTGTTCGCCCGATACGCGGCACCGGTGGCCACCGAGCGTACCTAAGGCACAATCGCGCAGACGGCGTTCGCAACGCTCCGGCTCCACGGATAAACTCCTTCCATTGAGCGGGTTCAACGGGTAAAGTAACCAGCAATACCGTCAGGAGGGCAGGCGATGAAGCGTGGCGCGTCGGTTGTCGTATTCCTGGTGCTTGCGTTCCCGGTCGCGCTCGCCGGGCAGGCCGGCGATGGCCTGAACGATCAGCGGCGGCTTGGCCGCCGGGTCTTCGCGCAGTCCTGCGGTGTGTGCCACCTGCGGCCCTCCCTCAACGTGCGGACTTACGGTCCTCTGCTGAGCAAGGCGGCGGCCGGAGGGGACGAGGGCCGCATGCGCAACATCATCCTCGAGGGCACGACGCGGATGCCCGCATTCAAGTACTACCTGCAGGGCGATCAGGTCGACGCGATCATTGCGTACGTGAGGACCCTACCGGCGCCAGCGGCCGCAGCCGCGGCGGCCCCCGCAGCGACGCCGCCGGATTAGACGCCGCTGGATTCGTTGTCGCGCGAAAAAAGATTCGTGTCGATCGTTTTTCGGCGGATGTGCAAAAAGCATCGTACGCATCAGACTGAGCTGGCGGTTTTCGAAAGGACACTCTTATGACGAACCTGCGAAGCATCTTCATGGCCGGCGCGGCGAGCCTGATCGTCGTGACGGGGGCGCAGGCCGCCGATCGTCTGCTGAGCGGCACGATTACGTCGGCGTCGGGACAGAAGCTCGAGGGCGTGACGGTGTCGGCCAAGCAGGAAGGCTCGACCATCACGACCAGCGTCTACACCGACGGAACCGGCAACTACTACTTCCCCTCATTACCGGCCGGCAAGTATCGCGTCTGGGCGCAGGCGCTGGGCTTCGAGAGGACGACGAACTCGGTCGATCTCAGCGCCGGCCGGCGGCAGAATCTGGTGCTTCAGCCCATCACGGATCCCGAGCGTCGGATTCGCCAGCTGCCAAGCGAGCTGCTGGTCGCGGCGCTGCCGGAAGGATCCGAAAACGACGCCCGCATGAAAAAAGTCTTCATGAACAATTGCACGGGGTGCCATGCGCCGGGCTACGTCCTGCAGTTCCGTTTCGATCAGGCCGGGTGGAGCAAGGTCATCGACCTGATGAAAGTCGTGCCGGTCACCGGGGTCTACCCTGGACCGAATACAAAGGCCAGCAGGATCCTCGATTACAACCAGCAGGAACTGGCCGCCTACCTGTCGCGCGCGCGCGGGCCGGCCGAAACCTCGATGAAATTCATCGCGCGGCCGCGGCCGACGGGCGACGCGGCGCGCGCGGTATGGACGCTCTACGATCTGCCGCTCAATCCGGACGCCGGCATCGGGACCAAGTACAACGACAACGACGGCACCGACTGGTCGCTGGGCACCACCTCCAAGCTCGGTCAGATGCCGCACGACGGAGGCATGGGGTTGGACGGCACGCTCTATTTCACCGTGAACAACCCGAACACTCTTGCCACGATCGGCAGGGTCGACGCCAAGACCGGCCAGGTTTCCTACCTGAAAGTGCCGGCGGAGAACGGCCAGGCGGCCAACGCTCACGGGCTGACGCGTGATGCACAGGGCAATTTCTGGTTTGATGTGAATCCCGGCCGCCGCAGCCTCGGCAAGCTCGACACCGCGACGCAGAAGATCGCCGTCTACGAGACGCCCAAGGACATGGTGCCGCTCGGCGGCGCCGTGACGATGGACGTCGACGGCAAGGGGAAGATCTGGGCCTCGGCGGCCGACGGCGCTGTCCGCTTCGATCCCGTCACCGAGAAGTTCATGGCCTTCAAGTCGCTCACGCCCTATCGCAACCCGAAGGGCACGGCCATGACTTACGGGACCGCCGGCGATCGCGACGGCAACGGCTGGTGGGCCGTGATGTCGATGGACACCATCGTCCACGGCGACGTGGCGACCGGCAAGGTCACGGAAGTGAAGCTTCCGCCGGTCAAGGACGAGATGGGCCGGCTCAGGCCGGAGGATCGCGCGTTCTACGAGGTCGTCGACGACCTGGCCTTCAACGCCGCGCTTCCCTGGGCCCAGGGCCCGCGGCGCATGGGCACCGACAAGAACGGCGACGTCCTGTGGGTGGGCAATTCGTGGGGCGCGAGCCTCACGCGGATCAACACCAAGACGTCTGAAGCGACGATCGTCCCGCTTCCGAATCCCACGATGCAGGCCTATCACGTCGCCGTAGACAGGAACCACAACGTGTGGGGCGATCTGTGGAGCTCGGATCAGATCTACAGAATGGATCCGGCCACCCAGAAGGTGACCACGTTCGACCTGCCGGTGCGCGGGACGGAAATCCGGCACATTTCGCTGCTGGAGCGCGACGGCAAGCTGAGCGTCGTGATGCCGGTCTACCGCTCGAGCCAGATGGGCGTGATGACGGTGCGGAGCGAGGCCGAACTGGCGGCGATCAAGGCACAGGCGAAGTAACGTTACGGCACAGAAGAGGACAAACAAAATAATGGTCAAGGCTCGCGCGCTACTCGGTGTTCTGCTTATCGCGGGGGTCTGCTCGTCCGTCATGGCGCAGGCGCCGGCTGCTCAGGCGCCGCCAGCACCAGCGCCGGCGCCGGCAGCGCCGCGGCTCGACACGATCAAACTGCCCCCGGGGTTCAGCATCGAGCTGTACGCGAGCAACGTGAGAAATGCGCGATCGATGGTGCTCAGCCCGAACGGCACGCTCTTCGTCGGTTCGAGGATCATCGGCGTCGGTAACGTCTATGCCATCGTCGATCGCAATAAGGACAACAAAGCAGACGAAGTGATCGTGGTTGCCAAGGGCCTCAATATGCCCAACGGCCTGGCGGTGCGAAACGGGTCGCTCTTCGTCGCTGATACGACCCGCCTGCTGCGCTACGACAACATCGAGGCGCACCTGAACGATCCCCCCGCACCGGTCACTCTTTACGAGAATTTCCCCAATCTACGGCTGCATCAGTGGCACTTCATCGCCTTCGGTCCCGACGGCCTGTTGTACGTGCCGATCGGATCGCCGTGCACCGACTATTGCGATCCGACCGTCACCGAATACAAGAATCCCGCAGGCGACCTCATCCCTGCGGACAAGCGCTTCGCGAGCATGATGCGGATGAAGCCGGACGGCACGGGCCAGGAAATCTTTGCGACCGGTATCCGCAATACGGTCGGCTTCGACTGGCATCCGGTGACGAAAGAATTATGGTTCACCGACAACGGCCGCGACGGCATGGGTGGGGATATTCCGCCCGATGAGTTGAACCGTGCCCCGCGGAGCGGATTGCATTTCGGATATCCCTATTGCCACGGCGGCACGATTCAGGATCCGGCGGCGGGTTCCGGCAAGCCGTGCAGTGAGTTCGAGCCGCCGGCTCAGAATCTCGGACCGCACGTCGCCTCGATAGGCATGCGCTTCTATACAGGTTCGCTGTTCCCAGCCGACTACCGAAATCAAATCATCGTCGTGGAACACGGCTCGATCCCGGGTCAACGTCCCAATCTCCCAAAGATCGGGTACCGCCTGATGCTGGCCCGCCTCGATGCGACGGGAAAAAAGGTGACCAAGTACGAGCCGTTCGCGGAAGGATGGCTCCAGGCCGACGGTACGGTTTGGGGACGCCCGGCGGACGTTTTGGTCATGCCGGATGGCTCCCTGCTGGTTTCCGACGACACAGCCAACGCGATCTACCGCATCACCTACAAGAAGTGACCTGTCACGCCCGTCCCTGTCGCCTTGCGACGACAGGGACGCTCGCTTCTCCCTCTCGATCGAGACTCAGAAATTCACGTTGACGCCGAATTTCACCATTCGAGGCAGCAGGATCTTCAGGACACGGTCATAGGCCGGACCCAGCTGCGTCGTGCGGCGCACGACCGTATTGGCATTGCCGATGTTGAAGATGTCCACAACAGGCTCAATCGATGTGCGGCCTGTCTGGATCGTCTTCCTGAAGCTCATGTCGAACATCGTGACACCAGGGAGTCGAGTATTCCCACTCTCTGTGACCGCAATACTCTGTGTGACCTGTGTGAGCGTTACCGTGTCCCGGCTGACAGAAACGGTATCCATTTCCGCAAACCCGCTGTAATGCTGCGCGCTCCCACTGAGCGACATCCCGTAGGGCAATTGGTACGTCCCTGACGCTTTCAGCGTGAACGGGATGTCCTGCGCCAGCAGGACGCCACGGCGGAATGTGTAGTTCGGGTTGTTCAGGTCGGCCGTGGATCCGTATACATCTCCCGTATTCCGCCCGTACGTGATGCCCCCTACCAGCGTCCAGTTGTTGCTCAGGCGCTTCCGGGCGGTCACTTCGACGCCGTTGTAATCGGCGTTCATCTCGGGAAAGTTATCCCACAGCGTGTCGAACTTGTTGCGCAAGGCAGGCGCGAGGTTGTACACCGTCACTTCCTGTCCGCTGCTCTTCTCCACGACTCGCAACGGAATGTAACTTTCGGGTGGCGCGAGCAGGTTCTTCGATCCGATATCGCGACGGATTTCGCGGTGATAGTAGGCGAGGGAGAGCGCGACCTCACCCGGGAACTGGTGTTCGATCTCCGCCGACAGCTCGTTCGAATACGGCCGCTCGATGTCATCGCTATACCGGTTGGTCGTCCCGAGATTGAAGCCGCTCGATGGCCCCAGCTCCGAGAGCTGCGGGATTCGATCGCCGTTCCGGTCGGTCCACGAACGGGTGTCGTTCGTCGAACGAATGGGGTTCACCCGCCCGACGTACGGCGCCCCCAGCCCGAGGAGATACCGATTGGCGGTTGCCTTGATCGCCGTCCGCCCGTTCCCAAAGAGGTCGTAGATCACGGCGAACCGGGGCGTCAGATCGAGGAAGTTCGGGACGTTCTTGAGCTCAGGGAAGCACTGACCTGCAATGAAGATTGTCTCCACCTGGCACGCGGCCGGGGAGCCGCCCGTCGTTTTCTGCAGGCGGATCCCCGCGTTAATCGTCAGCCGGCGAATCGGCGTCCACTTGTCTTGCGCGTACACCGAGTGACCGTTTTCCCACAGCTCGGACTCCGTCGGGGTGTTATACGTGTTGACGGAGTCGGGAACCCCATCGCGAAAGATCGCGCGGAGCCCCGACGGGTAGTTCGACACCGAGTAGAACGCCTGCTTGATGTACCCGCGATTGAACTGATAACCGATCTTGACGTCATGATCGCCGGTCACGTAGCTCAGGGTGGCGTGTTGAAAGAAACGGTGCTGCGGATTCCGATTGTAGGTCCCTCGCGCCACTCCGTTCAGCTGAGTGACGGCGTCGAACGTCGGAATATCTCCGTGCTGCACTTCGGGCCGCTCGACAGCCCACTTGGGGCCCTCCTGAAGGTTCGCGCCCACCTCCGCGAGCAGCTTCGGCGACAGCAGACCGGTCCATCGAATCTGGTGGTCTCCCTTCCTGTTGGGATACTGATAAATCGCCGTCCGGCTCTCGTAAAACTGGGTCGGATTGTCAGCCGGACGATGGTAGGCCGCCTTCTGGATCGAGAGCTCGTAGAAGTGCAACTGATGATTGGGTGCGATCTGCCACGAGATCTTGGCCGAATAACTGTTTCGCATGTTGTCGTCGATATACTGCGTTCCATCGGGGTTGTAGCTGCCAAGCAGCAACTGATTGAGCTGGCCATAATCTGCCGTGGCCACCCACCACAATTTGTCCCGGATGATTGGCCCCGACGTGTTCGCTGCGAAGTTGAATATGTGCAGAATCTTCGCGCTTGGCGACAGGTCGGGATTGACGGCCAGGGCTTTGGCGGGCACGCCAGTCAGCAGGTCGCGACGTAGCGCGGGCGTAATGTTGTCCCACTGCAGATCCTGGCCGGAGCCGCTGAATCTCACCCCGCCCCGCCATCTGTTGGTTCCGGTCCGGGTGATCAGGTTGTAGACGAGGCCACCCCGCGAATTTTCGGCGGCGGCGTTCCCCGCCTGATAGTTGATTTCCTGGTATGCGGCGGGGTCGAAGTACAAACAGCCCCCGGTGCCGGCCGAATCTCCGCACGTGGAATCCATCCCGTCGATCGAGAACGTCCCCTCGTTGTCTTCGCTCGCGCCATGCACGAATGATTTCGAATCCGAGAACTGCTCGGAGCCGCCGACGTCGAACTTGGTCAGGATGACGCCCGGCACCACGCGCGCAATGCCCCAGACATCGGTTCTGGACGGCAGCGCGGCGATCATCGTGTTGTCCAACACGGTCTGGTTCAACGCCGACGATGTATCCACGAGGGGCGCTTGACCGGTCACCGTCAACGTTTCCGAGACGCTGCCGACCTCCAGGGTTGCATCCACGCGAGCCGTCACATCGGCGTTGACCACGATCTTCTCGCGAACGACGGTGCGGAAGCCCGGCAGCTCGGCGCGGACGGCGTACACCCCTGGCACCAGGCGGGTGAACTGATAACCGCCCCGATCGTCGGTCACGGTTGTCTGATTACCGCCGACGATGCCAGGACTGACCAGGATGATCGTCACGCCTGGCAGCACGGCCGCGGAAGCGTCCTGCGCGGTACCGCTGATCGTACCGGTTCCACTCTGAGCCCGCGCGTGTGCGGCCACGCACTGAAGCAGCACGAACAGCCAAATGATTCGTTTCACGGTTCCCTCCACACGTCGGAGTCCGAACTCAAGACCCTGGCCCGGGCTAGAAATTCAGGTTGACGCCAAACTTCACCATGCGTGCGCGCAGAATGCCGGTCACACGGTGATACGTCGGTCCCAGCTGCGTCGCGCGGCTGGTGATCGTCCCGGCATTGCCCAGGTTGAACAGATCGATCACCGGCTCGATTGAGGTCCTCCCGCTCTTGAAGGCCCTTCTCACGCTCAGATCGAACAGCTTGACGCTCGGCAGGCGGTTGGTCCCGCTCTCCGCCACGGTCAGCGTCTGTGTGACCTGCGTGAGCGTGACAGTGTCCCGGCCGACCGAGACGGTCTCGATCTCGGGGAAGCCACTGAAGTACTGACCGCTGCCACTGACCGAGATTCGGTACGGCAGCTCATAGAGAGCCACGGCCTTCAGCGAGAGGGGCACATCCTGGCTCAGCACGCCCCGGCGAAACGCGTAATTGGGATTGTTCAGATCCCCGCGGTCCGTGGCGAGGCCATAGATATCGCCGGTGTTCTTGCCGTAGCCCATCCCGCCCATCACCATCCAGCGGTTGCTCAACCGCTTCCGCACGTTGACCTCGATGCCGTTGTAATCGCTGTCCATCTCCGGCACGTTGTCCCACAACGTATCGAACTTGCCCCGGAGCGCCGGGGCCTGGTTGTACACGGTGACCGACTTCCCACTGCTCTTCTCCACCACCTGCAGGGGAATGTAGCTGTCGGTCGGAACCGCCATGTTCCTCGACCCGATGTCGCGGCGGATGACGCGATGGTAGTACGCCACCGAGACCGCCACCGCGCCGGGCAGCTGGTGTTCGAGCGCCACCGACAGCTCGTTGGAATACGGCCGCTCGATGTCCTCGCTATAGCGGTTCGTCGTCCCGATATTGAACCCGCTCGACGGTCCCAATTCCTCGAGTTGGGGAACCCGATCGTTGTTCCGGTCCGTCCACGATCGGGTATCGTTCGTCACCTTGATCGGATTCACCCGCGCCGTATACGGCGTCCCCAGGCCGAGAAGATACCGATTGGCCGTGACCTTCACCGCCGTCAGACCAGTCCCGAAGATGTCATAGATGACCGACAGGCGGGGGGACACATCCAGGAAGTTCGGGGCGTCTTTGACCTCAGCGAAGCACTGGCCCGCGATGAAGATCGTCTGCACCTGACACGCGGCCGGGGAGCCACCCGTTGTCTTCTGCAGCCGGAGGCCCGCGTTAATCGTCAGCCGGCGAAGCGGCGTCCACTTGTCCTGCGCGTACACCGAGTGGTTGCTTTCCCACATCTCGGAATCCGTCGGGGTGTTATAGGTGTTGACGGAATCGGGGACGCCATCGCGAAAAATCGCGCGAAGGCCCGATGGATAGTTCGAGACCGAATAGTAGGACTCGTTGATGTACCCGCGGTTGAACTGATAGCCGACCTTGACATCGTGATCGCCCGCCACGTAGCTCAGGCTGGAATGCTGCACCGCGCGGTATTGCGGGTTCCAGTTGTAGGTCGGGCGCGCGACCATGTGCGTCTGGGTCACCGAGTCGAATGCGGGGATATCACCGTGCCGCACCTCGGGCCGCTCGGGGGCGATCACGGGACCGTGCTGAAAGCTGCCGCCGACTTCCGCGAGCAGCCGTGACGACAGCACCCCGGTCCACCGCAGCTGCTCGGTATGCTTCTTGTTCGGAAACTGATAGATCGCCGTGACACTCTCGCGGAATTGCCGCGCTTCGGATTCTCCGGAGGGCCGATGATAGGCCGCCTTCTGGACCATGAGCTCGTAGAAATGCAGCTGATGGCTGGGGGCGATCTGCCACGACACCTTGCCTGAATAGCTCCGGCGCATGTTGTCGTCGAGGTACTGCGTCCCATCGGGGTTGTAGCTGCCGACCACCAGCTGATTCAGCTGACCGTAGTCTTGCGTGACGGAAAACCACAGTCTGTCGCGGACGATCGGCCCAGACGCGTTCCCCGCCAGGTTGAAAATCCGAAGAATCTTCGCCCCAGGCGATAAGTTCGGATTGGCGGCCAGCGCTTTGGCCGGGACGCCCGCGAGCAAATCGCTGCGCAGCGCCGGCGTGACGTTGTTCCACTGGAGACCCTCATTGGCGCCGCTGAACGTGAAGGCACCGCGAAGCACGTTGCTGCCGGTCCGCGTCACGAGGTTGTAGACCAGGCCGCCGCGCGAGCTTTCGGCGGTCGCGTTCCCCGCTTGATAGTTGATCTCTTGATAGCCGGCGGGGTCCGGGTACAGACAGGCGGACGCCCCGGGTGACGATCCGCAGCTGATCTCCATGCCATCGACCGTGAACGCCCCTTCGTTCCGTTCGCTGGCGCCGTGCACCATGGAGCCCGAATCCGAGAACGCTTCCGAGCCTCCCACGTCATATTTGTTGTAAATCACACTCGGCACGACGCGTCCGATGCCCCACACATCGTTTCTGGCCGGGAGCGTCTCGATCACGGCGCGGTCGAGGACCGTCTGATTCAGTGCGGACGTGGTATCGACCAGGGGCGCGGCCCCGGTCACCGTCAAGGTTTCCGAGACGCTGCCCACTTCCAAGGTCGCATCCACACGAGCCGTCACGTCGGCATTGACCACGATCTTCTCGCGCACGACGCTGCGGAAGCCCTGCAGCTCGACGCGAACCCCGTACACGCCGGGAACCAGGCGGGTGAACTGGTAAACGCCACGGTCGTCGGTCACCGCCGTCT
>Ga0070698_100002304_pt1 | contig 21141 bp, 18 predicted proteins | sample KBSK1502metaG_FD_65477 | JGI IMG/M metagenome (GOLD analysis project Ga0070698, IMG submission 65477) | Corn, switchgrass and miscanthus rhizosphere microbial communities from Kellogg Biological Station, Michigan, USA - KBS K1-50-2 metaG | ecosystem: Host-associated > Plants > Roots >...
GGCTTCAAAGGAACTGTATCGCTTGGCAGCACCGAACAGGTTTGGATTCCCAATAGCATGAAGGATCAAGTCCTGGCGGGCTTCTTCGCACGATTCTATAACGATCGCCGCTTCTTGAGCCAGACGACGTTCGGGCGTCTCAAACCGGGCATCAGCATGGCCCAAGCCGAAGCCTCTCTCAAGACCATTGCGTCCAGGCTCGAATCCGAATACCCGAAGGATAACGCTGGCCGTAGCGTGGCGTTGACTTCTCTCGCCGAAGCAGCAGTCGGCGTGAATAATCACGGCCAATTTCTTCTTGCCGGCGCCATGATGCTTGGCGCCGTCGGTCTGGTTCTGTTGATCGCGTGCGCCAATCTGGCCAATCTTCTCCTGGCTCAGGCCGCGCGTCGTGAGAAGGAGATGACCGTTCGTGCCGCGCTCGGCGCAGGCCGCGGACGCCTGCTGCGGCAATTGCTCACCGAAAGTACTCTGCTGTCCCTTGCCGGTGCCACCGTTGGCCTGCTTCTTGCGTACTGGGGACGCGGCATCCTTTGGTCGTATCGTCCTTCGTTCATCGAGCAAAAAGACGTCGACCTTGCGCTCGATTCGCATGTGTTGCTGTTCACCTTAGGAATCGCGTTACTGACCGGAGCGCTCTTCGGGGCTGTTCCTGCCATCAAAGCTTCCGCTCCAAATCTTACGGAAACGCTGAAAGCCGGAGGCCGGGGAAATACTGTGGGCTGGCGCAGCAATCCTGCCCGCAGCCTCCTGGTTGTCCTTGAGACCGCTTTGGCCTTGGTGGCTCTCATTGGCGCTGGCCTCTTCGTTCGCAGCCAGCAAAACGCGCAACGCATCAATCCTGGTTTTGAATCCGACAAACTCTTCATGATGGCCTTTAACCTTGGCGCCCTGCACTATCAAGAAGGGCAGGCCCAGCAATTCTATCGCGCCGCAGCGCAGCAGGCGGCCACAGCTCCGGGCGTGCGGTCCGCCACTGTCGCGTCCAACTTTCCCGTCGGCGGTGGATTCGCGCGTACCGTCTTCCCCGAGGGTCGCGATGAAGCTTCTGGTTATCGCGGGACGCTCACAACCATCAACTCTGTAACTCCCACTTTCTTTGAAACGCTCCGGATTCCGGTTGTTCGAGGGCGCACGTTCACGGACACGGATCGGGCCGAGACAGCCCCGGTGGCTATCGTCAATGAAGCCATGGCGAAACACTTCTGGCCTGATGAAGATGCGCTTGGCAAGAGATTTCATTTTTTTGGCGACCCAACTTTGCGGCAAATTGTCGGAATCGTGGGGAACACGGTGGTTGTCGCCATCGGAGAAGATCCGCAGCCTGTTGTCTATCAGCCGATGACGCAGGCATATTCCTCGTTTGCAGTCCTGCAGGTTCGCACTTCCGGGAAACCGGAAGCCGCAATTTCCACCGCCCGCTCCGTGGTGCAGTCTCTTGATCCGAATCTGGCAATCACCAACGTTCAGACCATTCACGAAATGATGGATCAGGCGCTCTGGGCGCCGCGCATGGGCGCCGCCTTGCTCACATTGTTCGGCGGGCTTGCGCTGATTCTCGCCGCGATCGGCGTCTACGGAGTGCTGTCGTACTCAGTGAATCAGCAACGCCACGAAATCGGAGTGCGCATGGCTCTCGGTGCGCGCGCAGGAGACGTGCTGCGCCTCGTGGTCGGCCAAGGTCTGCGGCTCGCGGCCGCCGGTTTGGTGCTCGGGCTGCTTCTTGCGGGTCTGTTTGCGCGGCTTCTCGCCAGTTTGCTGTTCGGAGTAAGCGCAATCGACCCGGGGACGTTCCTTACCGTGACCGCGGTGCTATTGCTCGTCGCTTTGTTCGCGTGCTATGTGCCGGCAAAGCGCGCCACGCTGGTCGATCCCCTCGTAGCGCTCCGCTACGAATAGAAGGCGTGGCGGTGCGCCAATCAAACTGCCCCACTCGGTCCACGAGCCGTGATGCGTACGTCCTTAATCCCGTGGAACGGACGGTGTTTTTGTGTGTCTATCCGCTCCCGCCGTGCGACAGTCAATCCGCGCTATGGAGCTTGCCGTCCTGCGCGAGAGTCTCCCACTCGATCCTCACCAGCCAGTCGAAGTGCATACCTTCGGTCGCGAGCCATCCTTCCAGAGTCTCGCGCGACTCGGCGCGGAATTCCGCAAACATTTTGCCTTCTAGCATGTTGACGAGCACGCGTTCGGCTCGCGCAGTGCCGCCAGACTGCATGCGCTGCGCAAGATTTTCCGCTCCCTGCCGCGTCAGGCAAGCCAGTGTGTGCTGTGTAAGATAGCGAGGCATAGGCAATCCCTAATCAGATGTGAGCTCTCATTATTCCATACGCAGTTGCCACGTGCTTTTTCTCTTCTCCTTATTCCTCCACCGTGTCGCAACCGCGTGATACAGAGAAAGGCCGATTTGCGGTACCTGTGCGACCAGCGTTAGCCTGGTCACGTCAGCCTAGCCAATGCCAGTTCTCTCTCCATTCGGGAGAGCACGGAGGGCGCCATGTCGGAAGAGAGTCTTCTTTACTTAAAGCGGGCCGGCCGACTCGTAAACGATGCATCAGCTTACGTAGAACAGAGCAGCAAAACAGCACCGGCTGCGGACGAAGATTTGCGCGAATCTATATTGCGGGAGCTTCTCGGGATCAAAGTCCTTTTGCTTGCGATCAACCGGCAACTCATGCAAGTGGCTGCAACTGTCACGCGCAGCGAGCCGGGAACAAATGGACATTAATGATCTGATGTGGACAATGATCTGATGTGAAGCGCTCTGGGCTTCCTGCGCGATTGTTAGGCGGCCATTGTTAGAGGCTGATTGTTACAGGGTGGCCTGGCCTGAAGGACGTGCACTCGATTGTGAAGGATAGAGTGAAGCCGCTCGTTCTTGTTCTTCGCGCTCGATCTGCTTGAGCGCCCAGAATACGTCATTTGGTTGGCATGGAGAAGCAATCAGATCAAACGCGCCGTAACGCAAGGCTTCTAAATATTCATCCCAATCCGCGAGACGCGAAGTAACGATGACTGGAACTTTGCGGTTTAGCATTCGGGTCGCGGTGATCAGCTCGCGGTACGTGCCGTCCACCAAACGCCGTTCGCAGAATACCAAGCCAACGTTCTGGGTTGGCAGAAGCTCAAGGCATTCACCCGAGCCACTAGCCTGGATGGCGTGCAATCCTTCCTTTTCGAGAATCGAACGAAGGATAGAGCGGCTTTCTGGATCAGACGAGACAATAAGTGCGGATGAAGAGCCGTTCATTTCCGGCCTCCTTGCTCCTGCCTTGAAAGGTGGGGGTTAGTTTCGCTCTGGAATTCGGCAAAAGTTACCGCCAGCAAGCCAAATTGCGTGCCTCTACGTTCCTGTGACACTACGCCTGAAGCGGAAGATCACCCCTACCCTGGGCAGTAGTCTAAACAGGGAACACTCGGGACCCGATACAGGATTCCCTATAGTTGGCCCAAAGATTTACGGGGGAAAGACCTTTGAGGGATGCTCGTCAGTTTAAGCGGCGATGGATGAACCTGTGCCTGTGATCTTCGGCATCGCGAGCACATTGGATCTTCTCCCCGGCTCAAGCAGGCATAGCCTCAGGTCTGGGTAAGTCGATCTTAAATGCACCACAAACTTGAACCCTTATTTTCTCTCTACCCCTGCGACGAGACGAAAGACGTAGACCACAAGTCCAACCGTAAGCACCACGGCCGCACTAACAAGCGTTGCTACCATACGCGTTCTCCCTACCAAGAGGATTAGGAATCTACAGGGTTAACCTGGCCCCCGGGAATACAGGAATTACTTGATTTCGATCTATTTGATTCAATCCGCATTTCTGTGAAAGAAGCGCGTAATTATTCGAAGGTTGGTTTTTGCTCACTCGTATCGGTCCCTAAGCTTTCCGTATAACTGAAGGCGATAGATCAAGAAACGCTAAGCCACTGATCCGAATCAACCCCTCAGCGGTTCACCCTTAACACGGGTAACGCAGCGGGCCCTTCCGCGGCATCCTCTTCTTGGGCCCCTTCACCGCCTTAAGCGTTCGTCGTTAGTTCATAGAATTAGAGTTTCTAGACGTCGGAATGGAAGGGATCACGTTGCGGGGTAGACGGCGCCTCCTCTGGGGTAGGAATATCGAGATTGACGACGATTGGTTCCTGACCGCTACGCACGATCACGGCTTCGACAGACTGGTCTCTTCTCGCGTTCAATTCTTGGTGCGGAACATACGGAGGAACATAAACAAAATCGCCAGGACCTGCTTCGTCTACAAACTCGAGATGTTCGCCCCAACGAAACCGCGCCCAACCGCGCACAACGTAGATGACGGTTTCGAGTTCTCCATGATGATGCGGCCCTGTCTTCGCGTCCGGCTGGACGACCACAGTGCCAGCCCATAGCTTTTGCGCGCCCACTTTTGCATGAGATATGCCTTCAGCGCGAGTCATGCCGGGAGTTTGCGGAGTGTTAGTGTCCAGTTGGCCGCTGCGGACGATCCGAACGCCATGGTTCTTCCAGTCTGGCTTCATAAGTAGTGGCCGCTACAACACCGACTCAAGTATCCCATGGCTTACAGAACTGTGCTGCCCAGGATGTTTGCAAAAGCTCACGTTCCGGGGTCCGCCTGCGCTGGCAATACAAATCAGTTTTCTTGGATCAAGAGCTGACACTCCGGCCGTTGGGGTTTTTCCAGCTTTTGATTTTGGCTAACGGCCGGAGTGCTGCAAACGCGCGGATGTTATCGGGGAGTCGCTCCTTCCGCATTGATTGCATCATCTTGGTTTGAATCGCAACCAACGCCTTTCACTATGGATCAGCATTGACACCGAATCGCAATAGCTAGTTAGGGCTACCCGACAAGTGACACAATTTAGGTACCTGTGGAAATGACCGCTTTTGCGACAAGATGTCCCATAAGCGGTCGGTTCGGCGGCCCGAAACATCGACTCATAAGCTGGTCAACTCGTTATGCTACAGCAAGATAGCGAGATGAACAGCATGGCGCTCATCCTGCCGCGCAACTATTACCATGAACGCTTTTCCATTCGCTTTTTATCTGAACTTGACCTCCGGCCGCAGAGGCTCCGGCGAGAATCTGCTGGAGCAAGCTCGCTGCGGGAGTGGGGAAGCCTTCGCCGCCATGGTGGCGCCTTACGCACCCACAGTCTATCGGCGGGCGCGCAGGTTGACAGGCAACACGACTGACGCCGAGGACGTGAGTCAAGAAGCGCTACTGAAGGCGTGGTCCCGTTTGGACCAATTCACCGGTAAGCGAGACGAGAAGGCCGACGAATTTCGCGCGTGGCTGTCGCGCATCGCCGCGAATACGTCAATCGACGTTTTGCGCCAGCGACGCGATGCGAAGACTGTCTCTTTGGAAGACCGGAGAGACCCCAATGAAGACACCATTGGAAGCGGCATAGCGGTGTGCGAGGATAACCCCGAAGAGCGTTACGCTCGTCGCGAAATGGGCAGGCTCCTAGCCGATGCGATCGTTCAACTTCCCAGAGAGCTTCGTCAGGCTTGCTTATTGCGTGATGTACTGCACTACTCCACGCAGGAAGTTGCAGATCGGTTGGGAATTTCTGTTGTAGCGGTGCGCCTAAGACTTTTCCGTGCGCATCGCCGCCTACGCGAGAACATGGTCGAGGCGCTCCGGCCCGGTGCGCAATCATGTGAACGAAACAGGAAACGGCCGTCCGAAAGCAGCCGCGGAACGCGCACACGGCAAGCGCGGTTTGTTCCCCTTGCGACGTCACCCGGATACGCGTGCGGCGATTAGAAACGCCAGGCTACTCAGACGATGACTTGATTTTCAAAACTTTGTCGGCCTTCCTAAACAATTCACAGAATAGCGATATTGCTCGCCATTTTGCCGTTGACACGTTCCCGACGAGGTGCTACAAGGCCGCCAGACAGGCCCTCGGGTGGTAAGTCTCTTACCGCGTTGCGGCAAGCATCACGCGAGTGAGGCAGGCTCGCCTGGCAGGGCGAGCTGTGCTGCCGCTGAGGGACTGTCCGTAACACCCCATCCACCCCGGGAGGTGAGAACCTCGTGTTTTCACCTCCTTTTGTTTTGGGCTGCCCAACATTTCTGCCACCGCGAGTCGAGTGGTGTCGATCCGCAACCACGTACTGAATATTCCTAGGTGGTGCGCCTGATTCAAGTGTCGATCTTTCACGTAATTGACTTCGATCTCTCTCTTTGCTGGTGGACCGTCAATCCAGCGTGGGCGCGATATTTGACCAACTCGTTTAAGATGAGAGACTTCAATCATTGTCGAGGCTTTCATCCTGTATGCCCACAGAACCAGCGAAACCCGCACTGCTCGCCCTGAACCACGTCACGGTCATGCGAGGGGAGCGCGTGGCGCTGCAGGATGTAACCCTTCGCATTGAGGCTCGTGAACACGTCTGCATTCTTGGGCCGAACGGTTGCGGCAAGTCGACTCTGATCAAGACCATCACACGAGAATGCTATCCGCTTGCGAATGAGGAATCTTCGATGTCGATCTTGGGCCGCGAACGCTGGAACATTTTTGAGCTGCGCTCGCTACTGGGCATCGTTTCGCCCGATCTACTCGCTTCCTGCACGACCGATGCTACGGGACTCGATGTCGTAGTTTCCGGCTTTTTCAGCAGTACACGAATTTTCCAGCACCATGAGCCGAAGCCAGAATTGGTTGAGCGAAGCAAAACAGCGCTGCTTCGGCTCGGCATCGCTCATCTGGCGAATCGGCCAGCGGTGCACATGTCATCCGGCGAGGCCAAGCGGACGTTGATCGCGCGCGCCCTGGTACACGACCCGGAAACGCTGTTATTCGATGAACCCTCCAACGCGCTGGACATCGGCGCACAGGTGCAGCTTCGTGAAACGATGCGACAGCTCGCCCAGTCGGGACTGGCAATACTGTTGGTAACGCATCACGTCTCAGAGATTATTCCGGAAATCGAACGGGTAGTCTTGCTACGCGAGGGACGCATTGTAGCCGACGGCGCCAAGGAAGAGATTTTGCGCCCGGAGCACCTCGCCGAACTATTCAGGGTCCCGGTGCAACTATCGCGAAAGGACGGCTACTATCACCTTTACTGAGGGTTGGGTGCTTCTTTCCCCTGGAAGCACAAATTGACCGACACGATCCTTGGACTTCAGCTAGACGCAGAACATCGAGAATCGAAGGTAGGCTAGTTATTTTTCGCGATGACTCGAAACGGTACGAGCTTCCGGATGCTTCGGAGTCCAGTCCTCTGGGGGAAAGGCAACCCGCCAGAACGTAGGATGAGGCGAAGAAAATTCCAGACCGATTTCGGCTTTTCCGGAGCGCACGGGACCGAGGAATACGACATGACATTCCTGTTCTTCCCGGGTTTTCTTGTGCTGCAGCAGGACCTTGCTCCCGCTGGTAACGCGTGCCTGCATTAAAACCAGAGCGCCATGGGCGTTGATCGCCAGCGTTTCCGTTTCTTCGTCGAGCGACTTTCCTTGACTATCCGTGCCACGAATACGGACAGCCACTTGCATCAGCACGCGTTGGCTTCGGCGCCGTACTCCCGTATTCGTTGGCATATTTGAGATTTGGGCCATACAACCTCACTGCTCCCACTATACGCAGTAGAAGCGGAATGTCGAGGGACTAGGACAACTGGCGTATCCAAAAATGACCGCCGAGAGAAAACGCTCGAGTGGTGCCACAGTCAACAATGTCTGACGCTCAGCTAGGTAAGATTGGCCTCACTAAAAATAACTGGGAGGCGCTGAAGCGCGGCCCTCAGGGCATGCCCTGTCTCTTCACACCTCTGAGGGCGGGCGCTTCAGCCTCTTCAAATTGACCCTTCTGTTCGTTAGGCAGGTTAAAGCTTACCCGTGGCAAGCATGCGAACGCCTTTAAAGCGAAAATGCCCCGTCTTGCGATGGAAAAAAAGAGGACTTGTCCCGTGCGATCTCGTCAGGAGCGCTGCTCGATCGGAACATAGTGACGCGCGTCGTGGCCCAGATAGATTTGCCGTGGCCGGGCAATTTTTTGCTCGGGATCAAGCAGCATCTCTTCCCACTGAGCGATCCAACCGGAGGTGCGCGGGATCGCGAAGAGAACAGGGAACATAGTCGTAGGAAAACCCATCGACTGGTAAATCAGGCCAGTATAGAAGTCGACGTTCGGATACAATTTACGCTTCACGAAATATTCGTCTTCCAGAGCGATGCGTTCGCATTCAAGGGCAATTTCCAGCAGTGGGTTCTTGCCCATAAGATCGAAGACTTCGTACGCCACTTTCTTGATGATCCGCGCACGAGGATCGTAGTTTTTGTAAACGCGGTGGCCAAAGCCCATCAACTTAGTTTCACCGGCTTTCACGCGCCTGATGAACTCGGGAACCTTTTGGACCGAGCCGATTTCCATAAGCATGCGCACAACTTCTTCGTTGGCCCCCCCGTGGAGCGGACCATAGAGCGCAGCGATTGCCGCAGCAGTGGCCGAATAGGGATCGACATGCGAGCTGCCCACGCCGCGAATCGTGTTGGTCGAGCAATTCTGTTCGTGGTCGGCGTGAAGGATGAACAACACGTCCAGAGCGTGCTCTAGTGTGGGATTAGCCCGATAGCGCGTTTCTGTGGTCCGGAACAGCATATTCAGGAAATTACCCGCATAGCTGAGCTCGTTGTCAGGATATACGAAAGGCATGCCCAGGGAGTGGCGATAAGAAAAGGCCGCAATCGTTGGCATCTTCCCAATCAGACGATACGTCTGCTTCTTCCGCGACTCAGCGCTGAGGATGTCTCTAGCGTCGTGATAGAACGTGGAAAGAGCGGCGATCGTCGAGATCATCATGCCCATTGGGTGAGCATCATAATGAAAACCGTCGAGGAATTTCTTTATGCTTTCGTGGATGAAGGTGTGATGGGTTATGTGGTAGGTCCAGTGTTTCAACTGCTCTGAAGTCGGCAGCTCGCCATGCAACAGCAGATACGCGGTTTCGAGGTACGTACTTTTTTCGGCGAGATCTTCAATGGGATAGCCACGGTAACGTAGAATTCCAGCATCGCCGTCAATGTAGGTCACCCTACTGATGCACGAAGCGGTGTTGTTGAGCGCCGGATCATAACTCATCATGCCGAAATCGCTGGAATCCACTTTGATTTGCCGGAGATCCATCGCACGGATGGTGCCGTGGGTGATGGGGATCTCGTAGGTTTTGCCCGTTCGGTTGTCAGTGACGGTGAGACTGTTGCGGGAAGCTGTCGGAGCTTCCGGCTTTCGGGTTTGCGTCGCGGATGGAGCGGAATCCATTAAACAATCCTCGGGGTGGCGGCAAGGTCCAGTTACCATATCACTTTACACCCAAAGGGCGTAGCGGCGGAAACAGGAGCAGAATTTTGAGGCGAGTCGCAAGTCTATGAGCCTAGAGCTGCAAAGCGGCGGGAGAGCACAAGCGACCGGGGTGGGAGATATACCTCTTGACAATTGTCGTGTAAACGAGTATTATCCTGCCTGTAGCAAGGAGGTGAGCCTTGATTGACATCCGCAAGAGTGACGAACGCGGTCACGCAAACCATGGCTGGCTGGACTCGCGTTTCACGTTTTCTTTCGCCGATTATTTTGATTCGGAGCACGTGCAATTCCGAACGCTACGTGTGATAAATGACGATCACATTGCAGGAGGCGGCGGTTTCCCGATGCACCCACACCGCGACATGGAGATCGTTACCTACGTGTTGGAAGGCGCGCTTGAACATCGTGACAGCATGGGCAACGGATCGGTTATCAGGCCGGGAGATGTCCAATACATGAGCGCCGGAACGGGCGTCACACACAGCGAGTTCAACGCGTCAAAGAACGAGCCGGTGCACTTGTACCAGATCTGGATGTTCCCCGAGAAAAAAGGGCTGAAGCCGGTTTACGACCAGAAGAACTTCAGTGAAGCCGAAAAACAGGGAAAGCTTCGAATTGTGGTTTCGCCGGACGGACGCGAAGGTTCGGTGAAGATCCGCCAGGATAATGAACTATACGCGGCGGTCCTAGCGCCTGGAGAATCCGTGCGGCACGAGCTGCAGCCAGGACGGCATGCGTATATCCAGGTAGCACGTGGAAGTGTGAAGCTGAACGGCAAGCAATTGGCGGAAGGGGACGGTGCAGCGATGTCGGAGGACAAAGCTGTGGAGTTGACCGGCATTAAAGATGCTGAGGTGTTGCTGTTCGATTTGAAGTAACCTGCCATTTTAGCGTTGTAAAGTCAAAAGGGGGCGATGCGGCTTGGCCGCGTCGCCCCCTTTTTAATTTTCCGACTGCGTAATTCAAGATGTTGGTGATTGCGATACTTGGAATCATTGCGGGAGCTCGCCAGGATGAGAGCGCTCGCTGACAGCCATGTGAATTGACTTGTCCAGAAGCAATCTTTTCAAAGGCACACGCAAAAGCGCCTGTGCTTTATCCGCGAGTGCGCTGGAACTCGCGCATGAAGCTGACGAGGACCTGCACGGCTTCCAGCGTGACGGCGTTGTAGAGCGAGACGCGCATGCCACCGACAGAGCGATGGCCGGGCGTACCGACGATTCCGGCGGCTTCCGCCTCCTTCACGAATTGCTTTTCCATTGTTTGGTCTCCATCAGACACTCGAAATACTACATTCATGCGCGAACGTGAGGCTGTTTCCACCGGGCAGGAGTAAAAGCCGTTACTGGAATCGATAGCGTCATAGAGCAGTTTGGCCTTGACTTCATTGCGCTTCTGGATTGCGCTGATGCCGCCTTCGGCATCGATCCACTCCATAACCAGGGCAATTGTATAGACCGCGAAGGTTGGTGGCGTGTGGTAGAGCGAGCGCTCCTTGATGTGCGTGCGATATTGCAGCAGGGTCGGCAGATTCTTGTCAGCACGGTCGGCGAGATCTTTGCGGACGATGACAACGGTAACGCCGCTGGGGCCAAGGTTTTTCTGCGCGCCAGCGAAGATGAGGCCGAACTTTTTCACATCGATGGGCCGCGAAGCGATATCGGAGGACATGTCAGCGACGAGAGGGACATTGCCGGTGTGCGGCAGAGAGTGCCACTCGCTGCCTTCGATGGTGTTATTGGTGCACATGTAGACGTACGAAGGATCCGGTGACAGCTTGATTTCATTTGCAGCAGGCACACGTGTGAACTCTTGGGCTTCGGTGGAGGCTGCGACGTTATGCAGAATGCCTTTTTTTAACTCTCCAAGAGCCTTCGCCGTCCACGCGCCGGTGTGAAGCAGATCGACCGGCTTGCCAGGCAGGCAGAGATTCATTGGAACCATGGTAAATTGCATACTGCCGCCACCTTGAAGGAAGAGCACAGCATAGTCCTCATGGATGGCGATGTGCTTGCGCAGACCGGTCTCCGCGGCAGCGTTGATGCTTTCAAATTCGGGCGAGCGGTGGCTCATTTCCATAACGGACATGCCCGTGCCGCGCCAGTCGAGCAATTCCTCGCGGATGCGCTCTAGCACGGCCAGGGGCAGCGCAGCTGGTCCGGCGTTAAAGTTGTAGGCGCGATTGGCGCCGCGCCGGGTGATTGTGGGCGAGCTCACGATGGCCGAGTCCTCTCTGGCGAGACGTGGCGGCGATCGAGCAACTCGTCCGCCTTCCGCTTAGACCTTAGAATAGCAGAACTCCGCCTTCTCTCGACGGCCCCGGATGCACGATTCTGCAAAATACAGCCAGAAACCGAGCCCGAGGTCAGCGGATTATGTACAGACAACGTGCCGCACTCCGACGCACATCTACAGTGTTGATAGTCGCAGAACCGGCTTCCGGCGGTTTATGTCTCGACTGATCTTTTCTATCCTGCTAGCGCTTGCATCCTTGCATGCACATGTAAGAGCCTCTTCCGAAGTGCCCATTGCCTACATATGAGGAGGCCGAAGCTTATGAAGTTTATGCTGCGATCTTGCCGGACGAATGGTCATGGAAGGATGCAAAGGCAAAATGGGTCGTGATCAGGCAAGCGACCATCAGTTATGAAATGTGTCTGGCTCCCGATATTGCCTCTCAACATCTATTGGGTCGGCGATCGCCGACTGTATTCAGGAGAACAAACAACCGCAGGTGCTCCAGCGCAAATTCAATATCGATAAATCCTATACTCTCTTGTCCGCCGAGGAAGAGGCGGCCACCTTCCTGCGAAGCCTAGGTAGTTGGGAGGCGTTCTATCAGATGTATCCAGATTCGGCGGCATCATCGAATTGTCAACCGTCGGATGCAATGCCGATAGGACCGTGGCTGTCGTATACAGAGGACACCATTGCGGAAGTTTGTGTGCCCGCGGAGGATTCCAGGTCCTTCAAAAGCGGGCGGGAAGGTGGGAGCCGCTGAAATGGAATGGCACGTCCTGCATGTGGGCCTCGTAGCTGACACTCACGATCCGCTGCTATCCATCCGCAAGAGCAAATTCGACGCGGCGGCGCATGGGGTCGATGCGCTCGGCACGAACGCGCACGCGGTCGCCATGCTGCCACATCATTTGCTTGGGTTTTGAGCCGCGCCCACGCTGCTGGGCTCCGCGCCCTCCACCACCGCGTCGGCCCTCTCCGGCAGGCATAGCAACAATGGCATGATCCTTTTCGCGAAAGACGCAGCGCGCTCCCGTTGCTTCTTCCAGCGCACTGCTTGGAAGTAATCCTTCCACAAAGACGTCGAAGAGCTCGACGAAGCAGCCGAATTTCTGGACAGAAATGATCAGCCCCTCGTATTCATCGCCGAGATGCTCCTCCATGAACTGGGCGGTCTTCCAGTCCATCAGTTCGCGCTCTGCGGCTTCAGCGCGGCGCTCGGATTCGGACGTTTCGGTGGCGATCTGTTCAAGTTCGCCGTGAGAATAAACTGTGGCGTCCGCGAGAGGCACGGGTTTCGGCGTCGACGGCGGCGCGGCTTGGGGATGCTCCAGCGCCCACTTGAGGATGCGGTGGACAATTAAGTCCGGGTAGCGGCGAATGGGAGAGGTAAAGTGTGTGTACTCATCGAAACCCAAAGCAAAGTGCCCGAGCGAATCAGGGGCGTAGCGAGCCTGCTTCAGCGAGCGCAGCATCAGATACGAGACGATGCGCTCCTCGGGTTTGCCTGCGAGCTTCCGGAGTAAGCGTTGGTAGTGTTGCGGCGTTATGCGCAATTCCTCCGAAGAGGGAAGCGCGACTCGCATTGGACGTTCGCGTCCATGTCCAAGCGAATCCGCGCGTCCGGCTTTTGCGGGCGATGGCACACGGCCATGACGCACGGCAATCTCGCGCTGGTGTAGGCCTTCCACTCCGAGCGAGTATCCGAAAGCACGCGCCAGTTCCTCAAACTCCAACACCTTACGGGCGTCTGGCTTTTCGTGGACGCGATGCAGAGACTCGATCGCACGATTCAGCAAATAAGCCGCCACGGCGCGGTTTGCAGCCAGCATGAACTCTTCAATCAGGCGGTGCGCAATATTGCGCTCGCTGCGCGTGATATTGATCATGCGCTGCTGCTCGTCAAATTCGATGACAGGCTCGGGCAAATCGAAATCGATGGAACCGTGCTCATTTCGGCGCGCATTTAACACTAAGGCGAACTCTTTCATGTCGCGGAAATGATGAGCGAGCACGGCGTAGCGCGCTGTCGCTTCTGCGTCGCCGTCAAGCACTTTATTTACGTTCGTATAAGTCATCCGCTCAGCGGATTGAATGAGACCGGGTGTCATACGTGAGCTGCGCATGCGGCCAGCGGCGTCAAATTCCATCAGCACGCTCATCACGAGACGCTCCTCATGAGGCTTCAGCGAACACATACCGTTGGAAAGAGCTTCCGGCAGCATGGGCACCGCGCGGTCCGGGAAATAAACGGACGTACTGCGAAGGCGCGCTTCGCTGTCGAGAGGAGTCACCGTGCGCACGTAGTGCGCGACGTCCGCGATGTGCACCTGCAAACTCCAGCCGCCATCGGCCTGGCGTTCTACATATACGGCGTCGTCGAAATCCCGGGCGGTTTCGCCATCGATGGTCACGATAGGTAGCTGGCGAAAGTCCTCTCGGCCCTGCCGATCTTTCTCTTGCACGGGTTGCGCACGGCGTTCAGCCTCTTCGAGGACGTCTGGTCGAAAAACATGAGGGAGATGGTGCTTGCGGATGATAATTTCCGTGTCGACGCCAAGATCCCCGGGACGTCCGAGAATTTCGATAACACGTCCTGTCGGTGCGGCGCCTCCACGCGGATAGCGCAGGATCTCGGTATTGACAACGGCGCCGTCGAGCTCCGCGAGACGCGGCGTGCGGCTGGCGCGCGCACTTTTTTCAGCCGAGCCCCTTAAGCCCACCTTCGCCAGAAGACCTGGCGTCAGCTCTTGCCCAGGAGGAATTTCTATCTGATGTTGCATGCGAACGTCGTACGGCAGAACCACATTACCGCGATTGCCGTAGCGAAATAAGCCGACCACGGTGGGATGTGCGCGGCCTAGAATGCGCACGATGCGGCCTTCCGCTCTTTGTGCGCCTGCAAGGCCGCCAATGCGGGTGATTTTCACCTGTACTCGGTCGCCGTGCATAGCGTCTTCGATAGCATCGCGGGGAATGAATACGTCGCCGGAGATCTGGGGTATAGGCGAGTCCAAGACCACAAACCCGTATCCATCGTGATGTAGCACGAGTCGACCGGTTACCTGGGCGCCGCTGCGGAGTGGGGTTGTGCGTCGAGCAGGACCGCGCGATTCCGCGGTGTGGTGAGCCGATATTGATGGTTCAGACTTGCTCCCCGGTAGTCCGTATCTCCCGCCGGGAACCTCTTGTAGGGCACGACGCTCTTTCATTTTGGCGAGCAGGTCGAATAACGAACGGCGGTCAGGTTTTCTAACATGGAGGGCAGATGCGATCTCGTCGACTGAGACAGGTCTCTTTGTAAGTTGTAGAAAATCCAGTATGTTATCTGGATTGAGATGTGAGGAGCGTGCCATCGGGGCGAGGTCGCGGGCGTGTCATTTTGGGCGCCCAGGATCCTAGTAAATATTTTTGATCGAGGTGAAACTTTTTTCGTGTTTCCGGGGTTTCATAAGCAGGCCAACACACGACCGGCGGGCCGCCCTCCGTCAGGCCAGCCGGGTTTCCCCGAAAGGGGAATACAAAGGGAGGCGGGAAGACCTGGCCCGCCTCCTTTTTTTGTCGCCGTACCGGAAACTGTTAGCTATTAAAGCCCGATCCGTCCAGCCACCACATCGATTACAGGAAAAAGCGCGAGTTGGCAAGTATAGAACGAACGTTCATTCGATTCTTGACCAAAGCAAGCAAACTGCACGCGGCCAACCGCCGGCTCAGGGCTGCCTTGCGACGGTGCTGAGGAACGGATAATGGCTCGCTGCACCCATAAAAAAGAGCATCGGAAACGAGAGCCAGAAAGATGTCCTCGCAGTGAGGAATCCCCAGCGCATCAGGCGAGCAGCTTCTGGGGGCATGGGCGTGTTGTGTTCAGCGCTCGCCTGAGCCCACGCAATCAGCCGCCTTTGTACGCGCCAGACAACGCCCCAGGTGTTGAGTAGCATTATTAAGCCGAGCCCTCCACCAACGCTGATGGCCAGATGTTGATTCGATGAATGTGGTCCACCATTCTGCGCCAGCACCATCCACGATGCCGCCGCGATAATTACGATTACGCCGATGGCCCGCCACCAGCCGCTATCGAGGATGCCTTGCGCGGGGAGTTGCAGGGCATAAATGAATGCATACGCGACGATCCATACTAACAGCCACCATCCGAACCATCGCAATACCAGCCCCGAATCACCTGAATTGTACGCGTCGGCGGCGAGCGATCGAAAGAAATAGCGGACCCCCATCATCACAGTAATAAGCGCGGACCAACGGAACCAGGCCATGGCGCGAGACATCAACACGGGATAAAGCTTGTTGCGCACCGCCGGTTCGAGACGTGCCATGGCCGGCGTGGCTACGAGATTGAAGAAATACAACAAGCCGATCCACATGATGCCGAAGATAAAATGCAGCCAGCGCAACGCGATCAGCTCGTTGGAGGCGGGATCTTCGAGGACGCTAAAATGCGGGGTCGATGCGGGAAAAGCGATCATGGCGGCAAAGAAGCTCATGCAGAACTCTCCGACTTCCTGAAACATGGCCTGCTCACGTTATCGAATTGCTGAGGTTCGCGTCAATTTGAGCAAACTCGCCTGCTGCGTGGGCGGGCGAGGCAAATACATGGTTAGGCTGTTTATAGGTCTGACCAAGTGCTCAGCGGAGGGTGAACACAAAACCGGAGACGCGCAACTCGTCGTCTGGACTTTCAGCGAACCGTTGAGCCATTTTGGGGCGGCGTGGGCAAGACGGTCCATCTCGCCACACGGCGCACTTCTGGCTCGAAACCAGCTTGCCGAGAGTCTGCTTTGATCGGTTCAGACCCGGACGGGCTTGCAAGCGCGTTTCGAGAGCACATATGATCAACGCCGTCAGGAAGGTATGAGTTATGGGGTCCTCATCGATCGGGAGCAAGCGAATGAACCGAATCACTCCGATATTTCTATTCCTGCTAGGCACTCTGCTGATTTGTTATCCAGCGTCAGGACAAGACTGGGCACGGGCACAGCTAGAAAAATCTCCAAGGCACCACGAGTGGATAACCATCAAGTACGACGGCCGTGCCGTAGAGACATTTGTTGTCTACCCCGAGTCGAAGGAAAAGAAGCCGGTCGTCTTGGTGATTCATGAAATCTTCGGACTGACGGACTGGGTGCAAGATTTGGCGGACCAAGTCGCTGAAGCGGGATACATTGCCGTGGCGCCAGACCTTCTTTCCGGGATGGGTCCAAATGGCGGCCGAACCGTTGATTTTCCCCAGGGCAAAGCGACTGAAGCGGTCAGCCATTTGAATCCGGATCAGGTCACTGCAGATCTCAATGCCGCGGCGGACTATGGCCTGAAGCTTCCGTCCTCGAACGGCAAATTGTTTGTAGGGGGCTTTTGCTGGGGTGGCGGTCAGACATTTCGTTTTGCCACCAGTCGCCCGGACATGGCAGCGGCATTTGTCTTCTATGGACCGCCGCCGGATAAAGATGCCATGGCGCGCATCAAGGCCCCGGTGTACGGCTTCTATGCGGGGGAGGATGCCCGCATCGGCGCCACGGTACCGGGCACAATCGAGCAGATGAAAGCCGCCGGTAAGGCATATGAACCGGTTACCTATGACGGCGCAGGTCACGGCTTCATGCGGGCGGGTGAGGCTCCGGACGCCAATGATGCCAATCGGAAGGCGCGAGCGGACGCGTGGGCGCGCTGGAAGAAACTCCTGGCGAAGGGCTAACAGGCTACACGGTGGCCAAAGTCTATGCAGGCACGTCCGGATGGGCCTATCCCAGTTGGAAGCCAGACTTCTATCCGGCCAAGCTTCCGTCTGCAAAGTTTCTAAGTTACTACGCGAGCCGCCTGAACACCGTCGAGGTCAACTATACGTTTCGCCGGTTTCCGACCGAGAAGCTACTTCGCAGCTGGGTGGAAACGACACCATCGGATTTCAAGTTCTCGGTTAAAGCAAATCAAAAAATCACCCATGTCGCGCGGCTTCGAGACGTGGCAGAGTTTACCTCGGAATTCCTCAGAGCCTTGCAGCCGCTGGATTCGGAAACCAAACTCGGACCTGTCCTGTTTCAATTACCGCCGTTCCTAAGGTGCGATGCAGCGCTGCTAAAGGACTTTTTGGCGGGCCTACCCCGTAGTTTGCATTCAGCTTTTGAGTTTCGCCACGCCTCCTGGTTTTGCGAGGAAGTGCATCAAGTGATGGGCGCCGCAAATGTGGCGCTGTGCCAAGCAGAGAGCGAGAAATTGGAAACCCCAGACGTGCAGACGGCCGATTTTGCCTACCTTCGCCTGCGAAAGGCAGAGTATTCGCCTGACGAACGTAAACAATTGATCCGCCGAGTCTCGGATCTGGCATCGCGGGGACATGTCTTCGTTTATTTCAAGCACGAAGAGACCGCCGAAGGCGCCCTGTACGCCGAGGAAATTCTTGCCGCGACCAAGTCGAAGTAGAACGGGAGTTCGCTGGCATGGAATCTAGGTGCGACCGCGGTCGGAGCGAAACGTGGACGGCACAAAGTCCAGATCGATGGCCTCGCTCGCTGCTATCTTGATCTGAAACGCCATTACGTTCGCAGGCACCGGATTTTGATAGTCGATTAGACAGGCTCGAAGCACGTCGTCAACCAAGGCTGAAGTTGTGCGGGTTTGCCGGTAGATTTTCACTACAAGCGCTTCGGCAGCTCCGGGAGTCAACAGCGGCGGCACTACCGATTCTAACGAAGCGAATGAAGAATCCGTCAGATTAAGCCCTCGCTTTTTGCAAAGCATCCGAAGCAAGTCGAAGCCTTCGCGTGGCGTAGTCGTGGGAAACAACGGGATTTTCACATCTATCCGTCCGGGACGTTTCAGGTCGACTTCGATTAGGTCTGGACGGCTGGAAGCGAGGACCCAAATCACGCGTCCCCGGTTGATACTGCTACCCATCTCTTCAGCAAGCATCGAGTAGATACGGCCGCCAACGCCCGAGTCGCCACTCGCCGCATCGCGGCGTCCGAGGGCTTGATCGGCTTCGTCGATGAATACATAGCAGCGCCCAAGCGCATGAATCAGCCGAAAGATTTTCTCGAGGTTGCCTTCGCTGCTGCCGACCCATTTATCGCGGAAATTCTTCATCTTGACGATGGGAACACCCGCTTCACCAGCCAGGCACTCCACCAGGAAGGTCTTCCCGGTTCCCACCGGGCCGCAAAGGAGATAACCTTTGGGCAGTGCGCCGGTATCGTTCTTCTTCCAAAGTGCTACGTCTTGGCGCAACCAGGTTTTGATTTTGTCGAGACCGTAAAGATCATCGAGGGTGCGTCGCGTCGCGATAAATTCGATCAAGCCGTTCGTGTCCCTTTCGACCAATTCCTTCTTGACCTTTGCCAAATCATCAGACACGAGGGCTTCGCGGCGATGCTGCTTGGTCTTAACAACACTTTCCAGGGCGCCCAGGGTTGTGCCGGCAAGCTGAGCAGCCGCGGATACTGCGTCGCCAGCGAAGTCCCGCAAGGCCGCCGGATACGAAGAAGTCATGAAGCGTAGCGCGTCCACAAGCGCCTCAGGGGCGGGCAGATCGATTTTGATCTGCGCTACTCGCGGATTATTCACGATTAAGGGATGTAGATCGTTCAGATTCTCGGTTATCAGGAAAGTAGCCAGAGAGTGGCCCGTCAACAGAGAATCATTCGCCCAGTCGCGAATCAGAGAAGCCAGAGCGTTGAGATCGTAGTCCAGACCGCCTTGCAAAGCGGGAACCAGAAGATCAGCGTTCTTGATGATGCAGCCTACTTGTGCCGCCGGCTGATTCAACCGAGTAAGGTTGGCGCAATACCGGAAATATCGCGTCAACGTCTCTACAGCCGGGCGGGGGCTCTTCCAATCTTTTTGGCTTTCTTGGAAATACGGCCATTTGGAAAAGAGTTCGCCACCCTTTTCTACACGTATGCCATTGCCGAGGTCATAGCTCAGGACCACATCAAAGCGGGACAGCAGAACGTCGAGAAGAAAGTCCGGCAAGGCGCCGAGCCGTGAGGTCGGCGGGCCAGGAAGCAGCATGCGGTCACTCACGTTCCCATAAATGATGAATTGGTTGGCGGCATTGCTTTCGTACGACTCTGCAAGTGCTCGGGCCCACGCCGGAAGGGGGGCCACTGACGTATGTGCCACAGGCGCGCTTATCACCGGCGGATCCATCAAGAAGCCGCTCGCGCGGTTGTCTTGATTGCAGCTCGTCCCTTGCCGAAGTCGCGATCCAGGTCGGCGACGGTCGACTCCGCGTCCCCGAACATCCCGCCGCTGACCAGATCACTCGCCAACTCGAGATCCGTCGAGATGGTCTGCGGCTTGCCTTGCATCGCGGCGTTGTCCAAAATCAGGTCGACTTGTGACTCTACGCGCGTTAGGTCGCTTTCAACTTCCTCGACCGATTGCTCGCGGCGCTGGATGTTGGCCAGACGTCTCTTCAAAATATCCAGCGTCGCTGCCTTGGACTGGCGCAGAGCGGGCGTTTCGCTGGGATCCCCCAGTTCTTCTTGGAGTGAATTGATTTTCTTGATCAAACTGTCTAGCGTGTCTTCTGTTCCAGCGGTCAACAGGTGATAGCGCGCAATCAGCAACTTGAGATAGACCCACTTCAGGTTCTCAAGCGCATCTCGATTAGTGTCGATCAAAAACTCCTCAGCCTGAGCGCTGCGATAAACTTCAAGTACTTTCCAGCACTTGCGCTGGAGGTCGGCAAGGCGCTTCTTGTAATCCGCAGGCAACGTTTGGATCAGCGATTCACGCCTCGCTTCAGAATCATCGCTGGAGACTTGACGGTCTTCCGCGTCCACTACTCTCTGAAATCGTTTGTTGAAGGCCAGTGCGGGCAGAATGGCTGCTTCGGCCGCCAACCCTAAAAACCAAAAGCCCGGATGGCCAAAGCCTAAGATGAGAAATCCTGCCGCGGCTAGAGCGTTCACAGGAACACGTCCAAGTGCGGGAACGTCTATACCCACCAGGAAGGCTGCCTTGAGATAACGCCACACGATGTCTTTATTCTATCGTAGCGCTAATTCTTTTCCGTTTGTGGCCCCATCGATTTCACCGGTCCTTCGGATGAGGGCTGTGCAGCACCGCTAGCCGCGGCAGGTTCTAATGCGATTCCCTCTTTAGCTGCGAAGTCCGCAAGGGCTTGGTCGGCCAGCGCACGTTGCTCTGCTTCTTTAACCTGCACGCCAGACATCAACGGTATTCTGAAACTCTGGAGCACGCAGAAGAAACACTCGAACATCGTGCTGGTGCTCGACACTTCCGGCAGCATGAGAGAATGATGATCTCGACCTGTGGAACTTCTAGAGTCGTTTTTGGTTCCTGCGGATCGATGCCGTGAGCTACATCTAGCGGCGCCGAAAGGGGCACGTCCACGGATGCGGGGCGGAACCCGTATTGAATCGCTTTTTCCTGCTGCTCGCGGGCGAGCAGGTACTGCGTGTAGATCTTTGCCGCTTCTCGATGCTCCGGAGTGACCCACTCGCGCTCGACGACTCCTACAGGATGATCGCTCCAGAAGGTTCCTTCCTTCGGATAAATCGCGACCAGCGGAAAAGCCAACCCGCTCTGCGAGTACGATTCCACTACCACGCT
>Ga0070698_100002306_pt1 | contig 21134 bp, 27 predicted proteins | sample KBSK1502metaG_FD_65477 | JGI IMG/M metagenome (GOLD analysis project Ga0070698, IMG submission 65477) | Corn, switchgrass and miscanthus rhizosphere microbial communities from Kellogg Biological Station, Michigan, USA - KBS K1-50-2 metaG | ecosystem: Host-associated > Plants > Roots >...
ACTAAGCTCGTCCGGGCCCCGAAACAACCCAAAACGCCGGGAGATCAGCCCGCTTAGCACGGGATCAGCCCCTCAGGAACATCTCATAACCGCTGGTCAGCAGGGTTCTGTCGTTAGCCCCCCAGTTATTACCGCAGGTCAGGAAGCGGGGAGCTAGCGCTCCGCGGAGGCGGCGGTTCACGGGCCGGTTCAGGTTGATCGGGGATTGACGTGACCACTTTGCCTGTCCTGCACGGGGCAGGCCTTGTATTCTCGGCTCCAGCACCTGGTGAAGATTCATGAGCGAAACTGACCTCCGTATCGACCCGCTGACCGGTGCCTGCGTAGTTGTCACTCCATGGCGACAGCACCGGCCTAATCTTCCCGATGGCTTGTGCCCGTTCTGCCCGGGCGGGCTTGAGGCGCCCGGACCATATGACGTCCTGCACATTCCAAATCGTTGGCCTGGCCTACCCAACGGGTGTCACGAAGTGATCCTGCATAGCCCAGATCACGATTCTTCCTTCCCAGCCCTGGGTGAGTACCGGTCAGCCCGGGTCGTCGAGCTATGGTCTGCGCGCACTGCAGTGCTTGGGTCGCGCGAAGACGTTGGCTATGTGTTCGTGTTCGAGAATCGCGGGCGAATGATCGGTACCACGATTGACCACCCGCACAGTCAAATCATGGCATTTAGCGAGATCCCTCCCATCCCGAAGTCCGAACTTTCGAAGAGTAATTGTGACCTCTGCAAAGATCCCGACGAAGCGCTGATAGTCACCCGCCACTCAGGGTGGCAGGCATGTGTGCCATGGGCGCCCTCGTGGCCGTATGAGATGCTGATCTCCCCGCGCAGTCACGTTGCTGATCTGCCCACAGCGGGCCGGCAGCTGCGCACCGGGCTGGGCGCGATTCTCGTGGACTCTCTGACCCGCTTGGAACGATTCCTTGGGCCTGATGCTCCCTACATGCTGTGGATACATCAGCGGCCAGCCGGCCGGGATGACTGGCCCACCGCGCATCTCCACCTGCATCTGGCACCTGTCCTGCGCGCGCCTGGGGTAAGGCGGCACCTCGCCGCCGCGGAGCTAGGTGCAGGCGTCTTCTTCGATCCGGTCGATCCGCAGGAGGCTGCGGCGCAATTGAGATCCTCGCCTCGGAATGGCACTGCTGAACAACAGCCCTGGCATCCGTGAGCAGCTGGAGACGGGCGAGGAAACTACCCGGACCCCCAGCGCGGCAACCCGGACTGGCCAGTCCGGCCGGCCGGTTAGGCTCCGCCCATGCCTGACCTGACGGAGCTGGCCGGCCGCTGGCGAGCTGACCTGGCCGCATGGGCCATTCCCTGGCACATCACCGCCGCGGCCAGCGAATCGCCGTGGGTGCTTCCGCGCCAGGTCTTCGCCCGCCGCGCGGACCGGCTCGCCAGCGACCCTTCCGGTCTCTCCTACGAACGGGAATGGGCGGCGCTCGATCCCCCGGGCAGCGTGCTTGACGTGGGGTCAGGCGCGGGCGCGGCCTGCCTGCCGCTGCTGCCACGGGCCAGCTCGCTGACGGCCGTGGACAGCGATCCCGGCATGCTCGAGCTGCTCGCGCAGCGCGCAGCCGCGCTGGACGCCAAGATCTGCCAGGTGCTCGGCAGCTGGCCAGGGGTCGCGCCGCAGACGCCGCCGGCCGACCTGGTGACCTGCCATCACGTCCTCTACAACGTGCCAGAGCCGGTGCCGTTCCTGGCCGAGCTCACCTCGCATGCGCGGCGCCTGGTTGTGCTGGAGACCACGACGCTGCATCCACTGACCATGCTCAATCCGTTCTGGCTTGAATTTCACGGGCTGCAGCGGCCGGTGTCCCCCACTGCCGCGGATCTGCTGGAAATCCTTACCGGCATGGGATTGCGGCCGCGATCCCGCGGCTGGACCCGGCCAGGCGGGCCGGACTACGCGAGCTTCGCGGAGCTTGTCGACGTCACCAGGCGGCGGCTATGCCTGCCGGCGGCGCGTGCCGACGACGTCGGTGCCGCGCTCGTCGCGGCTGGCGTCGACCCCGGGCACCCGGCCGACCTCGGCTCATCCGGTCGCGAAGTGGTCACGATCTGGTGGGACGGCAACTCTCCAGAAATCTGGTGAGGCCGAGTTTGGCCGCGCGAGCGTCTTGGATGTTGGGACCATGGGGACAGCAAGGGCAAGAATGAGGCGGCAGCGATGAGCGAATGGCCAGAGGGCTGGTTCAGGGAGGGTTCCGGCACGAGCCGGGCACCGGGCGGCGGCCCGGGCCCGGCCGACCCCACAGCGCGGCTACCCGCCGGAACCAGCCGGCCGGCTGCCCAGCCGGGCGCCGCGGGCTCGGTCTGGCCCGCTCAGCCGCCATCCCGCAGCGCACCAGCAGGTGACGGGCCCCGGATTCCGCCCGGCGGAACCGGCGCACCCGGCCGCAGGCGGCTCAGGCCGCGGAAGATCGTGGCGATCATCTGCGCCCTGCTTGCGCTGCTCATCGTCGCGGTGGCGGGGCTGTACTTCTACCTGAACTCCCAGCTGACCCGTCGGAACGTGCTGGTGGACTACGCGGGCAGGCCGGCCGCCTCGGCCGGCCAGAACTGGCTGATCACCGGCTCCGACAGCCGCCAGGGACTGACCGCCAGGCAAGAACGGCAGCTGGCGACCGGGCACGATGTCAGCGGCCACCGGTCTGACACGATCTTGGTACTGCACGTGCCGTCGAACGGCGGCCCGTCCGTCCTGATCAGCCTGCCGCGTGACTCCTACGTGCCGATCCCGGGATTCGGCAGCAACAAGATCAACGCCGCCTATTCCTTCGGCGGAGCGAAGCTGCTCGCCGAGACCGTGCAGAATGCCACCGGCCTGCGCATCGACCACTACATGCAGATCGGATTCGGCGGCTTCGTGCACGTGGTCGACGCGGTCGGCGGCGTGAACATATGCATCAAGCAGCCGCTGCGCGACCCAGCGGCGGGGCTCAACTTGAAGCGCGGCTGCCAGTCGCTTGACGGCGCGCAGGCACTCGGCTTCGTGCGCTCCAGGCATCTTTTCGCCAACCAGGACCTGCAGCGCATCCAGAACCAGCGGCTGTTCCTAAAGGCGCTGCTCAAAAAGCTGACGAGCCCTGGCGTGATGCTCAACCCGTTCGCCTCGATCCCCGCCGCTTTCGGGGCCGCCGACACGCTGACCGTCGATCAGGGCACCAGCCTGTACCAGCTCGTCCGGGTGGCGTTCGCGCTCCGGAGCCCGGAGACCACCACCGTTCCTATCGCGACGGGACAGACGCTTGCCGTGGGTGACGTGCTCATCTGGGACCATGCGAAAGCGACGCAGCTGTTCAACGACCTGAAGACCGACCAGCGCGTGCCGAAGAGCCTGCTAACTGGCTCGAAGCAGGCGACAGGCTAGGGCATCGCCGGACTCCGCCGGGCAGCTTGCGGCGGGCCTCGCGGGCTGTCGCGGGAGACCTGGCGAGAGCCTGACGCGGCTTGGCACGCCTTTGGCGCGGCAAGTCAGCACTGCGGTACACCATGCGCACATGCGCGCGCTATGAGAATGTATGACCATTGCATTCGCGTCGGCCCTATTCGTCACCATCCGCAACCTTGCCGCGGATGGCCGCAGCAGCAGCCGGAGGTTTTCCATGAGCACCGGCAGCATCGCCGGGACGTCACGCCCAGCGGGACTGTCCGCCCGCGAGTCCCAGATCATGACCCTCATCGCGGCTGGACACTCCAACGGCGAGATCGCGGCGAGCCTGGTCCTGGCCGAGAAAACCGTGAAGAACCACGTGAACCGCATCTATGCCAAGCTGGGCGTCGGCACGCGCTCGGCGGCCATCTCCCAGTGGGGGCCGGCCGACGTGGCGGCCGAGGCCGGCAGCGACTAGCCGGGCGCGCGACTAACCGGGCACGCGCGACTAGCCAGGAGCGCTCGATCGCCCAGCTCTGTTACAGCGCGCCTTCAGGTAGCTTTCAGGAATCAGGCGCAGTATGAGCGGCATGACGAGCCCGGCCAATGACGTGCTCAGGCAGGCAGACGCGAGGCTGCTCGTGGTCGAGGACGAGCCGAACATCCTTGAGCTGCTTTCCGCCAGCCTGCGTTATGCCGGCTTCGAGGTCATCACCGCGGCGGCGGGCGGCGAGGCGGTGCAGGCTGCCCAGCGGCACCGGCCCGACCTCATCGTGCTCGACGTGATGCTGCCCGACATGGACGGCTTCGACGTGGTCAGGCGGCTCCGCGGCGGCGGAGCCAGGATCCCGGTGGTGTTCCTGACCGCACGGGATTCCACCGAGGACAAGATCCGCGGCCTGACACTCGGCGGCGACGACTACGTGACGAAGCCGTTCTCGCTGGAAGAAGTCATCGCACGAATACGAGCCGTCCTGCGCCGGACCAGGGGAGATGGGACCGAGCCACCACCGCGGCTGAAATTCGCCGACCTTGAACTCGACGAGGACAGCCACGAAGTATGGCGGGCGGGCGCCCAGATCCAGCTGTCGCCAACTGAGTTCAAGCTGCTCAGGTACTTCATGGGGAACGCGAACCGGGTGCTGTCCAAGATGCAGATCCTGGATCATGTCTGGGATTACGACTTCCGCGGCGATACCGGGATCGTGGAGTCCTACGTTTCCGTGCTGCGGCGCAAGGTCGACTCCGCTGAGCCGCATCTGCTGCACACCCTGCGCGGGGTCGGCTACGTGCTCAGGCTGCCGTCGTCCTAACTATATGATCATGGTTAAGCCGTCAGCACCCGCTGGTTTCTGGCAGGCCGCCCGGCGGCTGCCCGGCCGCACGCCGCTGCGGGTCAAGCTCATCTCGGCCCTGCTGGCGCTGGTGGCCATCGCGCTCGCAGTCATCAGCATCGCCGGCATCTCCGTGCTCAAGAGCTATCTGCTCGGGCAGACTGACGCCCAGCTGACGAGCTACGATACGCAGCCTTTCCTGCGCATCCAGGACTACCTGGCAGGCGCGGCGCCGCCGACGGTCCAGACCGGCGGCCTCGCCCTGGCCTGGGTGCCAGCGGGCGGCCGCGTGCACCTGGTGATCAAGCCAGGGGCGGTCTTCGGTCCCCAGTCGTCGCAGGGACGGATCCTGCCGGGCCCGGCGATACCGACGTCGGCCAGCTGGCTGAACGCCAACGCCGGGAAGCCGGTCACGGTCGCGGCCATGTCGGGCAACGATCGCTGGCGGGTGATCGCCTATCCGCACCAGTTCGCCTTTCCCGATGGCAGCACCATCACCGGCACCGTGGTCATCGGGCTGGACGTCAGCAATGTCTACGTAACTATCGGGCACCTGATCGGCATCGACCTGATCGTGAGCCTGATCATTATTCTCGTGCTGGCCGTCGTCGGCGTCGCGCTGGTGCGGTCAAGCCTGCGGCCGCTCACCGAGATCGAGCGAACCGCAGAGGGAATCGCCACCGGCGACCTGTCCCGTCGCGTTCCCGACCGCGACCCCCGAACCGAGGTCGGCAGGCTCGGCCGCTCACTCAACGCCATGCTCAGCCAGATCGAGCTCGCCTTCCGGGCGCGCGCTGACTCGGAAACTGCGGCGCGCCGGTCGGAGGAGCGGATGCGGCAGTTCGTCGCCGACGCCAGCCACGAGCTGCGCACGCCGCTGACCGCGATCAGGGGGTTCGCGGAGTACTACCGGCAGCGCGGCGGGCTGGACAACGGCGAGCCAGCGATCCGCAAGCTCGATGCCACAAGCACCTTGAACGCAGGCACCGGGGCTGGTCAGGCAGGTGAGCTTACGGCCGCCCCGCCGCATGCAGGCGGCCCGCTCAGCCGGGCGGACCTGGACCGGATCATGCGGCGGGTGGAGCAGGAGTCCGCCCGGATGGGCCTGCTGGTCGAGGACATGCTGCTGCTCGCGAGGCTGGACCAGCAGCGGCCGCTGGAGAGCCGGCCGGTCGACCTGCTCACGCTCGCCGCCGACGCGGTACACGATGCGCGGGTGATGGCTCCCGAACGCAGCATCGACCTGACGGTCGGGGCGGGCGCCGCGCTGATCGTGCTCGGCGACGAGGTCCGGCTCCGCCAGGTGATCGGCAACCTGATGAGCAACGCGCTGATCCACACGCCGGACGGGACTCCGGTCGAGGTGCGGATCCGGTCAGGCACGCTGGATGACACGTTCGCATCCGGAACGCGGCCGGTCCCCGGTCCGCCGCCAGCCCCCGGAGCGCCGGCGCGCCCAGCAGCGCCGCCAGGCCCAGGAACGCCGCCAGGCCCAGGAACGCCGCCAGGCCCAGGAACACAGGCGGGCCCAGCAGCGCCGGCGGGCCCAGGAACGCCGCCAGGCCCAGGAACACAGGCGGGCCCAGGAACACAGGCGGGCCCAGCGGCGCAAACGGGCCCAGCAGCGCCGGCGGGCCCAGGAACGTCGGCGGGCCTAACAGCGCCACCAGGCCCAGCAGCGCAGACGGGCCCAGCAGCGCCGGCGGGCCCAGCAGCGCCGGCGGGCCCAGGAACGTCGGCGGGCCTAACAGCGCCACCAGGCCGAGCAGCGCAGGCGGGCCCGGCAGCACAGGCGAGGCGCATGCCGCGGCCAGGCAGTCCAGGCCGGCCAGCCGCTATCCTCGAGGTTGCCGACCGCGGCCCTGGCCTGACTCCCGACCAGGCAGAACGCGTCTTCGAGCGGTTCTATCGCACCGACCAGGCCAGGGCAAGGCATGCGGGCGGTGCTGGCCTCGGCCTCGCGATCGTGGCCGCGCTGGTGATGGCACATGGCGGCGTGGTGCGGGTCGAGCCGACGCCGGGCGGCGGCGCCACGTTCCGTATTGCCCTCCCGCTGGCCCCTGAGGCGCTCGGCCCCGCCGCAGACGAGCAACCCGGGCCTGGCCAGGATGGCCAGCAGGCAGCGGGACCAGGTCACGAAGCCGCCTGACACCGGGTCGGTGCGGCTGGATGCACGCGGGATCGATGCAGCGGGCAAGATGCTTGTATCCAGCGGCTCGCCCTTCGGCAGGCACGCGTTTCAGTAACACCTGGAAGCGGGAAGCTGACGCAGCCCGGGCACGGGAGCCGGCCGATGCTGCCGACGATGGGCGGCCAGCTGCCTTCGGGCCCGCACGGCGAAAGACCGGCCGGCCCCGGGCGCCGGTGACGATCGACGACTGTCCGCGAACCGCCCGGCCGCGCTACCCGGCGGCGAGCGCCGCGCGGGCAGCGTCCAGCGCCGCGTCCCGGTATCCGGCGCCGAACAGGCAGACGTGCACGAGCAGCGGATGCAGTTGGTGCAGCGGCACCCGAGCCCGCCAGCCTGCCGCCAGCGGCGCGGTCTCCTGGTAGGCGGCCAGGATCCGGTCCAAGTACGGCGCGCCGAACAAGGCGAGCATGGCCAGGTCGGACTCGCGGTGGCCGCCGTGTGCGGCCGGGTCGATCAGCCATCCCCGGCTGCCGGACCAGAGCAGATTGCCCGACCAGCACTGTGCTAGAGTGCATACATGACCGAAACACGAGCACTAGGGCTAGTCAGACTATCCAAGACCGCCGATTCAGCCAGCACAAGTATCCAGCGCCAGCACGAAATAATCGAAGCCAAGGCCGCAGAGTTGGACGCCGCTATTATTGGCTGGGCTGAGGATCGCGCTACTAGCGCGTTTAAGGTGCCCCCAATGCAGCGCAAGCAATTGCGCGTCTGGCTAAACGAGCGCGTCAGTGAATTTGACGTTATCCTTTACTGGCGCCAAGACCGAATCGTGCGGCGCCCTGCCGATTTTATGGAGCTTATCCGGTGGTGCCTAGAGCATGGCAAGAAGCTTGTCAGTGCCACGGAGGCGCTAGGCGACGTAACAGAGCATGCGAATGTGCTTGCAGGCTTTCTTACTGCCTGGCAGTCAGAAGGCGAGTCGCTAAACGCCTCTGAGCGAGTGAAAAACACAAAGGACCATTTGCGGCGCAATGGCCGCTGGCCGGGAGGCAAGCCCTCATATGGCTATATCGCCATACGCGGTGACGCAGGAGGATGGCGCCTCGCAATAGACGACGCAGAGAGCGACAGTTCCGCCAATGTCCTACGTGACATCGTTCGCCGCGTGCTGGCTGGCGAAACCGTTAACGCCATCGTTGGCGACCTAAACCGGCGCCGCATTCCCTCGCCGCGCGACTACATGAGGATTCTTAAGGGCAGCCCCCCAGAGACGCTAACGCCGTGGATTGCTCGCAGTGTCCGCGAGATATTGCGCAGCCCTGCAATCCTCGGCCAAGTCATGCATAACGGCATAGTCATGCGTAAGGATGGCAGGCCGCTAACGTGGGCTGAGCCACTGATAACGCATGGCGATTGGCAGGCGCTACAGGTAGCGCTAGACGCAGCGGCAAGGACAAAGCGCCGGACCCAAACGGCATCATTCGCGCTAGGCGTGGCATTCTGCGGACTATGCGCTCCGGTGCCTGTTGGCCCATTCTCTAGCGATACCACAAACCTGACGCCGCTCTATAGGTGGAGTAAGCCCGGCCCAACGGGCATTATGTATTCCTACTATAAGTGCGCCAAGACGTACAATCGCGCCAGCAAATACGCAACGTGCCAGGCCAAGCCAATCAAATGCGAAACACTGGACGCGGAAATTAACAGGATAGTGCTGGACAGATATGGCCCGATCGAGATAACTGAAAAGAAGATGTCCGGCAATGGCGAGCGAGAGCGCGAGATAGCTGAAGTCGGCTCAGCAATAGCCGACCTTACACGCGACTATTACGTTGATCATATCGCTGTAGACAATTTCAACGCCCAGATAGAGGCGCTGCAAGCACGCCACGCGGAACTAACCGCGACTCCCCCGACCCCGGTAACAGTGGAAGAGAGAGGCACCGGGGTATATGTGTGGGAACGATGGGTAAGAATGGACGCGACAGAGCGGCGATTGTTCCTTATCAAGCATGGCGTAGTCGTGCTTGCACATCGCGGCGACGATGGCGAGTTGGTAACTACGTCGCACGGTGGCGAGTTTTATGAGATGAGAAATGCTCTCGCTATCACAGACGCCTAGCGCGTAGCGAGCGGAGGGCAGGCAATGTAGGGCGCCTGCCCTCTTGCATGCCCAGACAGCGCCAGCCAAGCGCCTACATGCCCCTAGCCGGCCCTGAGCGCCACGCTGCCAGCCTGCGAGCACTACCCGCGAGGCAGCATGCATGCCGCCTGGCCTCGCTGGCGCAAGCTCAGCCACGGAGGCGCCCTGGCACAGGGCCAATCTGGCGCTGTCTGCCCAGTTCAGCGGTTGTGTGAGGCAAATCACGCCCCGGAAGTGGCCCTTTTCGCGATGATCTTGTTGGTTATTCATAGTGAAGGGCGCAACAGGGCAAAGATCACGATTAGGTCACAGGCTGGCGAGCGTTGCCCATTCTGGCGCCTCGCCTGTGGGTTTGTTAGGTGAAGGGCCACAACAGAACACAAGGTCATTGCCGGGCCAGCACAGACCAGCCCCCCGGTAGCGGCAATCTGCCGGGCTGGCTTTTATTTATCGGAGGTAAGGCAGTGGGCGAATTTCCGGTCAAGACATACGCGGTAAAAGTGCTCGCGGCAATCGGCGCAGACATAGCCGCCCTAGAGGCGGAAATGGCGAGGCTGGAATCAGAAGGGTATCGGATAGTGGATGGCGGGCAGACTGGCGATTACGACGACAGGAGTTTCTGCACTTGGGAGATAACCGATTGTCGCACTGGCGCTATCCTGGCCAGTGGCAGCGACGGGTACAAGGGATACAAGGCAGCGAGCGACAAAGGCAACTATTACCACGTTGACCATATCGACCATGTTACGGGCACCGGGCAGCTTGAGTGCGAGGAAGGCTTTGCCGGCAAGCTAACCAATGCGTTGCTTGAGTGGATGGAAGATCCGAACACGTCAGACGAGGCTATTGCTGAGCTAGTTGGCCAGCCTGTAGAGGTGGTCTACCGCACTCGCAGGAGCGGGGCATACGAGCGCCCACCGGCGACGGACTTTGCCGACAGATTCGTAGAACTATTCACCAATAAGGCGCAGCCATGAAGTTCCAGACCATTGACGAGATTCTGCGGGAAATGGAAGAGGCCGACTACACGGCGTTCCTTATAGATGGATTGATTGACAGCGCCGTGACAACGATTCAGGGTGACTCGTACCTCGGCAAGACATATCTCGCGCTAGACGTTGCCCGTTCAATGACCACCGGAGACGCATTCCTGGGCAGGGCAGTAAACAAGCTGGCCGATCGTGTCGCATTTCTGGTAACCGACCCTGGCGCGAAATACGAGCTTGCCAAGCGGGTAAAAGCCATGGGAATGGACCGGCAGCGGATCGTCGTGATGTCATTCTATGCCCCTGGCGACTGGGAAGCATGGAAAAACATGCTGGGCAAGATCAAGAATGAGGGCACCAATGTTGCGGTAATCGTTGACAACACCACTGATCTCGCCAACGACGCGAACAGCCCGCGCGAGGTTAAGCTGATCACCGATGGCCTTCGGATGTGGACCGAGGATGGCGTTGCGGTAATCAACATTCATCACATGAATAAGGGCAGCGTTTACGGCAAGTCCAGCTTCGGCTCTATCATCTGGCGCAAGTGGGCGAGGGCAGAGCTGACGCTCACAGGCAAGCCAGCGGGAGCATACAGGAAACTGGAAGTCGTATCGAACAGTGCCCCTGCAACCGAATGGGAGCTTGCCTATGATCCTAGCTCGTCGCCAGCGTTCACCGTGATATCGGCTGGCGAGGCAATGAAGCGCGAGCGGCAGCGAGATAAAGAGCGGCTAGACCATAACGCCGAGATCGCGCGATGGATTGTAGGTAACTGCCAGGGCATCGCGAGCGTGTCAGAGGTAGCCCGCAAGGTTGCGGGCAAGTTCACCGGAAAGATCGAAGCGCACCGTAGGCAGATCAACAGGAACGCCTATCCGGTCACCCATGATGAGCAGGGGCGATGGGCGCTGGCGGCGTAGTTGGGACGTTGGGACATTGGGCCCCTAATAGGGGGGACACCTGTCCCAGTCCCAACCCCCCTTTACCCACTCGACTGCGAGGGTTCCCAGCGGCGGAAGAAGCAGCTTAAAGCCACTCGCGAGCGGAGGATGCCTACAGCGGGCGCTCGTGACGCCAGCTCAGGCAGGCACAGGCGCAGGTAGTGAATCCTATTGTCGTCGCTGGCGCGACGAAAAGCTAAGCAAGAGCGAGCGATCTAGCGAGCGATAATAAGCTATCACTACCTTAACCGGGGCAGACCGTAACCAACTCGCTGACGCTCGCCACCGTTATGCGCGCGAGGCTTTTTGAAATTTCGGTGCCTCTGGCATCTAACCGTTACCAGAACGTTACCTAAGCAATGTCCGATATGCGGGCATTAACCGCGACTGCGATAACCTATATAGTAAGGGGAGGTTTACCTTGCGAACTTGCCAGCATTGCGGCGAGGCATTCAAGCCAGTTGGCCGCCAGCGCTATTGCTCGCCAGAGCATAAGCGCGCATACGAGGTAATCAGGCGCAGGCAGTGGCGCAGTAGCGTGAGCGCATTGCGCAAGTGGGTAACGGCAGAGGATGCGCGCGAGTATCGCGCGCCTCGCGCCGCGCGCTATTTGCAGTTGGCTGATGTCATTAACGATTTTGAGTCTGGCCTATCGTTTGTGCCAGACAGCAAGCAAGAGGCTGCGAGGCGCAAGTCGTCAGGCGCCGACGTTAGCAACTGGCCAGCGCGCAGCGCTCAGTTTGTGTGGCAGTTGGATGGCCGTTGGATTAAGGAACGTGACCGTATCGCATATGGACTGCCAGCGGATTACGAGGTGCTGTCTGTGGCCAGGGCTAAGCGCATGTATCCCAACCCGCAGACGACAAGCGAGGCAGGCGTAACGCCTGGTCATACTTGCGTATTGAATGGCCTCTATCCTCGCCGTGCTGGCGAGTGCCAGGATTGTGATGTGCTTATGGGTGCCGCCAGGCACAGGGCAGCTAAGGCACCACAGACAGGCGTGATCCTGTTCCTTGGTGAGCTTGGCGACTATGGCCTGCCAGATGAGCCATCGTTAGCGGCATGAGCAATGTGATAACCGCCGATGGGGAGGTAGTGCGACTAGAGCGCGGATTCGCGCGAGTGCTGTTGGACAATGGGCATACGATACTAGGCCACATCTCAGGCAAGATGCGCATCGGGCATATCCGCTTGATACTTGGCGACAGAGTAACGGTAGAGATCAGCCCCTATGACTTGAGCCGTGGCCGTATCACTTATCGCTATAGAGACTGAGAACTCGCAGGTTATAAACGCAAGCAAAGGCGCTGGCAGTCGCTGCCTATTGCGCGCTAATAGCACTGCTGACCATTCCTATAAGCACGACAATGGCACTCAACCACCCCGCCGCAGGTCAGGACTGTTCTAGTTTTTGTTCGAGAAATGTCTCTGACCTGCGAGGATGTTTTTTAGGATGGTCGCGCTGTTCATCGCCTTGGCCCCCCCCATTTCTCCCCCCGAGCCGGTTCCGCATCGTGAGGCCAAGCAAGAATGGCGGCCCCGCCATTCTTTGGCCGGTGGCCCTGCCAATCACAATAGCGCCCACCACCATTCTTTTCGGCCGCCTAATAAGGCGGCGGGAATACGCAGTAAACCCTTATTGGACAACCTCGCCTGTGCGGGCTTCGGCCGGCAACAGGATTGGGGAACACTTCTAATTGCGGGTATCCCTTAGCAATTCTACTAAACGGAGTACCCCATGAATATCGCAGCAATGATTGCGAAGTATGAAGCGCGCAAGCTCGCCGCGGAGCGGCAGGCCAGCGACGCGAAGTCTCTCGGCGCAAAGTATCTTAAGGCGCTTGAGGCTAATGGCCTTGACAGGATGACTGCCGACCAGACTAAGCAATTCGAGGAACTGACTGCAAAGAATCGTGCCGCAGTCGCCGAGATCCGCGAGTGCGATGGTGCTATTAAGGCGCTGCGCGAGACAGAGGCAGAGGATGCCGAATACATGCGGCGTGCCTCTGAGAGCCACCCTAACGGCGTTAAGCGCAATGGCCCTTCTGGCACTGTGCGCCCTGGCGCTAGCATCGTCACGCGCGATCGTGACGAGAGCGCGCCTACCTGGCGCCGCACTGATGACGGACGCCCGGCCGTAGTCGAGCGTAACCAGCGTTTCGCGGACCATGAAGTCGCGCGAGAGATCATCGAAAACAATGCAGGCCGTGACGAGCACACTGTTGCGATGTTCGGTGATATCGGGCAGCAGCTACGAGCGTTGACTACTACAACGGGTAGCGCGATTGTCCCGACCGTCTGGGCTAGTCAAATTATTGACCGTGCCCGTAACTACGCAGCGGTCTACCAGGCTGGCGCTCAGCCAGTTGTGATGGACCGGAAGATTGTCCAGATCGGCCGCCTGACTGTTGACCCTGTTGCAGGGTTCAGGACTGAGGGCTCTACGATCACGGCGTCTGACCCGACGTTCGACAATGTGACATTGACTTCTAAGTCGCTTAATGCGCTTGTCGTCGGCTCAATGGAGTGGTTTGCCGACGCGAATAACGCTGGTGAAGTGGTCACCGAAGCACTGGCTAAGGCGCTTGCGCTACAGATCGACCTAGTGGCGCTCTTCGGTGGGGTCACCACCGGGGCAGAGCAGACGACAGTTGGAAATAACCTGCTGGCGTCTGGCGGGCTTCCTAACCCGCCAAACCCAACTGGTATTCTCGCTAACCTGCTGGCGAATGCGAGCACTAGCGTGCTTGGCTCGGCCACGAACGGCACCGTCCAGACGGCAGCGACCTTTTACAAGGAAGTGCTAGACACGATTTATACGCCTCGTGACTTTAACGAGGCGCCTAATGCTCTGCTCTGGCCTTCGCATCTTGCGAGGATTTACGCGGAGGCAGTCAATACGCTGAATGACCCTATGCGTGTTCCTGCCGACGTTGACAATATCCCGAAGTTTGTCACCAACCAGATCCCTAGCGGATTCACGCAGGGCACCGGCACGCTGATGTCCGATATCGTTGTTGGTGACTTCACTCAGCTACTGATCGGGCAGAGGCTTGACCTGACAGTGCAGACGCTTACCGAGAGGTATGCAGAGCTTGGGCAGGTTGCACTTCTTGCTACGTGGAGGGGCGATGTGCAGCTTGCGCGCCCGCGCGCCTTCTCCGTTTACCGTTACATCAAGGGCACCTGATGCTTGCGCCTGGGCTTGTCAAGGTCGCTAAGCACCCCGACCACGGGGAGCCAGTTGATTACCAGCCTGGCCAGTTGCTGCCTGCGTGGATGCTTGAGTTGCTGGGCAATGGGGCGCTCTTGCGCCCTGTGTCGGATGGCGTATTTGAGCTTGTTCTGCCGGTGCAGCGCAAGTCACGTACTGAGAAAATGGTGCATGCTAAATGAGGATCGAATACCAGGTCTGCCCTGAGCCGCAGTTGCATGCAGCTAACGGCATCACTATTGATGGTGTGCAGTATGCCCTTCAGGGTCAGCCAAAAATCGCCACTACTAAGGGATGGGGCAACCTCTCATTTCTGGTGATTAAGTAACAACCTGGGCGCTGTCACTGGCGCCGTGGCGGAATTTCTGCCCCGTATTGGCTCGGCAGCCTCATGCGGGGTTCCTTCGCCGCCATAGGTTCTATGATTCCTTGGCGATGCTCAGGTTACGGCGAAGGGGGCTAACGGTCCTTAGCCCCCTTCGCCTCTTTACAACTTCATGATTTGAATGTGGCAGCGTTCGCAAAGACAAGAGCCTGAGCGGCTGCCACCGCTCAGGCTCTTTTGCGTGCTGGCAGTGCCAGGGGTATACCTCAGGTAGGGCAGGCGCTGTAAGCGCGCCAGAGGCTTACCACGGCGTCGCCTGGCCTATGTCTGGCTCACGCGCGCTGCGTGGCTTCCGTGAATTTTAAGGATAAGGTGCTGATGTTCGCGCCGAAGATTCAGGCGCCGTTGAAGGCTGCATAGGAGTGAAGATGACAGACAGCAGTTTTCATCCTGTAGCCAGCTTGTTCCCGATGCTGGCCGATGATGAGCTAGCGGAACTAGCCGCAGATATCAAAGCACGCGGCTTGCTACAGCCGATCGTGCGTGACAGGCAAGGGCTGATTCTTGACGGCCGGAATCGCCTGGCAGCGTGCAAGCTGGCTGGCGTGAAACCCGAGTATGCGACGTATGAGGGTGATGATGCGGCGGGGTATGCGCTGGCGGTGAATATCCAGCGCAGGAACCTGACTAAGGGCCAGGTTGCGATGGTCGCGGCGAAGGCTCGTCTTGTTTCAAGACAAACGATCCGCGAGACAGGCAAGACTGTCGGTATCGACAGAACGCGCATCGGTTATGCCTCGCTTGTCCTGCAATTCGCCCCGGATCTCGCTGATTCCGTAGTTACTGGTCTCATGCCGCTAGACGAGGCATACAGAACAGCACAGGAACGGAAGCGGGAAGCCGAGAGCGACTCAGCCAAGCTCGCAAGCCTTCGCAAGGCTTACCCGGAGCTAGCCGACCGCGTAACCGAAGGTGAGCTAACCCTAAACGGCGCGGTGCGTGCGCTAGCCTACTGGCTTGTGAACGCCACCGGCCAGCCGATACTACCGGCAGGCGCAGAGAATTGGGCAAACGTCTTCCCAGACAGTGACCATTCGCGGAGGAAGCGCATCCCGGTATCGGCTTTCAGCCTGGCAGTAATCTTCGGGTTGGCGCTCGTGATGATGGCAGTCTGCTTATCGGAGACGATGAATAGTTCACCCCGGCCGATCGTTATCATCTCGCTGGCGCTGTCTGTCTCTTCGGCCATTCCGATACCCCTGCTGGTACGTTGCCGAGTAGCCAACTATTGTGGCTACGGCCATGATTGCGAGTGCTACCCAGAAATTAAGCATCACTGGCGCCTGTTACGGGCGCGGCGGTCTAATTCCTCGTCTAGGGATTCCAGCGATGGGCACCACAGGTAGCAATCCCCGCGCGTGGCGATGAAGCCTATAGTGGCTTGCGCTTTGCGTATGTGCCAGAGTGAGTGCTTGACTCTTAAGCGCGCTAGGCGCTCTTGCCGTTGCTCCATTGCTGTTTTCCTATATGCAGGGGCCGGAGATCCAGCCACCAGCGTCCGCGAATACACGCGCAGGGCGCTGGATAGCCCGCTCGGCATAGTCGTACCTGATCTGCCATCTGAGTTCCGCGGCAGAGTCCGCCGTGATCAGGATTGTCCGGTCATCAAACGGGACGGCCGACCATACGCCGTCTGAGCAGTTTATGTAGTACGCATCCTGCCAGTGGGCTCGAAGATCGTTAAGTGTCGCCTGCGCGTCGGTGTCAAGCATCCTGCCCTCTTGTCCGGGTATCGGTCCACTGGGCAGTGTTACATAGTGTTATAGATCAGATCAAGATGGATCATGGAATACCCCGGTGTTGCACCGAACGGTAAGGGATTCCTAACCTTGCCACTGTGACGCGCAACGCCAAGGGGCTCGACGACGACATACCTACGCCCCTGTATGAGCAGCTAGCGGCGATCTTGCGCGCTCAGATCGAGTCTGGCGAGCTAGCCGGGCGCATACCGTCGATACGCCACCTTGCGCAGGAGTACGAGGTAGCCATGGGCACAGCCAACAAGGCTCTAGGCATGCTGAAAGATGAGGGCTTGGTAGTCATGCGCGTAGGGCGCGGCGGCTACGTTGCCAAGCGACCCTAGCTAGCTAGCTAGCTCACTGGCCAGGGTCGCAGTGATCAGGCCAAGCGTTAGCTCATGCTGAGCGGTGGCGCCAGCCGCCAGGGCGTTGCCCTCATCCTCTGTGATCTTGCCGTCGAGCCATAGCTCTACGATGCCCACTAGCTCAAGCTCGTACGCCGCTTGCTCTGTCTTTGCTAGCTCCCAAAGGTCCATTAGAACAATGTAGACGACACTAGACCTCTATGGGAAGTGTCGGAACACTGGTATCGACTACGCACAAGCTAGGCTCTGGCGAGTGGAGTGGGACGCGAGCGAGTACGTCTATGTGCAGTTGGCCGATGCCCTGGCTGAGCGCATTGCCAGCGGTGAGTTTGCAGTGGGCTACCTGCCTAGCGAGGCTGAGCTAGCTCAGGAGTACGAGGTAGCGCGCATGACAGCGCGCCGCGCCCTGGCTGAGCTACGCGCTCGTGGCCTCGTCCGCACCCTGCATGGCAAGGGCTCTGTAGTGCTAAAGCGCAGGTCAGACGGTGTGTGATGCTCTCTTGACCTGTGGTGCAATGCGGGTAGATGCTGCGACCAGCAGTCGCCGTGGATGCGGCTGGGCGACTCGGCCGGGCCTGCCAGCGCGCCGGCCCGGCTGGCGACCTGCTCAAGCAGCCGGACGTCCTCCGGCGCCAGCTCTCCCGCGTCGTAGGCCAGGCGCACGTAGGGAAGGAGCCGCTGACTGGCGTACCACCGCGGCCACGGATCCTCGGCGCCGCCTGGCTCGCCGCCGTCCGTGCCCCCATGGGGGTGAATCCCGCGATCGGCCGCCTTGGCAGGTGCTCGTTCGCTGGATTCAGCATGCTGGAGCTGGCGGGAACCATCGCTGACTGGGCCGCTGTTGCCGTTTTCGAGCGGCAGGCTGGCGATGAACCCGGCCCACGGCGCTCCGAATCTGGCGGCGCCGGCCAGGTGCAGGCGGGCGAGATCCCGGCCGAAGCGTCCAGCGGCCGCCGCATCCGGTGGCTCGCCCGGCACCCAGGAAACGACAAGCCCGTCAGCATCCCAGCCGAGCACATCGGGAACGGGCACGGCCGCCGCCTCGGCCAGCCATCGCAGCCCGCGTGCCTCGGCCTCGAAGACGGCAGTCAGTTCCGGGCCCAGGCCGGGGGTGGCCACCTTGGCGAACGCCTGCCGCCCGTCGGCCAGCACGGCACGATAGTGGCCCCACCGGTGCTGTCCACCGATCCGGCGAGCCTCACGGACCCGGGCACCCGCGAGCCGTCCGACGCGCGCCGCGATGTCCGGGCCGGACGCTGCCGGGGCAGCAGCGTGCCCGGTCATCGGCCGCCCTCGCGGCCGCGATCGTCGCTACCGGCAGCTGAGCCGGCCCCGCCTGGGCCCGCGTCGCCCCCGCCGCCCGGGGCCGCATCGCGCCCGCCGCCCCCGCCCTCATCGCGCCCGCCGGCTCCGCCCGGGCCCGCATCGCCCCCGCCGGCCCCGCCCGGGCCCGCATCGCCCCCGCCCTCATCGCGCCCGCCGGGCCCGCCCGGGCCGCCGCCCTGAGTGCTGTCCGACCGGCCTGTACCGCCTGCATCCTCGCCGAGGAACGCAGCCAGCTGCGCGACCAGCCCTCTGGCCGCCGCCTGCACCAGGTCAAAGGCCAGCGCATAATCAGCTGCACTGCCGTGATATGGGTCGGGCACGTCGCCGTCGTAGTGATCAAGGGCACGCTGCCGGCCAGCCCCAGCGCCAGCCAGCGCCGGGTCGAAGGATCTGAGCAGCCGGATCCGGTCCCTGACGGTCGCCTGGTCCGATGCCATCCGGCGCAGGTCAGCCAGGTTCTGCCGGTCCATCGCGATCACCAGATCGTAGTCTCCGAACCAGGACCGGCTGAACTGCCGGGCCCGGTGCGCCGACCCGTCGTACCCGTGCACGGCGAGCTCCACCCTGGCCCGCTGATCCATCGGCTTGCCCAGGTGCCAGTCGCCGGTCCCGGAGCTGTCGACCTCGACCTTGCCGGACAGCCCGGCCCGGGCAAGCTCCTCGCGGAGCACCACCTCGGCGGTCGGTGACCGGCAGATGTTCCCGAGGCACACCAGGGTGACGCGATAGGTGCCGGACGGATGGCGGGGCGCTGGTGGCGGCGCAGCGTCGAGCGCGTGATCGGGCATTCCACCAGGATGCCGGACCGGCCGGCCTGCTCCCCCGCAGCCCCGCCCCCGCACCGCGGCCCCGCCCCCGGCCCCGGCCCAGGCTCCGCCCCACGGCCCCGGCCCTGGCTTTCATGATCGCGGAGGGTTTTTGGGGGCGATCGCCCACCAAACCCTCCGCGATCATGAACAAAGCCGGGCGGAGGCGGCATCAGGCGGAGGCGGTGCAGGGGCGAGGCGGCGCCGGGGCGAGGCGGCGCCGGGGCGAGGCGGCGCCGGGGCGAGGCGGCGCCGGGCGGAGGCGGCACCGGGCGGAGACGGCGCCGGGTGCGCCCGCGGAGATCGGTGGGGTGGGTCCGGGTGCAGGAGCGCGACCCGCGGCGGGCTGTCACGATAGACCGCATGTCTATGAGTGCCGATTACCGCAAGCTCTCCTTCTGGCTCGACACCGTGCCCGGAACCCTCTCCCCCGGCGAGCCGCTGGCCGGCGATGCCGATGTGGATGTGGCCATCGCCGGGGCCGGGTACACCGGGTTGTGGACTGCTTACTACCTGTCCCGCGCCGAGCCCGGCCTGCGGGTCGCGGTCTGCGAGCGCGAGATAGCCGGGTTCGGCGCGTCCGGGCGCAATGGCGGCTGGTGCTCGGCGCTGTTCCCGGCCTCGCTCGGCAAGCTGGCGCGGATGGCCGGGCGGGACGCGGCGATCGCCATGTACCGGGCGATGCAGCAGACCGTGGACGAGGTCGCGGCTGCCGCGACGGCCGAGAGCATCGACTGCCACTGGGCAAAAGGCGGGACGCTGCAACTGGCCCGGTCGCCAGCGCAGCTTGACCGGGCCAGGGCAGAGGTCGCCGAGGCCAGGGATTTCGGGTTCGGCTCCGCTGACCTGCGGTTGCTGACCGCGGCGGAGGCGGGAGAGATCGCCGCTGCCACCCGCGTGCTCGGCGGGACATACACGCCGCACTGCGCGGCCATTCACCCGGCCAGGCTGGTGCGCGGCCTTGCCGACGCGGTACGCCGCCGCGGGGTCGCCGTTTATGAGCGCACCCCGGTGACGCAGATCCAGCCCGGCCGCCTGGTAACGCCATCGGGCACGGTGCGGGCCAGGTACGTAATACGCGCGACGGAGGGCTACACGCCGCAACTGCCCGGCGAGCAGCGCACGGTCGTGCCCGTCTACTCGCTGATGATCGCGACGGCGCCGCTGCCGGACTCGGCGTGGGACCAGATCGGCCTCGCGACCAGGCCCACGTTCAGCGATCTCCGCCACCTGATCATCTACGGGCAGCGGACCAGCGACGGGCGTCTTGCGTTCGGCGGGCGGGGCGCCCCGTATCATCTCGGCTCGGCGATCCGGCCCTCGTTCGATCGCGCTCCTGCCGTCTTCGCGGCGCTGCGGCGCACCCTGGCCGAGCTCTTCCCGGTGCTGGCCGACGTGGCCGTGACGCACGCGTGGGGCGGACCGATCGGCGTGCCGCGGGACTGGTGCGCATCGGTCGGCCTAGATCGCTCCACCGGCATCGGCTGGGCAGGCGGCTACGTGGGCGACGGGGTTGCGACGACGAACCTGGCCGGGCGCACCCTCGCTGACCTGGTCCTTGGCAAGGACTCCGGCATCACGAGGCTGCCCTGGGTTGGGCACCGTTCGCCGCGCTGGGAGGCCGAGCCGCTACGCTGGCTGGGGGTGAACGCAGGCCTGCAGGTGATGAGCTGGGCGGATCGGCAGGAGGCAAGGACCGGGCGGTCGTCGCGAGCGGCGGAGTTCGTCGGCCGCTATCTCGGGGCCTAGCGTCGGCAGCCTGTTTGCGGGGACAGGAGCGTTTCGCGCAGTCTCCGCGATGCTGCTACGATCGCTGCGTCTCAAGCGCCGCTAGCTCAATTGGCAGAGCAGCGGACTCTTAATCCGCGGGTTCGGGGTTCGAGTCCCTGGCGGCGCACCCGTCCTGACCTGGGGTTATACCATCGATTCACGCCTGTGCTGCGGTAGTGGTATGGGCAGAGGTTGGCCAGGGTATGGCCGCCCGCTTTCGCCAGGTGCGTTTCTGCGCCGCTGGGCAGGGCCTTCTGAATCTTCCTCACCGCAGGACGTGCGGGCGGCTGGCGGTATGGAGCCGCGATTTGCCGGGCGGGGTGAGCGTGGCTGAGCCCAGCGGTGATCATGGTGTGAGCACGGTGGCCCAGGTTCCGCCAGGCCGGGCGGCGGCGTTCTTGGGTGCCCGGGACCTGGCAGCCCGCAGCGATGATCAGAGAGGCGATGTCTTCAGCCACTTTGCGGGCGACCTCAGGAAGGACTGATAACGGCACAGTCGGATATTGGAACTGTCTGAATGCCTCAGCTTGGCGGCGGTGCGGGATAGCGGGCGATCATGGTCTGGCGCGGGTCAGGGGTAGGGGCGTGCCTGCTCCCAGAGGCCG
>Ga0070698_100002309_pt1 | contig 21131 bp, 21 predicted proteins | sample KBSK1502metaG_FD_65477 | JGI IMG/M metagenome (GOLD analysis project Ga0070698, IMG submission 65477) | Corn, switchgrass and miscanthus rhizosphere microbial communities from Kellogg Biological Station, Michigan, USA - KBS K1-50-2 metaG | ecosystem: Host-associated > Plants > Roots >...
AAACACGATCGGGTCGTTTCCAACCACGGACCGGAAGTAAAATCGGAACGGAAACCGGAATGGAGGAGGGGTCCGCTTCCGGGATTCATCATGCACTCCGATACCAATGAGATACCGTCCGTCCGCGACCGACGCGAGGCAATCACGAACCTACACGCCGACTTCGTCAAAATGTATTGTCCAAAACCTTCGAAACGCCGAGCGGTAGCCGATGCGTTATTTGCCGAACTCTCGACAGCCGCAGGCGCACCGCAACGCGCTAAAGAAGGCCGAGCCGAAGGAGGTTTCAGAGTTCTCGCCAAGCCGCTCAAGAGTGACGACCTTAAACTGCTGGTACCCGAAACAGAACCCGAGCCTGCGAACGCAGGATCAGACACCGACGAACTCGCAAACCAAAAACCACGCCACACTGTCGAAAATGCCCTGTCATGGATGCAGCAACGGATCCGTTTCTTTGGACATACGCAGTCTCAGATGCAGCACTTGCTCACGACATTTCGGGCATCAGGAAGCAGCTCTGAATATCCGCGAGATGTCGTCCCGGAGAAACTAACGTTCAGGATCGCTGGCCGACTAACCCGGATCAACCTCTTCGGTCCGAAACATACGGGGCAACGCGATGCGCACTTTCTCATCGCAACATTCAGATCGCTCGCTGACGTTCGGCCCACTGAGCCCGACGAATTCCCGGAAGTGCCCGAATGGACTGAAACTGCTACGACCGCTCAAAAATCGGTCGATGACGCGCTACTTCATCTTTCCGCGGAGCAGCGACCCGATCATCGGGTCGCACCATTGCTTCAAGTGATCGAGTGGATTTGGCGGGCAACCTACTTCGACAAAGTTTACGCCGCAAGTCTTGCCGCAAAGGATCTGCCCGACGACGTTGCTGCCGTTGCGGTTCCGATTTGTGATATCGCCGACCGGCTGCCACTATCAGCCACAACGCTTGAGCGGTTCTTCGAAAGACTTCGCGAGTTGTCGTCTGTTGATACCGACGCTGCTCGCATCACCAGCCTGCTCGAGCAGCATGTAATTCGTTACCTTTTTCGGCATCAAGCCGTTCTTCTCGAAAACTCACACGTTCTGGCGCTTCTTCGCCGCCGTTCGGAGTCACTGAGCGACGGATGGCGCCAGTTCTTCATCGACGTTTATTTCTGCGTAGTCGCGGATCGCGTTCAGGTGCCGCACGCTCTGCTCTCATTGCTTGGTGAGATTTTCGAGAGCTACCGCAATGACCCCTCAAATGCAGATTCGCCGATACCGCGCCTTTTCGACTACTTCGAGAATGCAGTTCAACTCGTCAACACCTACACATTCGAAGAAGTTGTTGAGAGCCTCATTTCCAGCGCGCGCAAGTGTGAGCGCGCTGAAGAGGCACGCTGGTGTCTTCGCGCAGCGCAACGGATTCTTCCGATGTTCGGTCGTGAGGCGGACACCTTTCATTTGGCAGAGACGATCCGCAACATCATTTCGAAATTCCGCCCCGGCGTTGACTCAAGCTACTTTCGATTTCAATTCCTGCGAACCGAGCTCTATCACTTCATGGCGCGTCGCGCCGATAGCTCACGTCTGCTTCAGTTCGAGAATCGTTTTATCAAACTGCGTAGCGGCTTGGTACCGGCTCATCTCCGGATACTTCAGCTCGAGTACGCCTCCGCATTATTCGCAGCAAGGGACACGCCCTCGTTTTCTACATCGCTCTTTTATCAGCACGTGATAGGCGGCGACCCGCCAGACACGTACATCCTTTTCAGAACGACAGCGTTCGATATGACTCGTGCCTCTCATTATGTTCAGCGGAAGGGCGCCGACGGCTGCATCCCGTGGCTCGAAACGTTCGCACAGAGGATGTTCAGACTCTATGTTCCAGATATTCAGACCGACGTCGGCTTCGCAAACCAATTTCGATGCGCTCCCTTTGTTGGCCGCATTCGGGAAAAGCTCGAATCGATACTAGCTCCTTACCTGACGTCCGCACTCGAGTATCAATGGTCCGCCGACGAATATGCGCGTGTACTCGGACTCTTTCGTTTTGTTCGCCTTTTGCCCGAGTATGTTGAACCACGCCACGAATATCTTCGCAGATCTATTCAGGCAGACGATTACTCTGTGTTGCTGCATTCGCATGCCATTTTGATCACGGCGCACTACTCCTATTTCTATGGCCCAAAGGAAATCGCAGACGACGCTCAGCCGGCCGCGCACGTGGTGATTTCACGACTCGCGAAGCTTACCGGGCCACAACAGCGTTATGCCGCCGCATATTGGGAGAGCATTCGCTTTGACAAAGCGCCGAGGGAGCACGAGTTCGTAGATGCAATGGTCGACGCATTGTCCGAACGCAGGCGGTCGGATATTGACCCGTTCCAGCCCAGTGTGCTCGCCGAACCAATGTTTCATATGCTACACGACGGTCTCATGAGTATCCTCCTACAGCATTCGCCCGAAAGTGCATGGGCTCGTCATCTTGCGACTTATTTCGATTATGGCGATTCATGGAACCTACTCGGCACAACCGTCATGCGACTGGGAACGGAGAATCGAACGGTGTTTGTGAACGCGGCGACGCTTTACGGTATCGCGGCAATGATCAGCCGCGCTATCGGAGATTCAGACGTTAAGGCCCGCTTCAATTACATCCGTTGTCGGTCACGGTCAATGTTAGCTGCTGGACAGATCGACGAGGAGTTTCTTCGAAAGGCTGCCGAATACATCTCCGACCCTGTTGCGCAATCGTTCACGTATTGGGAAGACGCTCTCACCACGTTCTTCCAGCTCGTCCGCATCCACTGGCGAGCGCTTCCGCCGTCACTACATGAAACATTGATGACCACTCTGCGTGCGCTGGTCTCTCGCGGTCTCCTCAGATCAGACCAAGTCCCGCCAGAGGTCATGGCAACCGCTCCCTCGATGGGTTAGTACCAATCGAAGTAAAACACGAAAAAACAGCCCTCGCACAATTGCGAGGGCTTTTCCGCGCGGAGCAATGAAGGGGACTCCGCATGGCTTTTTCTCCTTTCGTTGAAAACAACAGAAAACGTGTGCTCCGGCGCGGCACAGTGATTCAGATTTGAAGGCGAAGGCGACGAACCACTTCGCGCGCGCCTTTCTGGTAGACCGTTAGACAGACGAGAACGTCGCCATCAAACACGGCCCAGTAGCGGCCGCGGCGCTCGATCCGCAGCGTGCCTGCGATCTCTTGCGGTTCAGGTTCAGCCGACTTTTGCGTTTCGCTTGTTTGCATTTTGACTCCTCAAACGAGCGCCCTGCACGAATGACGTGCAGGGCGCAAATGAAATGATTAATGTTCGGACGGCAACATGAGCGTCCGATCTTGAAGGTACAGCCGCACGTAATCGAGTGCGGAATCGGCGAATTTGAGCGGCACGCGGAACGCTTCGTCGTCTGAATCGCGCAGACACACGAGAACGGTTTTGCCGTTCGCAATTCGCAGCTCCCAGAGCTGGAATTCACGCAGCATTCGATCCTTCAGCGCTCGTGGTTGTAACGACGCGATGAGATCGATGAGCCAATACAGGCGCGCTCTTGTCCCTAAGTAGCGGACACCTTCCGTATAGACGATGGCGTCCGAGAAGTGCCGATAGAACTCCGTGGATCCGGTGAATTGACGAAGCTCCGCCCGGAGCGCGTTCTGCTCCATGAAATCCATGAAGTCACCTGCGCTTTCGAGTTAGGAAGCTTCGATCGCCGGACCGGCGAGAAGGCCCATGGTCGGCATCTTCGAGAGAAATGGCGCGAGCCGGCCGACAGCTCGAAGGCGAGCCACCGGCTCGAGCTCTTTCAGCGCCGACGTGAACGCGTTTTCAAGCGACCAGAGAGTTCGCGGTTCGAACTCTGGATACTGCGGATGAAAGTAGTTCTCGTGAACCACTCCTCCGAGGTGCTTCGGGAGATCGGCAGCGGCACCGAGGAACGCGTCGTAGATGATGAGCTTCGCGCGTTGATCGGAGAGATCGCATCCTCTGAAGAACGCGATCTGACGGCGCATCGGCTCGAAGTGCCTTTGCATGTCGTCAACGGCCACGGCCAGGATCGCTTCCAGCTCCACGTGTTTCGTGTGCTTGCGCATCACTGGCGCGTAGTCGCCAAAAAGAGCGAGATTGTCGCAGACGAGAACTCGTCTGCCGACGGTGAGGCCGAGCGAAAATGATTTGTCGTGAGAGTTGCGCAGGCCGAGGGCGATGCGCACTCCAGAGTCCTCGACGTTGAGCGTCAAAGCTCCGAAGAAGCGCAAGCCGTCGTGCGAGACCGCGTACTCTTCCGAGATGATGTCCAAGTGCCGGAATGTGAGACTCTCGGCGAGCGTCTCCACGATTCTCCAATGCGGCACCGGATAGTGCGTCGCGGTCGGCTCCGGCGTCGGCAGGTCTTTCAAATCCTGCCGGCCGATGAGCACACTTCGACTGTGGGAAAGCGTTGCTTCCATTCAAGCCTCCTTTGTTGTTTTTGGATTAGCGGACCGCGCGGAGGCGCGATCCGGACACCGTCGCTGCGGCGTCGATCATGAGGAGAAAACGTTCAGCGAGCGCCTGGCACGTCTGCTCTGGGAGAGCTCGCAATGCGGTAAGCAGCTTCAGCTCAGTGGCGTTCAAACGTTCCAGCTCACTAAAGAGCTGCTGCTCGACGCCATTGTTGAAGAATTCCGCAAGCGAGATGTTGTACGCGTTGAGCAACTGAACGAGCTGACAGAGCTTCATCGACATGATGCGGTCACCGGTCTCGAAGGAGGAGACGGTTTTCTCGCCTACTCCCGCGAGCTCGGCGACTTCTTTCTGCGTCATGCCTCGCAGACGTCGCAGTTCACGCAACTTCAGAACGACATCCATTGCCTTCACCTCCTTTCCTGTCGCAGATCGGAACGTTTGCGCTCCGCAGGCTTCTGCTTCGCTTCGTCGATTGCTCGCTTCGCAACTTTCGCGTAATCCACGCCGGCCAGCTTCAGCACATCTCGATAGAGTTGTTGCTGCGCTTTATCGACGCGGGCAATCCAGTCGCCGACGAGCAGGTCAATTAGAAATGCCCGTTTGCCTGCGTCCGACATCGACTTGATCCGCTCTGCGACGATTCGTTCGCGCTTCTGCGCGAACTCTTCGCGCGAGCCGTCAAATCCGTGCCGGCGCAGCACGCCTTCGAGCTTCCACACCTCCGCGATCATCGCGATGCGGAGGAGCAGATCGATCCATCCCCTCGGCGTCAGTTTCACGCTGCGCAACTTCACCGCGAGATCGCCACTGACCGCCTCACGGCCGATTCGCTCGAGATTTGCCGCCGAACGCGTCGCTTCATTTTCAGCAGCTCGCCGCGGCTTCTCCTTTGCGAATGTGTGGCCGGAAGCAACGAGTGCCTCTCGCAGGTCCTTCGCGGTATAGAGCTTCCGAACAACTCCGTTTTTCAACGCGAAGACTGTTTTGAGCTTCTCGTCGCGACGGAGCAGTTCTTCATACCTGCGATGCTTCGGATCCTCGGGACAGATTCGCTCCAGGTCGACAAACTCTTTGCCTACTTGATCGCTCTCACCGAATGGGAAAGCACGCTTCAGCTCTTTCGGCGTGAGTAGAACCGTGTAGCCCGATTCGCGCAGTTTCTCCAGGTGATTTTCTGTTTTCAGCCTGAAGTCTTTCGGATTCGTGCAGACGGACTTTCCCTTCACGTCGCCAAACAGATCGGGATTGTTGCCAGCGAGATGCGGGCACTTGGAGCAACGGCCGAGCGGTGATAGGTCCGGATCTTCCGGATCGAACACCGCGACCGAGAGCGCGGTCATGAATTCCTCTTCGATGACCCTTTTCGCAGCCGCGTACGGCACCGCGCGCGTGACCGATTTCTCTTCTCCGAAGTAGCGCTCGAGAATGCGTTCGAGAGCTTCCTCCTGGAGTTTCGGATCCGGTATGCGCGCGATGAGTTCCGCGTGCTCGACCGGCAAGGTTCCAGACGACAACGCGTCTTTTACCTTCTTCGGAATTTTCGCAAGCGGAAGCCGTCGCGCGACATCGCGCGATTCGCGGCCGAGGCGCTTGGCGATCGCCGAAACCGAGAGACCTTTGTCAGCCAGGCCGGCGTACGTCTCCGCCTCTTCCAGCGGCGACAGGTCGGAACGTTGCCCGTTCTCAACGAGCTGTACGAGCACGACCTCGTCGTCGGCGAAGTCGCGAAGTACGACAGGTACGTCAGTCAGCCCGGCGATCTTCGCGGCGCGGTACCGCCTTGCTCCGCAGATGATTTCCGCTTGAGCAGGCGATCCGTTTGCGCGAACGATCAGCGGTTCGAGAATGCCGTGCTGCTTGATGCTGTCTGCCAGATCCCGGAGTGCTTTTGCCTCGAAATACTTCCTCGGGTTCGTCGGTGACTCGTGGAGCGATGACAGAGGCATCGTTTTGGAGATGCCGGACTTCACAGGGACAGAGCTATCGCTAGACATTTCGTTTTCTCCTTTCTTTTTTCTGAGAAGGTACTGTCCGCACACTACAAAGCGCCGCGGGAACTGGCGAGACTCCAAAAGTACGCTGCCGGTGTACTTTTTCGCCGTCGAATCGTCGAAATGTGCAGGAAAATCGCGGCTCTACGCTGCAGAAGGAAGCTGCTCGAACGCGTGCAGCACGAGCGAGATCGCGTCAAAGATGTCCGTGCGCCACTCTTCGCTGTCAAAGCGCTTTCGCGGCGGCGGCACGAGGTACTCGATTTCCGGGAACTCGCGCCCGATCTCCAACGCAACGCGGTGCTTTGTCGTCATCCCGCGTTCGGCTGCGATCCGCCGGACTTCATGCCGACTCACACGAACGACGCTGATACCTTGCTTCTGTAGATGGTCGGCCATCGTACGGAGCAGCCGGCGCACTCGCGATCTGCGTTCGCATCGCGGCGCATCAGGATCTTCAATGACAACGACGTCAGCTTTGTACGCCGTTACGAGCCGATCAAGGGCTGAAAGCTGCTTGCGATCGTTGCGACGTATTCCCCAGTCGAGCAGGTTGCCGCCTTCAAAGAACGCGAAGGCGAGCCCGCGGGAATTCGGATCAATTGCGACAATCGAACGCTGGTCCGCGAGCCTGGTCATGCGGCGATACGTTCAAGTGTTCTCCGCCGACGAAGACGCCTGGCCGTTGTTGGCACGGGCTCCGACGCAAGAAGATCACGGGCGCGACTCCGTACGTGAAAGGCAACATCATCGAACGTTCCGCCGAGTAACTCAGACGCCGATTTCCCCAGCATCATTTCGTACGCCAACACCACCTCGGTAGGCGGAATAGCGCCGCGTTCATATTTGCAGATACGTCCCTTCCATCGGCCGCCAAGAAGTGCGGCAACGTCAGCCTGCGTCAAAGCGGCCCGGCGCCTTTCATTGCGGAGATAGTGACGTAGCTTGCGTGACATCGGAATCGATAGTAACGGCCGCCGCGAAAATCGACGAGACGCCATAAGTACACGGCTATCGCTACTTTTTGCCGCGTGTGAAGGCTTGTTAGGCGCAGATACAACTTGTAAATACGGACTTGACATCGAGGTAGGAAAGATGGCAGGACCAGTTCACAAAACCACATGGTCTGCGGTTTGTCAAGGACCCGGCGTTTCCACACACCAAATAACGGAGCCCGTTAGACGGCGTCCCATTCGTCAGCCGCAAACGACGTTTTAGTTTCTTCTGACATCGGTATCTCATTGATGGACGGGGTGTCTTTAAGTTCCTCGTAGCATTTCTTGAGATACACCGAAAGCGCATCGCGAATAAGAAGAGATGGTACGGCGTAGGTGATATTCGAACCGTCGAACCCTGCGTAGAGGATGCCGTTTACTTCGGGTTTGTCGGTTCGGAAGATGGGCGAGCCGCTAGCCCCACCTTGACTCATGATATCGATTACGAAGCCGTGGGGTTGAGGGCAAGGAAAGGGGTTGACGGCGCTGACGATGCCACGGCGAAGTAGTGGCGTTCCTTGGGCGATGGCCCCCTCGATGACGAGTGGATCTTCACCAAGGGGAAAACCCGCAGTCGCGATGTCCATTCCGACGCGAATTGACCAATTCTTCGTCGCGAGTTTGACAGCTGGGACCTCGCGGACGCGAAGTTGCGCGAACGCGAGATCCGGTATGGGTTCGCCGTAATAATCGTCTGGCGTTGAGAACGTCGTTAGAGGATGAATGCTGTGTATGTCAACCATGTGAGCGCCCATTCCGAGCCCCTGCCTCTGTTTCCGGATTGAAGTGAAGACGAATGCAAACGCAGCCCATTTTTTCAACTTGGGGTGGCAAGGCAAACTGAGGAGAAACTCGGCTACGTGGCGATTGGTCGCCACTACTCCACCGGGATGAACGAAAAATCCGGTGCCTACGATCGGCGGCACTGAAGGAGGCTTGCCATCCTTGCCCCGAGCAAGCAAAGATCCGAATGCGACGATCGAAGGCCGTAGCTTTAGGAAAACCTTCTGAAGTTTCATCGTGATTTGGACGGTCGCCTAAGTAGTTTCCGTCAGCGTGCTACTCATTCTTAGTACTTCGGATCACGATTTTCAATCGCGATCGTGTGACCCGTAAACGCTTCGACTGACTGCCCGCGCACCAGCGGCCGAATCCAGAACGCCCGATTCGGAAGAAGAGTCAACTCGTACGGATCGAGAGTCGGCAACAGCTCTTTCACGAGCTTCGCAGCGTCGAGCGAACCGATTCGAAAGACGATCAGCGTTCCGACGTTCCCCAGGATCGCACTCCGCAATTCGGAATCGATCTGATCGAGAAACTGATTCGCGAGCGCGAAACCGACGCGGTACTTCCTCAACTCGGCCAGCATGTTAATTAAGGCGAGCGTCGTGACGGAGTGAAATTCATCGACGTAGATGAAGAAGTCGCGCCGGTTGACCTGCGGAACGTCCGCCCGCGCCAGTCCGGCCAGCCCGAGCATCGTCATCAGAAGGCCGCCGAAGAGCATCGATGGCGCCTCGCCGATTTTTCCTTTCGCCAAATTCACGATCAGAATTTTGCCGGCATCCATCACCTCGCGCGGATGGAATGTGCTCTTCGAAACCGTGAGGATTCGCGAAACGTACGGATCAACGAGAAGGCTGCCGAGCTTGTTCTCGATCGGCGTGATTGCTTCTGAACGTTGCCGGCCGTATTTTTCGAATTCCGTGAGCCAGAACCGCTTCACGTGCTCGTTCGTGCACTGCTCGGCTGCATTCTTCCTGAACTCCTTTTCGTGAAACAGACGCACCACGTCACCAAGCGTCGCCTCCGGCTGCTCGAGAAGTACGAGGAGAGCGTTGCGCAAAATGTATTCAAGCCGAATACCCCACGCGTCATCGAAGATCTTCTTCAGCGCCTCGACGATGCCGTTTGCGGCGAGTGATCGCTTCAACGGAGCCACGCCTTCGAGAGGATTGAACCCGAACGGTTGCTCGGGATCGGGAACGTTCAAGTAGATGACATCCGACTTCTTCGCGGCCGGTAGCCAAGCATCGAGCCGCTCCGCCATGTCACCGTGCGGATCGAAAACGGCGAGTCCATTTCCGGCGATCACGTCCTGCCGAATCATCCCTTCGAGCAACGACGATTTGCCTGTGCCGGTCTTGCCGATCACGTACGTGTGCGCGAGGCGATCGTTCTGTCGGATTCCGAACGGCCGATTCAGACCGCGCCAATTCACGCGGCCAACGAAGTTGATCCGTTCTTCGCTCATGCAGCCGCATCGAATGAGTTCTCCCCTGCGACGATTTCTTCGTCCGTGATCGGCTCAACGCCGTAACGCGAATACAGCGACGACAATCGCACCACCTCTTCAGGTCCCAGCGTGAAGATTCCTGTGGTGCGGGACGGCCGCAGGCCAAGCCGGCGCCGGACCAGTGAGCCGACCCAGCGCGGCGTTACGCGTCGCTCGTATTCATCCCCGTACCGAGTGATGAACTCGCGCGTAATGTCCTGGATCGCCAGTCGCGACTTGCGCGCGACGAGATCGCGAATCACCGTGAGGACCTGCGCTTCGGCTGCCTCCGATCGTTCGTCGACGAGCTCCTCGTTGTACTTCTTCACAAGCGCGACGATCCTCTCGCGCGCAGACGCATCGCTGATCACCGAGACGAGAGGCCCGAAGATTTGTTCAAGCCTCGGCTCGAGATCGCGAGCGCCCGCGCGGACTTCCGCCCGCGCGTCCTTGAGCTTCCGCAGTCGATACAACAGCAGTTGATTGCGAATGTCTCGGGCCTCCTCGTGAAAGCGCTCGTCGAGATTGAGCGGAATGTCAGCGCGAACAGCGCCTCCGCGCAGGTCCTCCGTAACGCAGCGACTTTCGAGCGCGCGGTCCTGGAAGAACCCGCGCGTCGCTATTACTTTTGGACCGAAAACGTGATACGCACGCGGATCGAATTCTTTTTTCGAGGAGACTTCCGTGCGCAGGACCGGAAAACCACGACTGTTTCCTACGTTCAAGATTTTCACAATCTCCGCTTTTTCATCGGAATAGCGGAAGTCTCCTTCGTCGAGAATCAACGTTCCGCGGAAGGTGTCAAGCAATCGGAAAATCGGTGAAACGGTACTCGCGGCAGATGCAAAAATCGGAGAGCGGCAAAGGGAACCCACGGTCATCAAATACCGTGTTTTGCCGCTTCCGTAGCCGCCGCGAACCCGGACATAGGGGACTTCGTGGAAGGCGTCATAGATCCAGCTAAAGAGAATGTAGTATGTCGAGACGAGCTCGAAGTCCTCCGACACCACGACATACTTGCGCACGAAGTCGCGAATGCGGGAGATGAGCGCGGCTTCATCGCCGTACTCGGCCGGCTCCGACGGAAACAGCACCACGTTGTGCCTGACGAGATTGTTCGTTGCCGAATACGGCACAAGACGCTCGCCAGGAGAGGCGAGAATGCTCTCCTCGTATCGCCATTTATCACCCGAACCACAGACAAATTGCGTCTTCCGAGCAGCTGGGTCATAAAGCATCTCCACCAGCTCGCCGGTCGGGAGCACAGCCGAGGCGGTCGGCGTCACGATGACTTTCTTCTCCGGCTCTGCCCTATTCAGCTCAGTCGGCGCCGTAGAGTTCATGAGTGAATTCGAAGCGCTCCAGTGCTTCGAGCGCCTGTCCGAACGTAATCGACTCTTTATCCATCAGGAACGTCACCACATCGCCCTGCGCGCCGCAGACACTGCATCGATACGTGTCGTTTTCCAGATACACCGTAAAGGAGAGCGATCGATCATCGTGAAGGGGGCAATGGCCGATCAGATTTCTGCCAGATGCCTGAAGTGTGGTGAACTGCGAAACGAGTTCGTGCAGCGCGATCTCTTTGCGAAGCCGTTCCGCTCGACGGCGAAGCGATTTATGAACGGGTCGAAGCACGTTGATCTCCGGTACTCCACTGGGTCCAGCCTCCTCTCCTCCCTCGGCACCAGCCAGGACAATCTCGAAATGGCGCTCCTCTTTCATCAGCCCGACGAAGAAATCCGTGATCGTTCCATCCGTTCCGACTTCAGGTGGCAAGTGCGCGATCCTCGCCTTCGGCAGCATGGCTTGGACCTTCTTCGCCGCTTCGCCGCTCGCGTCATTCCTGTTGAAGCAGATGTAGACCTGATTTATGGGCTCAAAATACCGCGTCCACTCGTCGACAAAAACGTCGACGCCAGCAGTGGAGGTCACCGCAGGAAAGCCGCGGGCTTCGAGCACGAGCCGTTCGAATTCGCCCTCGCAGATCACGACTCGGTACGGAAGTCTCGCGAGAGTTTCCCAGCCGTACAGCTCCGGCTTTGCTCCGGCATCTGAAACCATCTCCGGAGCATCAGAAAGGTCTTCGGGTGACTTCGCGTAACAAAAACTCAGCACCTCTCCAGCGCGGCCAAAGATTGGAATCGTGATTCGCTCACCATTCCACCCGAGAAGTTGACGATCGATGATCGTCGCTGGAACACCACGACCTTTGAGGTAATGTCGGATGTGCTCCGGCAAGCAGCGGTGATACCGCTCCGCGATGTCTCGCGGTGAGAGTATTGGTTTGAACATTTTCTAACGCTAAGTGCGTCTTGAAGAACGCGTGAGACTCCAAAAGTACACGGGCGTGAAACTTCTGGAGTCTCGTGCGCATGACTACCCACACGTTATAAACAAACGATGAAACTCACTGATGACGAGGTAACGAGGTTTCGTCAAATCTACAAAAATGCGTACAGCGAGGACATGCCTGCTGACGAAGCTCGCATGTCGGCTCTTCGCCTTGTCCGCCTATATCGAGTCGTACTTCGCCCGACGCCGGCCGAACTTGCAGAGCGACTTGCAAAATCTCGAACGGTTGTTACTCTGGACTTACCCGTCGCAAACAAATCCACGCAGCAATGAAATACTTCGTTTACTGCCGAAAATCCTCAGAAGAAGAAGACCGTCAAGTCCAATCGATCGGTTCGCAAGAGCGCGAGCTCGCTCGCCTCTTTGGTGCGCAGGACGGAATCGAAATTCTCGACACGCTGAAAGAAGCGCAGAGCGCGATGACGCTCGGCCGCCCGATATTCGGTAATGCACTCGATCGTATCGAGCGGGGCGAGGCCGACGGCCTCATAGCGTGGGCTCCGGATCGCCTCGCTCGCAATTCCGTGGACGGCGGAAGAGTCATCTATCTCCTGGATACGGGGAAGCTGAAGGACCTAAAGTTCGCCACCTTCACGTTCGAAAATACCCCCTCCGGCAAATTCATGCTCAGCATTCTGTTTGGCCAGTCGAAGTATTACAGCGATGCGCTCAGCGAAAACGTACGTCGCGGTATTCGCACGAAACTCGAAAACGGTTGGTTGCCTAGCATGGCGAAGATAGGGTACTTGAACGATCCAACGACAAGAACGATCGTGCCTGATCCCGAGCGCTTTCCCCTTCTCCGTCAAATGTGGGAGTTGATGATTTCAGGCGCTCACTCCGTTCGCGAAATCCACAAAATCATGGCAGACCGCGGCCTTCGAACCTTTCAACGAAAGCACGAAGGGGGACGTCCCCTTGCTCCTTCGGCGATTTACAGCATTCTGACGAATCCGTTTTACGGTGGCATGATTCCGTGGAAAGGTCGCCTCTACCCCGGCAAGCACCCTCCCGTTGTCACAATGGATGAGTTTGAAGCAGTACAACGAGTTCTCCGGAGACCAGCGCCAGCTCGACCGAGGAAACTCGATTTTGCGTTCACCGGCTTGATGAAGTGTGGCGAATGTGGATTCTCCGTCACTGCCGAAGAGAAAACCAATCGATTCGGATCAAAATACACGTACTACCACTGCAGCAAGCGGCGCCTCGATTACGACTGCAAGCAGGCATCGCTCGAATTGAAGGATCTCGAATCACAGATTGAAGCATTTCTTTTGTCGATTCGAATTCATCCAGACTTGCACGCATTTGCGTTGGAGTGTCTTCACAAAGACGAAAAGGAGCTTGCTCTCGTCGAGGAAATCGAACGGAGAGCCGTCCATGCGGCTTTAACCAAAAACGAGACCGCCCGACGCAACTTGACGAGGTTGCGGATCGCTGGCCGAATCACGGACGCCGAATTCGAGGCAGAGCGCCAGGAACTCGATCGCGAACATTTTCGACTTGAAACTCAGAAAAACGAAGCCGCCAAGCGCCGTCGGTTCGAACCCGGCGCGCTTTGCACTGAGTTCAGTGTTTTCGCGGCTAAATGGTTTCGTGAAGGCGATAACCAGACAAAGCGGACGATCGTGGAAATCGTTGGTTCGAACCCTGTCTTAATTGACAAAAAACTCAGGATTAATGCGTCGAGACTGTTCCGTCACTGGCAAAATATCGACTCAATTCCTGCATGGCGGGGGCTCAAGGACGAAGTTCGAACCCTAACAATTGATCCTGAAGTCGCGGAAACTCTGCGTCGGATGCACTACGTATTAGAAAAGCAGCGACGAACGACGATCACGATCGCAGCATGAACCGCCAACCCTGGGTTCCGCAATGTCCCCAACGTCCCCAATGTCCGTTCACCAACGGCCGGCCTAGCCTTCCGCAACGTCCCCAATGTCCCCGATGTCCCCAATGTGCGGCTTCTGGCCCGCGTCCGACGGTCCACCTGCCAGACGGAGGGTGGCATCCTCCTCCCGAGAGGGCTGTTAAGTCGGCTGGCTAGCGAGACCAGGTGTTGGAAGCAGAGGATTCACTCTGCTATACACGCCATTCGTCCAGCGCCCGCTCTATTTCAGCCGCGTAACCGCGAATGGAGCCAAGGCGGCGCCACAGAAACTGCTTCTCATCGTCATCGTTCAGCAACCGAAGTCGTATCTCACGCGCTTCGTCCGTCAGTTCAGCGAGGCGTTGCTGCGCCTCTTCGCGCGTGGTCGGCAATGCAATCGCGCTCGTTGTTGTGTTGTATCCGACTTCCTCTTCGAGAAGCAGCACGCCGCTATCTTTCCTAACGTGCTGAATTTGTTCGCCTTCGCCGGAAAAAGGTGTTAAGTCGACTGAACACTCCGAGTTAACACCTTCCACATGCCTATCGACGGTCATGCGCAACGCGTTCAGTGCATCACGTCCATTCTGTTCCGGCAGCACCGCAACGAACATCGGAATATCGGCGCCTTCTGCCGCGAATTGCCCGAGGAGTGCGGCGCGCTGGGCGCCGCGCGTGAATACTACGATCTGCGCCGGCGCATCTCCCGCCCATTCGCGCGCGAGTTGCTGCAGCCGAGCGAGTTTCGGGAAGAAGATCGCGTTCAAACGCTCGCCGCCGAGGTCGATTTCCGCGGCGACGAGAAGACCGGCATCGTCATCCTGCGGAGATCGCACGGCGAGGAGGTCGGGAATCGCGCGCGGTACCGGTGAAAAGCGCCGTTGCAACGCCCAAGCTGGTAGAACAAGATCGAACGTTGGGCGAGTCTGCCGAAAAACAACTCGGAGATCGTTGATCCAGAGCGTGTGCGCCAGGTCCTTCAGCGCGACCGATTTTCTTGGCGTGAATAACTGCGACTCTTTAGCGAAACCGCGCGTCACCAGCTCGTCACGGCCGAACGAGGTCAGACGCAACCGGTTTACGCCGATGTTGTTCCATCGATCGATCGTTAGATATCCACGGTCGGTCCAGCGCCGGACGAAACGCGACACCACGACTTCGGATCGCCCGCGGAACACGCTCTCGTGCAATTGGTATTGCGCCACCTCGTACCCCTCACCGATGAACAGCAGCGCTTCGACATCGCGCTTGGTCAGTTTCGGTGAACTTCGCGGATCGTGCGGCATCACAGCACCCGTATCAGCGCCCCGCAGAAATCGCACGCGAAGCCGGGCGTCAGCTGCCGGCAATTTGAGCAGCGCAGACGCGAGCCGAATTCATTGACTCCACAACGACGGCAGGTCGCCAGAATGTCGAGCGCATTCTCGTTCGCGCAGTGGGGACATCTCACGACGCCGGCGCGGACGACCTGAAACCGAATGATCGTGCGGACCGTGCGCGCGACCGCCCGCGCGAGATACAAGGGTGCGGCGAAAACGTACAGCACCACCAGCGACGCCTTGCGCAGACTTTGGATCATCACTCGTCATCTCCGTCGAGGCGGCGGATGAAGTCAGCCAGGGTTTTACGGCTCGACGGCACGGCGCGCGGCCTCGCAGGAGTCGGCGGGTTGCTGTCGACGACTTCCGCTTCCCACTTCGCGATGAGGTCCGCGGCGGTGGACGCGGAAAGCAACGAACGCGACGCAATTTCACGGCGAAACACGTCGCGAAGCATCTCCGCCGTTTCCTGGGCGAACTCCGAAGGATCTACGACTTCGGGAGCACGCACGGGAAGCGCCGGCTGACCTTTCACCAATAGGTAGTAGTTGCGGCGTTCAAGGCTTTGTATCGTCCGGAGGAACGCGCGGTGGCGTTCACCTTCCGGACGCTGACGATCTGCTGCACTCAGAACTGCGTGCGGATACAGCCATTCCGCCTCTTCGCGCGACTGAAAGATTGCCCACCAGCTGCTGTTCAGCGTCAATGCCCTTACCATGTGCGACGGCAAGGCGTTCGCGAAATCCTGTCCCGCAAACAACACTCCAACACCTCGCGATCGCAGCGTCCGCGACGCCTCCATCAGTGTCTGCGTCAACTCATTTTGCGAACTGAGGAGCATGGGCGACTCTTCGATCACGAGCAGCGCGCGTCTCCGGGGGTCTCGCCGCGGAGCATCGAGGAGTACGTCGATCAGGCGATAGCTCGCGCGCTCTTTGGCCTTCATCATTGGCAATGCCATCGATGACGAATAGTTGCCGAGAATGATCGGCGTCGCGCGACGCGGAATCAGTCGCTCGATGTCGGCGGGCGGAATTCCGATCGACAACCGCACTTCCGGAAACGACATGTCCGCTTGGATGCGACGCAAGAGCGCCTCGCGCGTTTGACGTGGGAAACTTTGACCGCTGTCGCCGAAGAACGCGCGAACGTCGGGATCAGCAACCTCAGTCAGAATCGCGCGCCGGTACATCTCCTCCTCGAAGAAACGAACCGCAAACCGGTAGTTAGGCGGGAAACGCCGCGCGACGAGTAGGCGGTTGAACATGAATGCAGCCTGACGCTGCGGGTCCGTGTAGGGTTGCGCTCCTGCCTGGACGCTGACGTCGGTCCGCAGATACGCGACGTACGCGTTCGACACCTCGCCGATCGGATTATCAAACGGCGCAAACGGCGTAACGGCCTCCGGTGACCAGTCGATGACGCGCACTGACGAAGCGATTCGCTCACGCGTGGTTTCATCTGCTACGAGCCACAGCGCGGCGATGTACTGCGCGAGGAGGTCGAACGTCTCGAACTTTGGATCGATTAACTCGAGATCGAGGTCAAGCGTCGGTGCACGTCGATCGAGGTGGAGCATCCGACGCATACAGGTCAAAAGCAGATTGACGATCAAACGCGTTTTCCCGGAGCCGGTGGCCCCAATCGCGAGCGCCGTCGATAACGCGGCTTCATTCGCCAGCGACACAGGCGTGCCGTCGGAGAGGAGCCCAAAATCAATCGCTGATTCACCGCCGATCGCCGCCGCCGCGCGCCTATAGACGTCGAATTGGTCGTCGCGTACAACATCGCGGTTGCGTGCGCGGGCAATCGCCCGGCGATAGGAAACCGGCCGCTGACGCCAAAAGAGGAAATCAAGCAGATTCATGACGATCCTCAGCCGCACCACCCTCATTTGGTCCGAACGCCTCGGGATGATCATCGACGTCGACCGGCCGCTTACCCATCGACCGAAGATTCAGGTATTCGACGAATGGTTCGGGTTTGCGAAGCTTCAAGCGCTTGCGAAATTCCAGTACGCCGTACGCGGCGAACATCGCAATGACAACCACGGCAGCCGCCATGATCGGATGCACTCGAATCTCCATCGCCAACCCGGCGATCGCCAGCACGAGCAGCAGCATTCCACCCGACCATCTCCGCAATCGCCACGCGAGCCGTGAATTCGTCATCGGCAGCGAAATGAAGAAAAGCGCCACGGCGAAGAACAGCAGCCATTGAATACCGGCGTCGAGTAGATGTTGCACGTCCCGACGCTACGCCCCGGTTTCATGACAGCTTCGAAATGAATCGAAATGAATTTGTTGTGAGAGCGCTTACTTCCTGGCCCGCGTGCCGTTAACGCCGCAACGCACGACCCCGAGCAAATCCGCAATTGCACCATCGGCATCCCTGCCGGCCTGCACCTGACGGAGGAAGCGCATCGCCGCGCGGTGCAGATCGGGTTCGGCAAAACCCATTGCGCGGAGTCGCGGGAATACGATCTCGTCGTCGATGCCGTTTTCACGCCGAAGAAGGCGATCTTCATCGGCGTCTCTGACAACTGTGGCTGCATCCGGCGCTTTCATTTCGGTCATCACTGTCATTTGCCTTCTCCTTCCTTGCGCCGCCGAATGTACGGCTGCATTCGCCGCGCGACTCCGAATCGATCGAAACGAAACGCCGCCCTTTTCGGGGCGGCGTCAATAGAGTGTTGCGGTGAGTTCAGTCCGTCGTAAACACCGGCCTCCGGCGAGAGATCGTCTGGCGCTCTGCGCGTTCGAGCGCTTCCTGCAGCTCGCGCCGGGCGCGCTCGCGCCGTTCCAGATCGGCCGTCCGATATGCGTCCAAATCTACGACGGCGGCGGCGCGGATCGCGGGTTTGCCGTCGGTCGCTCGTACGCGAACGATGTGCAGCCGGATGCCGTCCGGGCCGATCTCGCCCACGGCAAAGTCGCGGCCGCGTGCAATAGGACTCGCCGGCTGGTCAACGATCTCGCGCGCCAGCGCCGACGGGTCGCTCCATCCGTGCGCCGCATCTTTGAGCATCAGCGTCATCGTATTCTGCCCGTTCGTCGTCACCTCGAACGGATCATTCTCCGGCCGCGTTTGCGCGATGATCTTCGGCACATTGGAGTGCATGTGCTCAGCGAACCAGGCTCGGTAGCGCGACTCGAGCATCACGTGCTCCGGCCGCCCGTCCGCGCCCACGACTGCGGAGGCGCCTGAGCGTGCAGTCACATCAGCGAGGCTTCTGAAGAAGCGCACTCCTAATTCCTGATACTGCTGATCGCCGTTTTGAAGAACAGCCCGAATGCCGAGGAGCTCTTCACTCGGCATCCGGACGAGGAAGTAGATCAAAACGGTGCGCTGACTGAGATTGATTTTGTCGAGCGCCGACGCGATCGCGCCGGCATTGTCGACGTGAATGATGACCGGCAGCTGCTGCAGGTTCGTAAGCGGAAGAACTTCTTCGAGCCTCGCCTCGAGCGCCCGCGCGGGAACGCCGCGCGATTGCGCGTCGCGCACGAGCTGATTCGCGCGCTCGGGCACCGGATCGGTGTAGATCGGCGCGAGGGTGAAGCGATTCGACGCGCGGTTGAACTGCTCGATCGAAGGCTGCATCAAGCGCGCGCCGCGGTTTGCTCCTCCGGTGATCACCTCGATCGTCGCCGGTCCGACGCCGGCGGTGCGTTCGTCGTACTTCATTGCGGTTGATGTATTCATTGCGTCCTCTCCTTGTTGGTTACGGGTTTGATCAATGCGGTGGAACCTCGTTCACCGCTGTTCGGTACGACCCAAGGTGGACTGGAACCCGACGACGCCGAGGCGTCGCCGAGCTCCGCGCGAGCCGCGCGATAGGCGACGTCGTACATCGCTCGGCGGCGAGCCGATTCGCGCTGCCAGTCTTCCCGCCGAATCGACAGCCGCTCGACAAATCGGTTTGCCGATTTCCGCTGACGGATCGCGCTCGTCAGGCGGTTGCGGAAACGGGCGATGCGACGCAGGACCGGCAGCGCAGGTGCGAGAAGCCGCAGGACGTGCTCGGCCATCACCGCCGGGCCTATCGTCACCGCCATCATGATCAGCGCCTCGGCGAAATCGATCCGGCTGGAGCTGTCGTCGCCGGCGTTGTCGTTGACGCGCACCGCCGTGAGCGCCGCCACGAGACCGCCGAGCGCGATCAGTGCGGCGAGCGACAACAGCCGGCTGCGCGCTCGAGAGCAGAGCCAAGTCACGAAGAAGATGCAGAGCGCCAGCGCGAACCCGAAGATGATCCTCTCCGGGCTCTCGATGCCCATGCTTTTCATCACATAGATCGACGCGAGCGTCTCCATGAACAGCAGCACAGCGAGAAAGGCGATAAGCAGGTACGCTGAGGCGAAACGAGCCAGCTCGTCCTCCTCGCGCCGGAGATCCTGTTGCGTTTCTTCGATGACCGGGTTCTGAAGACGGCTGCCAACCTCGCCATGCTGAAAGTTGTTGACCGGATCGAAGACCGGCTCCGGCCCGAGCGTCGAGAGTATGAACGCATCGGGGTTGTAGATGCCGAGGCGCGCGTCCTCCCTTGCGCGCTCCTCGACTTGCTGTGTACTGAAGAGATTGATCATTGTCCTTTCTCCTGAGACTCAAACTGCGGATGCAAGTCGCCGCGATCGATCTCGAATCGCTCCGCGCCTGCTGCACGGATCGCGGCCGACCACAGATTGGTGATGTCGCCAGCGCGCCTGAGAGTCACCGCGCAGCGGTTGCCGTCGATCGGCGCGATGTCGACGTCACAAAAATCCACCGCCATTCCCTTCAGTGATCCGGCGCGAAGCACGTTATTCCGCTGCAGATCGCGGATGAAGCGTTTTGACGTCGGCAGAACACCGCATTCGAAATCGGCGAACGCGGAGACTTCCAGGCCGTCGGTGATGACGGTGAGCAGTCGCGGCAGCGGTGTGGGCGTGCCGGTCAATGCGATCCGGGTGATCGATTCCGCAATTGGCGACCGGCGTTGCTTCTTTGACAAAAGCGGCGCGGCTGCGGCGAGCAACGTTTTCATCTGAGCGGCGACCCAGCGCTCTTCGTATCGCAGCCGCGCGCGCTTACCCGACCGCTTCGAAACCGTGCTCGTGACTTCTGCGATCATGCACGTCGTCGCCACGTCGCGACCTTGCATCCATAGTCTCACCGTGCTACCTGGACGAGCGGTCGCATGCTTCAGCGCTTCCGACAAAACGCGGCGAAGAGTTGCGGCGGTGCAGGTCGAGCCGCGGCTCGGATCGCAGAGAATGTCGATCGCCATCGCGTGCGGCGCCGGTTTGTCGCTGATGCCGAGCAACTCGGCGACGGAAGATCCACCCTTTCGGCATGCGGTGATCGCCAGCACCGCGAGCAACAGCGCCGTTGCGCGTCGGTTCACGCTTCGACCTCCTTTTCCGTCAGAGCCGTTCGACTACGCGGCCCTCTTTTTCGCGGCGTGGCGGTCGCCGGCGCCATGTGTTCGAGCATCGATGCGACGGTGTGCACCTTGTCGGCATCGAATTGCGTGATCAGCTCAATGCATCGGAGGCGTTCCTTCATCGAGCCGTTTTCTGATTCATCGCTTCTCATCTCGTTCTCCTTTCGTTTAGCGATTGCGCAATTAGGGATCGAGATGAGCCGGGCAATTCAGAATGGATCGAAACGCACTGCTGCCGCGCGCGGGCGGTTTCTGGTCCGCCGTCCGCTACCGATGCCGGCGGGTGTTAACTCGGCCTATTCACTCGCTGGGTTCAGCACGTTTTCGACGAAAGCTCCGCCGTTGATAGGATCCCGCCGAGCATTCTTCGCGACCCGATTCAACCGAACAGATGGCAGAAAGTAACCGCCGTTTCACCGATCCGCGGAGTAATCCTCAACCTCCGTTTACCGGCAA
>Ga0070698_100002310_pt1 | contig 21124 bp, 22 predicted proteins | sample KBSK1502metaG_FD_65477 | JGI IMG/M metagenome (GOLD analysis project Ga0070698, IMG submission 65477) | Corn, switchgrass and miscanthus rhizosphere microbial communities from Kellogg Biological Station, Michigan, USA - KBS K1-50-2 metaG | ecosystem: Host-associated > Plants > Roots >...
CGCGGAGTGCAACGAGGCACAGCGCAGGCTCACCGCGCTGCGCATGGCGCCGGACACGTACATCACCGACTCCGACCGCGCGCCCGACACCTACGCCGAGTTCCTCTTCCGCACGTCCGGCTGGCTGCGGCACGAGCCGTCGGCCCGCGGCCGGGGCCGGGCCGGCTGGTGAGGCCAGCCCGGCCGTGCCGGTGCGGCACCAGCCGTTCATGACTCCGGGATTTCTCGGTCACCATGACTGAGCAATCCCCGCGATCATGGCGCCCGGTCAGGACGCCAGGTGCTGGCCAGGAAGGTCACGAGCGACCAGATACCCACGATGTCGACACCCGCAGCCCACAGCTCCGGCTGGAACGCAAGCCCGGCGAGCACCATGTAACCGCCATCGGAACCGCCGTACGGCGCGGCCCTGGCCGGGCCGGCCCAGCCTGCCGGGATCGCGGCTCGACCGCCTGAAGCAGATCCTGGACCGGTAGCGCCGCGTGGCCCGCACCCCGGAGAATGGGCATAGCCGGTCAATGTCTGTTGCCAACGGCCGTCATCGGCAGGCCAGCCGATGAGCGGGCCAGGGGCGGCTGGCCGGCTGCGGGAGGGGCGGGATGCAGATCAGGGATGTTTCCTTCACCAGCGACGGGATCACGCTGGCCGGCCACCTGCGGGTGCCCGAGCACCCGGGGCCGCATCCGGCAGTGGTCTTCACTGGCCCGCTGTCTGCCGTAAAAGAACAAGTCACCGGCTTGTACGCGGAAAGGATCGCGGCGGCAGGCTATGTCACCCTGTCCTTCGATCACCGCAACTTCGGCGCCAGCGGCGGCACTCCCCGCCAGCATGAGGACGCGGCGGGAAAGCTGCACGACCTGCGGGACGCCGTCACCTTCCTGACCGGGCAGCCCGAGGTCGATCCCGCGCAGATCGGCTGCTGCGGAATCTGTCTGGGCGGCGGCTACGCGCTCAGGTTCGCGGCGTTCGACCCGCGGGTCCGGGCCGTGGCGGGCATCGCGGGCGGCTACAACTCCCCGGCGGCGATGCGGGACGCGATGGGCAGCACGCAATACCGGGCGCAGCTCACCATGTTCAGCGAGCTTGCTCAGCGGCAGCAGGTGACCGGCGAGGTCGAGTACTGGGCCGCCGCGGACTCCGGCGATGGCCGGCCGGTCGTGATGAGCGGGCAGGAACCCGCCGACTATTACTGCTCGCCGCGATCGGCATCCCCCGGCTGGGTCAACCAGCTGTCGGCCCTCTCCGTGCTCGAGCTGATCACCGTCGACCTCGCGGCGGGCGCGGACCTGATCTCGCCGACCCCGCTGCTTCTCGTGCACGGCCGCAAGGACGACTACACAACCCCGGAGCAGGCGGCAGCGGCGTTCGACCGGGCGGGCGAGCCAAAGAAGCTGGTCTGGCTGGACACCAGCAACCACATCGACTTGTATGACGTTCCGCAGTACGTCGGCCCGGCCGTGGACGAGGCCGTCGCGTGGTTCTACGGCCATCTGCGCCCGCGCTGACCGCGTGCGGCCTGCGGGCAGCCCCGCAGGCGGACGGCCCTGGAATTAGAGCCCACCGCAGCCGGACGCGACTTCATCATCCGCCGCGGCGAGCTAACTCCGGACGCAGCTAAGCACGGCTCCGTAGGCTGGCCAGATGACCAGCAGCCCGACCGCCGCGCGTGAACTACTGCGCCGCTTCCCGGTCATGGACGGCCACAACGACCTGCCCTGGGCGCTCCGCGAGATGGCCGAACGCAGCAAGGACCCGGTCGATCTGGCAGGCCCGGTGACGGGTACCCATACGGATCTGCCGCGGCTCGCGAGCGGCGGGGTCGGCGCCCAGTTCTGGTCGGTCTACGTGCCGGCCGAGCTGGCAGGCGACGCGGCGGTCATCGCCACCATCGAGCAGATCGATCTCGTCCGCGACATGATCCGCCGGTACCCGGCCGCCCTGGAGCTGGCGCTGACCGCGGCCGACGTCGAATGGATCCTGGCCACCGGAAAGGTGGCCTCGCTGCTCGGCGCGGAAGGCGGGCACTCGATCGGCTGCTCGCTCAGCGTGCTGCGCGCGCTGCACGCGCTCGGCGTCCGCTACCTGACCCTGACCCACAATCGCAACGTGCCCTGGGCCGACTCGGCCACCGACGAGCCGGCCGCAGGCGGGCTGACCGCATTCGGCCGCGAGGTGGTCAGCGAGATGCAGCGGCTCGGCATGCTGGTGGACCTGTCGCACGTCTCGGCGGGCACAATGCGCGATGCGTTCGATGCCGCTCAGGCGCCGGTCATCTTCTCGCACTCCTCGGCGCGTGCGCTCTGCGACCACCCCCGCAACGTGCCCGATGACATGCTGGCCCGGCTGCCGGCCAACGGCGGCGTGTGCATGGTGACGTTCGTCCCCGCATTTGTCTCCCAGGTCTGCCGGGACTGGGAACTTGAGTTCGCCGCCGAGATGCAACGGCGCGACCTCGACAGCAAGGAAATGGCAGGCAGGAAACAGCTGCTTCCCGAGTGGACGGCCGGTCATCCCCGGCCTGCGGCGACGCTGGCCCAGGTAGCCGACCATGTCGACCACGTGCGGGAGGTGGCCGGGATCGATCATGTCGGCATCGGCGGCGATTATGACGGCACCGATCAGCTGCCCGACGGCCTGCAGGACGTGTCCTGCTATCCCGGCCTGATCGCCGAGTTGCTAGCCCGCGGCTGGAGCGAGGCGGACTGCGGCCAGCTCGCCAGCGGCAACATCCTGCGGGTCATGCACGAGGCGCAGGCCGCGGCCAGCACGATCTCGGCGCGGCAGGCGCCCTCCCGGGCGCGGATCGAGGACCTGGACGGGACTGCACAGCCCGCGGCCGGCTGACGGCGGCCCGCTGGCCTGGGCCTGCTGACCGCGGTGCTTCGCCGTCATTCCCCGGCCTGGGCGAGGCGGCGGAGTGCCTGACGCGCCGCGGGACAGTAGCGTGCAATCTATGCGACTGGGTGTCTTGGACGTCGGATCGAATACGGTCCACTTGCTCGTCGTGGATGCCTATCAGGGCGCCCGGCCGGTTCCCGCGTACTCGCACAAGGCCGAGCTGCGCCTGGGGGATCATCTGGACAGCGCCAACCGGCTGTCTCGGGAGTGCGCGGTCCAGCTGCGCTCATTCGTCGACGAGGCACTGCGCGAAGCCGAGGACAAGGGCGTGCAGCAACTGCTCGCGTTCGCCACCTCGGCGGTTCGGGACGCCGTCAACGGCGACCAGATCCTGGCCCGGATCCAGGCCGAGACGAAGGTCGACATCCGGGTGCTGTCGGGGCGGGACGAGTCCCGGCTGACTTTCCTGGCTGCCCGGCGCTGGTTCGGCTGGTCCTCTGGCCGCCTGCTCATGCTGGACATCGGCGGCGGCTCGCTGGAGATCGCCTCAGGCGTGGACGAGGAGCCTGGCGTGGCCGTGTCCCTGCCCCTGGGGGCTGGCAGGCTCACCCGCGACTGGCTGGCGGGTGACCCCCCGTCGGCGGATGAGGTCCGGCGGCTGCGCAAGCACGTGCGAGCGGAGATCGCAGCCACAGCCGGGACGGTCATGCGCGACGGCCGTCCCAATCACGCCGTGGCGACCTCGAAGACGTTCCGGCAGCTCGCCAGGATAGGTGGCGCGGCACCGTCCAGCGACGGGCCCTACGTCAAGCGCATCCTGCATCACGCCGACGTGAAGCACCTGGCCGAACGGCTGGCCAGGACAACGGTCGCCGACCGGACCCAGCTGGCTGGCGTGTCCAGGGGACGGGCACCCCAGCTAGCGGCCGGTGCGATAGTGGCAGACGCGGCGATGGACCTGTTCGGCCTGCCCGAACTAGAGATCTGCCCGTGGGCGCTGCGCGAGGGCGTCATCCTCCGGCGGCTGGACGCCCTGCCGGACTATCGCCGGGCCGGACTAGCCCCCTAACGCGGATCCCGCCCGGCCGGTCAAGCGTCCGGAGGCCGACGGTCAGCCGCTCCTGGCTGGCTGGCGGCACCCGGCTGGCCTGGCTCCGCGAGATGCGTGGCCGTGGCGCGCGGAGTGCCAGCGGTCTGCGGCGGTGCCTGGCTGCGGCCCTCACGCTCGGCCGGGGGCTTCCCGGCGGCCGTCGCTTGCTGAGCCTTGACCTGCTCCGCGGCGGGACCGCGACCACGGGCCGAAGGAACGGCAGCGGCTGGCGCGTGCCTGCCCTCGGCCGGGCCGCCGTTTCCTTGGTTGCCTGCCGCGATCGCGTTGGCGACCGATTTCGCGACTTCCTCTTCCATCGAGCCGCGGGCCGCCTCGCCGGCCACCAGCGTCGTCACCACGTCACGGATCTCGGTCAGCCGCCGGATCGCCTCGGTGTGCCGGGAGGTCAGCAGGTTCAGGCGGCGCTCCGCGCCGTCGTGGATCGCGGTAGCGCGGGCAGTCGCCTCGTCGAGTACCTGCTTCGCCTGTGCCTTGGCGGTGGCCACCGCGCTCTCCGACTGCTTGTGCGCGTCGCCGATCGAGCGCTCCGCCTCGCTGCGCGCGGAACTCCGGGTTTTCTCGGCCTCCGTCCGAGCCGTGGCAATGGCGTGCTCCGCCTGTTCCTGCGCCGCGCTCAGCATGCGGTCGGACTGCTCCCGCGCCTCCGCCCTGAACTTCTCGGTTTCCTGCTTCGCCTCGCCGCGGATCTTGGCAATCTCGTCCTGCGCGCGGTTCTTCTGCGCCTTGGCCTCATCGTCGGCCAGCTTGAGTATCTGCCCCATCCGCTCGCTGATTTCCTCGTAGGCCGGCTTTCCTCCGGCCGCCTGACGAGCCGAGGAAAGCTCAAGCCTGAGCCGCTCGATCTCGTCCAGAGACCGGGACAGCTGTTCCTCGAGATCCCGGGCCTGGCTGCGCGAGCGGGCCACGAACTCGTCGACCTGACGGCGACTGTAGCCTCGCATTTCCTTTTCGAACGTGTCTTCATGGCCCAGATCGGAAAGGAGATCAGTCTGGTCGGTCATAGTGTCACCCGTCGTGGGTTAGGCAGACCCACGTGAGGCCGGCTGGGCCGGCCGTGCCACGGACGGTGGCGCGGGCTGGGTCTGCGGGTTCTGGTCGGCTGGGCCGGCCCGCTGCGGCTAAGTATGCCGGGCCGCGGGCCGCGCGTGTCTGGCTTGGTGATAACGGGCATGACTCTTGTCCCGAAGCACCCTCTCGCGCAACCGAAACGGCTGAGTATCCTATTTTGTCCGATTTCGGGGGGGCAACATATCGCATCAGCGAATGACCCGGTGGCGGCCGGCTGAAGCCTGCTGGCGGATGATGGCGGCCGGGGCCGCTGGGAAGGCGGCATCCCAGCGGCATCCAGCGGCAAGGGGAGGGAGCCTGGCCCGTGAGCCTGACGTGAGCCTGATCGGGACGGTTGGCGGGGCAGGTCCCGTCATTCACCCCAGCGCCTGGGTCGCCCCCGATGCCGTGGTAGTGGGCCGGGTGACGCTCGGCCGGTCAGCCAGCATCTGGTACGGCGCCGTGCTCCGCGCGGACTCCAGCGAGATAGTCGTCGGCCCGGAGTGCAACGTCCAGGATCACTGCTGCCTGCATGTGGACGACGGCGAGCCGGTGCTGCTGGCCGAGCGGGTCAGCGTCGGTCACCGGGCCACGGTGCATGGCGCCCAGGTCGAGACGGGGGCCCTGATCGGAATCGGCGCCATCGTGCTCGGCCGTGCCCGGGTGGGGGCCGGCGCGCTGGTCGCCGCCGGCGCGATCGTCCTGCCGGGCACCACAGTGCCGGCCGGGGTCCTGTTCGCCGGAGTGCCCGGCCGGATCGTGCGCGAGCTGACCGATGCGGACCGGGCGACTTTCGCCGATACGCCAGCTCATTACGTCGGCCAGGCTGCGCGGCACCGCGCGGCATCATGGAGTGATTTCCGAGATATCTGAAACAGCGGTGCGTGGAAGTGAAAAGCGGGAAACTGCGACCTATGCCGGAATCATCAGGCGGCACCGCTAGCTCACCGGAAACATCCGTGCGTACCGGGCTCGGCTCATCCGTGCGGGCGGGGCGTGGCACTACCCGAAGGTGGCCCAAAAATGATCCTGATGGGTCATGCAAGGGCATGGCGGCCGGCCTTAACGTGATAGCAGGATCCCGCGCGACCGCTCAGCCAGGGGAGGTGGACGCGGTGCGAGACTACGTGGACCTGCGCGTCCACGACTCAGTGGCGCTCGATGAGATCGAGCTGTACGCGGAAGTGCTGAGCGCCGTGGCGGCAAGCGACCGGCCGCTGACCGACGACGAGCTCGACGAGGTACTCGGCCTGTTGCCCATCGGGCGGCGCCCGCCGGTCCGGGCTGACCAGCTGGGCGGCACGTCCGCCGCGATGGCCGCCGGGGCAGCCTTGCCCGCGGCCGGCTGAGCAGGCCGATCACCGGCCCTGGCCAGGGCGGCGGCCCGTCCGTGCTCCAGCCGGGCTTCGTCTTCCGGTCCGTGCTCCAGCCGGATTTCATCTTGCGGTAGCGGTGGGTGCCAGACGGCGGCGGCCACTGCCGGCGGGCCGCTCAGGCCGCCCCGTGAGCTGCCCGGCCTGCCGGGCTGGCGAACATCACATCGGTATGCCAGTGCGTGAAGCCCAGTGACTCATACAACCTGATGGCCGCGGTGTTGGCCTCGTCGACGTAAAGCATCGCTTCGGACAAGCCGGCCGAGCGCAGGTAGCGCAGCCCGATCACGGTCAGCGCGCGGCCTAGGCCGTGGCCGCGCTCGGCAGGATCGACCCCGACGACGTAAACCTCGCCGATCGGCTCATGGCCATGGCCAGCCGGTCCGGCACCGGAACCATCCGCCTGCTTCGCCTCGCCCCCTGCTGGCTCGCTTGCTGGCTTCGCCGCGTCGCCTGCTGGCGCCGCTGGCTCGCCTGCCGGCTTCGCCGCCTCGTCCGCCGGCTTCGCCGCCTCGTCCGCCGGCTTCGCCGCCTCGTCCGCTTGCTCCGCTGCGTTGCGGCCGTGAATCTTGGTCCAGTGGAACCCGACGACTTTTCCGCCGCGCTCGGCCAGGAAAAAGCCGTTCGGGTCGAACCACGGCTCGCGTTCGCGCAGGTCCAGGTCCGCGCGTGTCCAGGCGCCCTGTTCCGGATGCCGGGCGAAGGCCGTGTGGTTCAGCGCCAGCCATGGATCCTCGTCGCGGCCTACGACGAAGGTACGGATCGTGATGCCATCGGCGACCTGCGGCCGGTCGATCCTGGCTTGCAGGGAACGCCGCATCTGCCAGAGCGCCCTGACCCGCTCGAATCCGGCCGCCGCTGCGAGCCTGGTAGCGGCCGGCCGGTCACCATGCGCCCAGAGCCGCAACGGCAGCTGGCCATGGCCGGCGGCAGCCACCAGCGCGCTGGTGAGCTCAAGTCCCAGGCCACGCCGGCGGTGCGCGGGATGGATCACCAGCTCGCCGCTCGGGCCCTCGACCGGGTCGGTCGGGTCCAGATGGGCGTAACCCGCAAGCTCGCCCAGGCTGTAGAGCAGCAGATTGCGCGCCCTGGGGTCGCCGCCGTACCTGAGGTGCAGCATGACGTGCTCGGAGAGCGGCCCGACGCCGTCGGCGTCAGTGGCAGCGCGGACTAGCGCGAGTACCGCCGCGGACTCGCGTTCGGAGAGCCGCTCGCGGAGGCTGATTCCGTCCGCGCGAGTGCCCGTTCGCTGACCGTGTGGCGTTCCCTGACCGTGTGGCGTTCCCTGACCGTGTGGCGTTCCCTGACCGTCTGGCGGTCGGGGACCATCTGCCGATCCGGGGAGCACCAGCGATCCCGGGCTGCCTGGCGATCCCGGTACATCCGGTGATCCTGGACTGTCCGGTGCTCCAGCGCTGGCGGAGGCGAGCGTGTCATCTCCTGGCGTGTGCAGGGCTGATCTCCCTCCCCTTGCCGTCGCCAGTATTCGCGCGGCGATCCTTGCCAGGCTGGCCGCCTGTTCGGCCGACCGCCTCACCGACGCTACCCGCTGACTTGATGGCCGCGCCCGGCTGGTCACCGCCTCGTCCCGGCTGGCCCGCGGTCCGGCGCGGCTGGTCACCGTCCGTGCCATGCTGGCCGGCCGCGCCCGGCTGGTCACCGCCTCGTCCCGGCTGGCCCGCGGTCCGGCCCGGCTGGTCACCGTCCGTGCCATGCTGGCCGGCCGCGCCCGGCTGGTCACCGTACCGTCCCGGCTGGCCCGCGGTCCCAGGCGGCTTCCGGCGGGCATCGGCCCTGCCCGGGGCCGGCACAAAACGGTATCCGACATTGCGGACGGTCCCGATCAGCAGCTCATATTCGGCGCCAAGCTTGGCGCGCAACCTGCGGACATGCACGTCCACGGTCCGGGTGCCGCCGAAATAGTCGTAGCCCCATACCTCCTGCAACAGCTGCGACCTGGTGAACACCCGGGCCGGGTGCTGCGCAAGGAACTTCAGCAGCTCGAATTCCTTGAAGGTCAGGTCCAGCGTGCGGCCGCGCAGCCGCGCCGAGTAGCTGGCCTCATCGATGACAAGATCGCCGGAGCGGATCTCGCCGGTGGCTGCCGGTACCGTCGCCGTCCGCCGCCCGATGGCCAGCCGCAGCCTCGCCTCCACCTCGCCAGGGCCCGCCGTATACAGGATCACGTCGTCAGCGCCCCAGTCCGTGGTGACGGCTGCCCAGCCGCCCTCGGCCACGATTGCGAGCATGGGCAGGTCGAGGCCGCCGCCGCGGAGCGCACGGAACAGGCTCTTGGCATGCATAAGATCGCGTCGTGAGTCGATCAGCACGACGTCCGCAGGCTGGCCGCCGCCCAGCGCCGCAGCCTCGGCGGGCGCAAGCCGGACCGAGTGCGGCAGCAGGCTCAGCGATGGCAGGATGTCGGCGGCCGGATCCGGGGCGTCAGTGAGCATGACCACGTCACTCAACCGCTGCCACCTCCGGTCCGCGGTGCCGTCCGCGGCAAGCTGCCCACCGGCACCCGCGAGGGCCAGGGCGGCACTGCCCGGACTCGCTATACGCGAGGATAGCTGACATGGCTATCGTGACGCTTCGCTACTGGGCCGCGGCGAAGGAAGCAGCCGGGACCGCAGAGGAGACCGTCAAGGCGGAGACCCTCGCGGACGCGCTGGCTGCGGCCGGCGCGCGGGCCTCCAAGGACGCCCGGTTCCGAGCGGTGCTGGCCCGCTCGTCCTTCCTTGTCGACGGCGCCCCGGTAGGCGTCCGCGCCCCGGACGCGGTCATTCTCGATAACGCGGCAGTGATCGAGGTGCTGCCGCCGTTCGCCGGTGGCTAGGGCCGGGCTCGCGGCATGAAGCGCAAGAAGCCAGGCGTCCTGAAGCACGTCCTGGGAGGAACCATGAACCATCCGGCCAGGCCGGACGTTCCTCCAAGTGTGACTGCCCGGAACAGCACGGGTCGCCGGGGACCGCAAGGATCGGTGTCCGACGAAGCACTGGTGCGAACGCTTTACGCGGAGCATGCTGGCCCGCTGCTGCGATACGCGCTGCACCTGACGAACGGCGACCGGCAGCGCGCGGAGGACATCGTGCAGGAAACGCTGCTGCGGGCCTGGCTCCATCCGGAGGCCATCGCCGAGCGGCCGGCCCGGCCGTGGCTCTTCGCAGTCGCGCGCAACCTTGCCGTGGACGCCTACCGGGCCAGGCGGGCGCGGCCGCACGAGGTCGGGGAGGCGGCCCTAGAGCTGATACCCGCGCCAGACGAAGCCGACCGGGCTCTTGAGTCGTGGGCGGTCGCGGACGCGCTGAAGGCGCTGCGGCCTGAGCACCGCGGCGTGCTTCTTGAGACCTACTACCGAGGCCGCTCCGTCGCCGAGGCGGCCGTGGTGCTCGGCATACCGGCCGGCACCGTCAAATCCCGGACGTTCTACGCGCTCCGGGCGCTGAAGCTAGCACTAGAGGAACGGGGGCTTGCGCCATGATCGGCCCGGCCTGCCGTAACATCCGCCAGTCGCTTGGCGTCTACGTGGTTGGCGCGATCGATCCCGCCGAGCGCACGCTGGTCGACATTCATCTGAGCAGCTGCCCGGACTGCCGGGAGGAACTGGCCGGCCTGGCCGGCCTGCCGGCCCTGCTCGGCCGGGTGCCCGCCCACGATGCCGAGCGGCTGATCCTGCACAGCGCCGAGGTCAAGGACCTGGAGGAGCCGCCTGCCGAACTGCTGAGCACGCTGCTCAGGCGGGTGGCCGAGCGGCGGGCGGTCCGCAGGTGGCGCGGCCTCGCCGCGGCCGCGGCCGCGGTCGTCATCGCGGTGGCTGGCGGGGCAGCGGGCGCGCGCATCATCGGCCCTTCCGGGCACCCGATCTCTGGCCAGGTCACCGCGCCCGACGTGGTCAGCGCGACCAACCCGCAGACGAACGTCACCGCCACCGTCAGGTATGCCGCCAAGTCGTGGGGAACCAAGATGGACGTCTGGGTCACCGGGATCAAGGGCGGGACTGCCTGTCAGGTCTATGTGGTGAATGCCAGCGGGCAGCGCTGGGAAGCCGGCAGCTGGACGGTGCCCGATGGCCAGCAGGGTTCGGACTACCCCGCTTCCGTGTCGCTCGCCGCATCGCAGGTGCGCAGCTTCCAGATCATGTCCGGCGGCCATGTGCTGGTAACAGTTCCTGCCACCTGACCCCGGGAATGCCCGGACACCAGCGGGCGCTCTATACGGCGTGACGGCAGGGCTGATCGTAAGCGTGGCGGCGCTCGCCGTCGCGACCATCGGCGGACTCACCTGGCGTCGGCGCAGCGGGCGGTTCCGGCCAGTCGCAGCAAGCGCAACTGCCAGGACCGCCGCCGGTGCAGTGACCAGCGCTGACCGAGACGCCACCGGGCCGGCTGGCCCTCGGTCAGCCAGCCCCGTGCCCGCTAGCACCGCGCCTGCTGGCCCCGCGCCTGCTGGCCCCGCGCCCGCCAGCCCCGCGCCCGCTAGCGCCGGGTCAGGCATCAGCGCGGCTGAGCTGGGCCAGCCGCTCGGCTCGCGCGCCACGCTCGTTCAGTTTTCCTCCGCATTCTGCGCGCCATGCCGCGCCACCAGGCAGCTGCTGGCCGAGGTAGCAGGAATGACGGACGGGGTAGCGCACGCAGAGATAGACGCGGAATCCCACCTGGAACTCGTCCGCCGCCTTGATGTCCGCCGCACGCCCACCGTCTTCGTGCTCGGCCCGGACGGCCGGATCGCGCGCCGCGCGAGCGGCCGGCCGCGCAAGTCCGATCTGATTGCGGCGCTGGGCGAGGTGACCTGACATGTATTATCCAGTGATCAGGTCGGAAATACAGGTAGTTGTCGTGAACCCGGCGCTGACCAGGCGGCGCGCGGTAGATTTCTGCCGTATCGCCGCAGCGCAGTGTCCGCCTGACCGCGGGCCAGCACCGCCGGCCCTGCCCGCGGGCTCGCCCGCCTAACCGGCCGGGGACGCTGCCGCGCAGCGGCGGGCGGCCGCCAGGTCGAACCGGGCCTGAAAGTGCCGGGAGAGGGCACGGGGACGGGGTATCACTAACCGGGGATCCAGGGTCAGCACCGCTGAAGGGACACCGCAGATGGACATCGATCCGAGAGGCCCGCGCTTTGGCGCGCTGATCACCGCAGTTGTCTTCGTGATTGTCCTGATCACCGGCAGCGTCTGGTTGCTGGCCGCGCAGGCACTGGTCTTCGCGGCCGGCGCGTTCCTCGGCATGCGGAGATCGCCCTACGGGCTGCTCTACCGCTGGCTGGTCAGGCCGCGACTCGGGCCGCCGGCCGAGCTTGAGGCCGAGATGCCACCCCGGTTCGCGCAGGCCATCGGGCTGCTGATTAGCGTTATCGGAGTCATCGGCTACGGGACCGGGGTGACCGCCCTTGGCATGGCGGCCGCCGCTATTGGTCTCGTGGCCGCGTTCCTCAACGGAGTCTTCGGCCTCTGCCTGGGCTGCGAGATGTATCTGCTTATCCGCCGAATCTGGCCGGGCCGTCAGGTCCTGATCCCGGCCGAATCTGACAAGGAGGTTCCCATATGAGCCGTTCCGACGTCCTAGTGGACGCCGACTGGGTTGAGGCCCATCACGGTGACGATGGCGTGGTGATCGTCGAAGTAGACGAGGACACCAGCGCCTACGACAAGGGCCATATCCGTGACGCAGTCAAGATCGACTGGAAGGCGGACCTGCAGGACCCGGTGCGCCGCGATTTCGTGGACAAAGCCGGCTTCGAGGCGCTGCTCTCGGCGCGCGGCATCGCGAACGACGACACGGTGGTGCTCTACGGCGGGAACAACAACTGGTTCGCGGCGTATGCCTACTGGTACTTCAGGCTGTACGGGCACCAGAATGTCAAGCTGCTCGACGGCGGCCGGAAGAAGTGGGAACTCGAGTCCCGCGAGATCGTGACCGACGTGCCGCGGCGGCCGGCCACCTCGTACCAGGCCGCCGAGCAGGACGCCTCGATCCGCGCGTTCCGTGACGAGGTCCTGTCCGCGATCGGCCAGCGCAACCTGGTGGACGTCCGGTCGCCGGATGAGTTCGCAGGCCGGCTGCTTGCCCCGGCGCACTTGCCGCAGGAGCAGGCCCAGCGCGGCGGGCACATCCCTACCGCGAAGAACGTCCCCTGGTCGAAGGCGGCCGAGGAGGACGGCACGTTCAAGTCCGATGACGCGCTGCGCGCCCTGTACCGCGACGAGGCCGGCCTGGACTTCGGCCGGGACACCATTGCCTACTGCAGGATCGGCGAGCGGTCGGCGCACACCTGGTTCGTGCTGCACGAACTGCTCGGCCAGCAGAACGTGAAGAACTACGACGGGTCGTGGACCGAGTACGGGTCGCTCGTCGGAGTTCCGATCGAGGTTGGAGACGGCAAGTGAGCGACGACGGATGCGGCGCGCCGCGCGGCGGGGCAGCAGTGCCCGCCGGCGCGGCGGGCAGCCAGGCGATCGTCCAGGGCCGGGTGACGCAGAACGGATCCGCGGTGCCGACTGGCTACGCCCGCCTGCTGAACTCGGGCGGTGACTTCGTCGCCGAGGTGCCGCTTGGCGAGGACGGCGGCTTCCGGTTCTTCGCCGCCCCTGGCACCTGGAGGCTGCGCGTGCTCGCCCCCGGCGGCGTGCGCGCCGAGCGTTCGGTATCCGCCGACATCGGCCAGGTGACCGAGCTGGAGGTGGCCGTCTGAGGCCGCCAGGCCGCTAGCGACGGCCGCTGACCGTGGCCGGGCGCCGCACCTGCGGGCGCCCGGCCACGATCATGCCCAGGGGCGGCGCAGCCCCGGCCGCTCGTACCTGTTCTCCCTCTTGCCATCTGTTCGTCACTTTTCGCGTTACCTGGTGTTCATCTGCCCGTTACCCGAGCCGCTGAGGATGGGCCTGGCTGGCCGCACTGAGCGGCCGGCGCGTGCATGCAGAGCCTGGAGGCGAGGCGGAAGGTGTCGATCCATGCCGATCCGGCAAGTTCTGGGCCTGGCGCAGCCGGTCCCGGCGCCGATACCGGCACCGTCGTGCGGCGGGACCCGGTCACCGGCGCAGCGCAGGCGACCGCGGACGCCACGCTAACGGCGGTCGACCTGACGCTCAGCTTCGGTCCCCGCGCGGTGCTGAGCAACATCTCGCTGGACGTCCAGCAGGGCGTGGTGACGGCGCTGCTCGGGCCGACCGGCTCGGGCAAGACCACCCTGCTGCGGACATTCAACCGGATGAACGACAAGGTGACCGGCTACCGGCACGCCGGCGACGTGCTGCTGGACGGCCGCAGTATCTGGCATCCGGGCGTCGAGCTGATGTCCCTGCGGCGCAGGGTCGGAATGCTGTTCCAGCGGCCCAACCCGTTCCCGATGTCGATCATGGACAACGTGGTCGCCGGGGCCCGTGCGCACCGGCTGGCCAGCAGGCAGGGGCTCAGGGAAATCGCGCGGCGCCGGCTGGCCGAGGTCGGTCTCTGGGATGCCGTCGGCGAGCGGCTCAAGGATTCGCCGTTCCGGTTGTCCGGCGGCCAGCAACAGCTGCTCTGCCTGGCCAGGGCCCTTGCGATCGAGCCCGAGATATTGCTGCTGGACGAGCCGACGTCCTCGCTTGATCCGAACGCCACTGAGTCGATCGAGGCGCTCATCCGCACCCTGGTGCCGCGGCTGACCGTGGTGATCGTCACCCACAATCTCGCCCAGGCCCGCCGGGTCTCCGACCGGACGGTCTTCCTTAACCAAGGGCGGCTGGTCGAGCACGGCGAGACCAAGCAGGTTTTCGAGAACCCCGCGGAGGAGGAAACCGCCCGCTACGTCGCCGGCCGATTCGGCTAGCCAGCAGACCCGCCCGTGCGGGAGGACAGCACTCCTCCCGCACGGGGGCAAGGACCGCGCGAAACCGCGCGAGCCTCATCGCGCGCATCCGCGCGCGAGTCGTGATAGCGCACGTGTCAACGTGCAGGAACGAAGGAGTATTCCGAAGTGGCCAATAAGATCCGCGTGGTGTGCACGGCGGCCGCTCTGGTCCCGCTCGCCCTGCTGGCGGCCTGCGGCAGTTCAGGGACTGCCACAACCGCCGCAAGTCCGTCGTCAGCCGCGAGCGCTTCTCCGTCGACCGGCGTATCGCTCACCGAAACTGGGAGCACGCTGATGTTCCCGCTCTTCGGCGCCTGGCAGACCGCCTATAACACGGACGTCACCGATGTCACCATCACCACCGCGGGCACCGGCTCGGGCACCGGCATCGCCGATGCGGCGACGGGTATCACCACTATCGGCGCATCTGACGCCTACCTATCCGCCGCCAACGTCTCCCAGTACCCCGGCCTGATGAACATCCCGCTGACCGTGGCCGCGTTGATGGTCAACTACAACCTGCCGGGGGTGAAGGCGCCGCTGAAGCTCAACGGCTCTGTGCTGGCCAAGATCTACACGGGCAAGATCAAGACCTGGAACGATCCGGCGATCAAGGCGCTGAACGCCGGTGTCACGTTGCCCGCACTGAAGATCACCGCGCTGCACCGCGCTGACAGCTCGGGCAGCACGTTCTTGATCACCTCGTACCTGAATGCTCAGGACCCGGCCGACTGGCCGACCGCGGACGTGAACACCACGGTGAGCTGGCCGTCCGGGGCTAAGCAGGCTGCCGAGACCGGCAGCGGCGGCATGGTGACCGGCTGCCAGGGCATCAAGGGCTGCATCGCCTACATCGGCATCAGCTACCTGGCCAAGACCACTGCTGCCAAGCTCGGCACGGCTTCGCTGGCCAACAAGGCGGGCAAGTTCACGCAGCCGACGAGCAAGACGATCAACACCGCGCTGGCCGGGTTCTCCGGTTCCACCCCGCCGAACGGATCCCAGTCGCTGATCAACACGTCAGTGCCCAAGGGTTATCCGATCATCAACTACGAGTACGCGGTCGTTAAGAAGACACAGTCCAGTGCGGCCGTGGCCGCGGCGCTGAAGGCCTTCCTGAAGTGGACGATCAACACCGGCAGTAGCTCGACGTTCCTTGCGCCGGTCGGATTCGAGGCGCTGCCGTCTAACGTCAAGACCATCGCCGAGAATCAGATCGCATCGATTAGCGGCTGATTCAGTGGCGACCTCGGCACCGGCTGCCAGGCCCGGCGGAGGGGCGGGCTCCCCGCCCCCCCGCCGGCTCGGCGGTGCGCTACGCAACAGCTGGCGTAACGGCGACCTGATCCGCTGGTCCGGCCGGCTCGGCGCCGTCATCCCGCTGCTCATGCTGGGATTCATACTGATCACGCTGTTCGTCGAGGCGATCCCGGCGATCAAGTTCAACGGCTGGAACTTCCTGACCGGCAGCGCGTGGAGCTTCGGTGCCGGCTACGGCCAGCCAAGTACGACCGGCGGCATCGTGCACCTGCCGGGAGAGGTCTTCGGGGCGCTGCCGCAGATCATCGGAACGCTGGAGACCTCGGTGATCGCGCTGATCATCGCGGTCCCCGTCTCTGTCGGGGCCGCGCTTGTCATCGTCGAGCGGCTGCCGAGGCGGCTGGCGAACGTGATCGGGACGTTCCTCGAGATACTGGCGGGCATACCCAGCGTGGTCATCGGCCTATGGGGCGCCGTGACTTTCGGGCCGATCCTCGCCAAGCACGTGTATCCGTTCATTGCCAGTCACGCGCCTGACGTGCCCGTGCTCAGCTTCTTCCGCGGTGACACGGGCAACGGCCAGGGGCTGCTGACATCCGGGCTCATCCTGGCGGTCATGGTGATCCCGATCATCGCCGCGACCTCGCGTGACCTTATCCGCGGCGTCCCGCTGCTGCCGCGCGAGGGCGCGGTCGCGCTTGGCCTGTCCGACTGGGAATGCGCGCGGCGGGTAACCCTGCCCTGGGTGGGCGCCGGCATCGTCGGCGCCGCCGTGCTCGGCCTCGGCAGGGCACTCGGCGAGACCATCGCCGTCGCCATGGTCTGCGGGGTCGCGCTCGGCCAGATCCCGACGAACATTTACCAGGCGATGAGCACGATCGCCGCCAACATCGTGCAGAACCTCGACACCGCGATCACCGGGCCGCTGGGCGTCAAGACCTACGCTGAGCTTGCCCTCATACTCATGGTCATCACGCTGGGCGCGAACGTGGCCGCGCGGCTGCTGGTCCGCCGGGTGTCAAGTACCGCGCTGCCGGTCGGCAGGGGGCTGTAGCGATGAGCCGTGTGGGCAGCGCGTCGGCCACCCCGCCAGGCGCCGCCGCGGCGGCTGGCGGGGCCAGCGACTGGCCCGCGATACCCCGGCGCAGGAAGATCGCCAATTTGGTGTTCTGGGCTGCCTGCGCCGCCTGCCTGGCCGTGATCGTCGTGCCGACGGTCTGGCTGGCCGGCGGCGTCGTGGTGCGAGCCGTTCCGGTCTTCCAGTGGAATGTGCTCACCTCGGACACCACCGGGGTGGGCGGCGGCCTGGAGAACGCGATCCTCGGCACTCTCGCCATCACCGCGGGCGTGGTGATCATCAGCGGCACCGTCAGCATGCTCACCGGCCTCTATCTGGCCGAGTTCGCCGTCGGCAGGCATCGGAGCATTCTGCGCGGCGCATATGAGGTGCTGGCCGGCATCCCGTCCATCGTGATGGGCTACGTGGGCTTCATCACGCTGGTGGTGGGCCTGCACTGGGGGTTCGGCCTGCTGCCCGCCGTGCTGGTGTTGTCAGTAATCACGATTCCCTACATCACGAAGGCAGTCGAAGGCTCGCTGTTGCAAGTGCCGGCTTCCTACCGGGAGGGTGCCGAGGCGCTCGGCATACCGCCGGTCTGGACACTGCGCAAAATCGTGTTGAAGTCGGCGCTGCCCGGCATCATGACAGGCCTGCTGGTAGCCATCGCCATCTCAGTCGGCGAGACCGCGCCGCTGCTGTACACGGCGGGCTGGAACCAGGCAAATCCGACAGCTCAGCTGACCAATCACCAGATCGGCTTCCTCACCTACCCGGTGTGGAGCTTCTTCGACTCGCCGACCCGGGGACTGCAGGTCCTGTCCTACGACGCGGCGCTGCTGCTGTTCGTGTTCGTGCTGCTGGTCATCATCGCGGGACGGGTGATCATTGCGATCTCCCGGCGACATGCCGAGTGACCCAGCGCGCAAATCCAGCGACGGGCCGGCGCCCGCCCAGGCCGGCCAGGCCGTCACTGAGCGCCAGGTAACCGCGGCAGCCGAGGCAGCAGGAGCTGACCGCCGCCGATTTGAAACGGGCACTGCCCGGGCCGATGCCGCCCGGCCGGCCCGGTCGCCGGCCGGGACAGGCGCCACCGGGCCGGCGAGGTCGTCGGCCGGGGTGCTGGCTGACCGGCTCGCGGCGGCGCTCGTGCACCACGAGCCCGGCTGGCGGCTGCCCCGGCATACCGCCCTCGCCCGGCGCTACAACGTCAGCACGGCGCAGATCGACGCCGCCCTCGGCGAACTGGCCGCGCGCCGCCTGATCCGCCGCCTGCCGGACGGGCAGCTGTACCGGGTCAGCCCGGCCGAGTGCCTGATCCCGCTGGCCGGTACGCCACGTCTCGCCGCACACATCGATCCAATGGGCGGCCAGATCGCCTGCCGCAGCCGGCAGGTGTCCTGGCGCCGGGTGCCGGAGGACATCGGGTGGGCGCTCGGCGTGGCGCCGGGCGACCCGGCCTGTGTCATCCGGCTGTTGTGGACTTCGGACGGGGAGCCGGCCGCGCTCGCTACGACGTACCTGGCCAGGCACCTGGCCGGAAACCCGGCCGGCCAGGGCGACGAACCGCTCACCGTCCCGCCCGCCGTGTTGGCAGCCCTGCCGCTGCTTGCCGCGCCCGGCATGGACGACTGGCCGCCCGGGTTCCTGCTGCCCGGCGCGGACGGCGGGACGGCGGCATCCGGAGCGCCCGGCGCGGACCCGGAGCCGGCCGGCGCCGGGATGTCCGGCGCAGGCAAGGGCGCGGCGCGGGCGGGGATGTCCGGTGCGGGCGCGGGGCCGGCGGATTCGGGCGCGTCCCGCGAGGGCGAGGGCGCGGCGCGGGCCGGGATGTCCGGCGCGGGCGCGGGGCCGGCGGATTCGGGCGCGTCCCGCGAGGGCGAGGGCGCGGCGCGGGCGGGGATGTCCGGCGCGGGCGCGGGGCCAGCGGAATCATCAGACGAGCCCGTTGCGGCACGGACCGAGGTGTCCGGCGTGACGGACTGGGCGAGGCATGCAGCGGACCCCGGCGCGGCCGCGGAGGCGAGGCACGCCGGGACGGGTGACCCTGCGGTGGTGCGCACCGAGCCAGCCGCGGCGGACGCCGGGGAGCCCGGCACCGCAGCTTCGGGGGAGCCCGGCACCGCGGATGCGGGGGAGCCCGGCACCGCAGCTTCGGGGGAGCCCGGCACCGCAGCTTCGGGGGAGCCCGGCACCGCAGCTTCGGGGGAGCCCGGCACCGCTGCCTGCCTGCCACGCGCCCTTTTCGTCGAGTTGCAGCCGCCGCCGCCCGCGGTGGCCAGGAGCCTGCGGCTGTCGGCCGGCCAGCCAGCCGCCATGATCACCGTGCGGTTTGACGAGCCGGCCGGGGGCCGCGCGGCCGCGCTGATGGTCGCCGTGCTGCGCCCCGACCTGTTCCGGATCGTCGTCGAATCGCCCGCCAGCGGCTCGCCAGGCAGAACTGCGGGCAGTTTCTCAGGTGCCTGGACATACGCCTTGCAGGACTGGGAACCTTGACCCGGAATGCCTGCCTCCGCAGCCACCGCAGCGGAGCGCGCGCCGCGGCGCGTCCGCTACCTGATCCCGAGGGACACCCCCCGGCGCGGTGAGATCGTCGCGGCCTTTGGCGTGGCCGCTCTGGCCGTGCACGTGCTCTTCGCCCAGCTCACGATGGTGCTCGCCGCCGCCTTATACGCGGTAGGCAAGATAACCAGGTGGCGGGCATCGTGGCTGACGGTTCCCGGCGGCGCCGGGCTGATCTGGCTGCTCGCCACCGGCCCGGCGGCGGCCGTCGCCGGGCTCACCGCCGGACCCCGGCAGGTCGCGGCGTACCTCGGCGGCATCTCCGGCGAGCCGGGACGGCTGCTCCACCTGGGCTCGGCGTTCGCCGGGCTGGGCCACTGGCTGCCCAGGCAGCTGCCGCTCGCGGTCATCCTGGCCACCGCCGAGGTGGCCGTCGCGCGGTGGCTGAGCTGGCTGCACGGCGGCGAGCAGTCCGCGGCGTCGGCCCGGCCCGGGCTGATCGTGGCCGCGCGGCGCCGGTATGCGCTGGCGACCGTCCGGTCCGGCGGCATTGTCACCAGGGATGGCGGTTGCCTGGGAATTGACCAGGCGGCCGGCGGCCTGGCTGCGATTTCCTGGCAGGAGGCCCAGGGCGGCGTGCTCGCCGCCGGAGCGGCGGCCGGCACCGCCGGATCAGGCCTGACCGGACCGGACTTGGCCTGGCTGGGCCAGACCGGACTGGGCCGGACCGGCCCAGAGTTGGCTGAATCGGACCTGGCTGAATCGGGTGTGGCCGGACGTGACGCGGGGTCGGGCGCGGCCGGACGTGGCGCGGCGGGGTCGGGCGCGGCCGGACGTGGCGCGGCGGGGTCGGGCGCGGCCGGACGTGGCGCGGCGAGGTCGGGCTTGGCCGGACATGGCGTGGCTGATTCTGGCGTGGTAGGGACGGGCCTGGCTGGTGCCGGGCCGGCTGGATATGGCCCGGCGGAGACCAGCTTCCAGCTCGTGCACGCGGCAATCAGGCGGCGCAAGCCGGTCATCGCCGTCGACCTGACCGGAAGCCGGTGGCTGGCCGGATCGCTGGCAGCCGTGTGCAGTGCAGCGGATGCGCCGTTCTACCAGTTCGGCGAGGCCGGCCAGCTGTGCTACGAGCCGCTACGCGGCGGTGATCCGGCCCGGGCGGCGTCGCTCATGCTCGGCATGGTCGACTGGTCGCAGACCACCGGCCAGTGCCGCCGTACCTGCGCGGCCTACCTGGGCGACGTGTTCGCCGTGCTGGCCGCCGCACCCGGTGATGTGCGTCAGCCAGTTCTCGACGATGTCGTGCGCCTGCTGAGCCCGGCCGCCCTGCGGGCGCGGCTTGGCCGCCTGCCCGGCTACCATCCGCAGCGGAGCACGCTCGCCGACCGGGTCGCCGCCTCGGCGAGTCTCGTCGAGGCTGACCCGGCGGCGCTGCCAGCCCTGGCCGGCCAGCTGACCGCGCTGCGGGCCTCGCCGGCCGGCCGCTGGCTCTGCCCGGGCAGCGAGCGCATCAGCCTGGGCCAGGTGATCAGGGAACGGGCGGTCTGCCTGTTCGCGCTTGACCACATCGCGCAGGGCGCGGCGGCGAGCATGATCGCCAGGCTGGTCGCGTTCGACGCGCTGGCCCTGTTTGCCGAGCTATCCGGCATCCCGGTCAGCGGGGACGGCCTGGCCTGGTTCAACGGGTGCGAGCTGGTGGACCGGCCGGCCCTCGCCGAGCTAGTCGCCCGCGGCGGCCGGGTCGGGATGACCGTCCTGCTCAGCACGACAGTGGAAGCGGCGGCAGCCAGCCTCGCCGCTGACGTCAACGTGCTTGCCATCCACCGGCTAGCAGATCCGGGAGCGGCCGGCCAGCTTGCCGCCCAGGTGGGCGCTGGCGCCCCGGGAGCGCCCGACGGCGCCGATTTCCCCGGCCAGGCCGGGCCTGCTGGGCCAGCCGGGCCAGCCGGGTTTGCCGGACAGGCGGGACTTGCCGGGCATGCTGGGCCAGCCGGGTTTGCCGGGCAGCCGGGGCTGGCCGGGCCAGCTGGGTTTGCCGGGCAGCCGGGGCTGGCCGGGCCAGCTGGGTTTGCCGGGCAGCCGGGGCTGGCCGGGCCAGCTGGGTTTGCCGGG